>Ga0209541_10007115_pt1 | contig 18876 bp, 18 predicted proteins | sample RifCSPlowO2_01_FD_184027 | JGI IMG/M metagenome (GOLD analysis project Ga0209541, IMG submission 184027) | Groundwater microbial communities from Rifle, Colorado - Rifle CSP2_plank lowO2_0.1 (SPAdes) (version 2) | ecosystem: Environmental > Aquatic > Deep subsurface > Groundwater | place... | reverse complement strand
TCTTTTTTGAGCCACGCGGAGCGTGGAAAAACCTTTTGGATTCGGGAATTTTTGGCGGGAATGCTTTTTTGTCGCGCCTGCGGCGCGACCCCATTTCGGCTTCCAATTCCGATTTTCAATTTTGGCGGAAGGGGTGGGATTCGAACCCACGGGACCCGTTAAGGTCACGGCTTTCCAAGCCGTTCCGTTAGACCACTCCGGCACCCTTCCACAAATCTTTTATTATATCTTGCAATTTCAAAAAATCTTTTTTATTAGTCCTTTAGTCTTTCTTATACATTTGGATAAAAAGCTTATTACCAATATAGGCGGCAAATTGTTTTTGGCTCTGGTTGCCACGCCGACTCAACTCATCTCTATAAATATTCAGCTCTTTGACGGTCAGGATTTTATCTAAAAACATTTGGTAGATTAGGTGATCTGCCTCACCTAATTCATCCGGATTAACTCCTTCAAAATGAATGGTTTTTCCGGTCGCCTCTTCTTCTTTTTTCAGTTTGGAGATTTCCGCCTTAAAATTCGGCAACTCCATATCTTTTTTGGGAAATTTTTCAGACATATTTTATTAAGCTTATCTATTTAACTTCAAAAATTTTTCCATCTTTTTCAAATCTTCCGTCGTATTTCCCGAAAACCAATTTTTCATCATAACACCGCTAACTGGATAGTCCAAGGCCAACTTTAAAAGAGTTTGCGGCAAACCATATTCTCCATTTTTAATTTTCACCGGCGCATAGTTGAAAATTCTTTGATCTAGCATATAGGCTCCCGTGGACACTAACTTTTTGTCAGCGGCCTCTTTCTCAAAACCGCATAGATTTCCTTGCCCATCAAGCCGCACCCCATAAAAATTACCATCGGCGGCTTCGACCGAATATAAACCAATGGCCAGATCGTGTTTAATTAATATTTGCAAGTCATCAAGAGAATACAAGTCATCGCTATTTATTACCAAAAATGGTTTGGAATCTAGCCAAGACCTGGCCGACCAGAGCGCTCCGGCTGTGCCAGCCATCTCACCCTGTTCCACATACTGAATTTTAAAATTAGAAAAGTTATTGCCAAAATACTCCTTAATCTTATTCCCTAAATATTTAACTACTACCAACACCTCGTCAATCTCTGAAGGAAGACTTTCAAAAACATGCTGCAAAATTGGTTTTTCTCCTATTTTTAAAAGCGGCTTGGGAGTATTTTCAGTCAAAGATCCTAAACGAATACCCCTTCCCGCCGCCAAAATTATTGCTTGCATGCTAGATTTTCTCAACGAAGCAAGTCCCGATTCTTATCGAGGATCCTCGATCCGGGGGATCGGGACAATTCTGATTGCGACGCTGAGTTGTTAGAAAAGAGGTTAAATATTTGCAATCGTACTCGTCTCGCTACGCTCGACTGCGTGCGGGCAACTATTTAAAAAGGAGAGCCATTGGCGCTCCTTGATTAAGTCTTAATGGGCCAAGCATAAGTAGGCCAAAGATTTCGCTTACGCTTAAGTGAAACGGCCAGTTCTGCTAATTTAAACTGGGCTGGATAAATTTCACCTTTTGTATTCATCGCTACAATATCTTTAAAAGAAAAAATACGGCAATTCAATATTTCTTTCCGATTTGGTTTTTTAGCGCCGCCCACAATATATCCCTCAAAAAGAATCAGCGCGCCCAAAGACTTTTTTAAGGACAAAATAGCCATCGGCTGATCTATGACTTCAATTTTAAAACCGGTTTCTTCTCTAGTTTCCCGGATAACCCCCCGATCAATTTCTTCACCCAACTCCAATCCGCCTCCGGGTAAAGACCATTTTTTCTGCCCGTAGTTGTGCTTGACCAGCCAAAAGTTATTGTCCCAAAGATTGCCCCAACTTTCCGGGCGAATAACCGCAAAAACTCCAAAACTCCATTTATTTTTACTGTCCATACCCTGTCCTTTTCAAAAAAGTACTGACAGGATTCTACAACAAAAGTGCAAATAAATCAAATCCGCATCCCGCGCAAAACTCGAACCCGCTCTTCAAGCGGCGGATGGGTCATGAAAAGCTTCACAAACCAGCTACGACTCTCTTTGCTCCCTCGAGCCAACCTCGGAACATCTGCCTTGAAAGGGTTGGCAATAAAAAGATGGGCGGTGGCGTTATGCGCATGCCGCAGATGATGGCCGTCTTGGCCGATTTTTTCCAAAGCCCCTGCCAAACCTTCGGGATAACGGGTCAGCAAAGCGCCGGAAGCGTCAGCTAAAAATTCCCGCTTGCGGGAAACCGCCAGTTGAATCAATGTGGCTGCCAAAGGCGCCAGCACAGCCGCCAAAATGGCGATAACCAGCATCAACACACCCCCGCGATTGTCATTGTCACGCCCTCCTCCAAAAAAACTTATCCGTAAAAACCAATCCGCCAAAATAGCCACCACTCCCGCCAAGACCACCACAATGGTAGACACCAAAATATCTCTGTTTCCAATGTGAGAAAGTTCGTGCGCCAATACTCCTTCAAGCTCTTCGTTTTGTAATTTTTCCAAAGCGCCGGTGGTCACGGCTATAGCCGCGTGTTTCGGATCCCGCCCGGTGGCAAAAGCGTTAATCTGTGGAGAGTTAATAACACACACTTTCGGCAAAGGCAATCCAGCCGTGATACAGAGATTTTCCACCATCCGAAAAAGATAAGGGTTGTCTTCCCGCTCAATCCGCTTCGCTCCAGACATGGCCAAAGCAATTTTATCCGAGTGCCAGTAGGCCAAGGTATTCATTAGCAAACTTAATCCCACCGCCACATACAAAATGACCGGCGTATTTAAGCGCCAGCTCAACAGCCAGCCTATTCCGATGACCAACACGAAAGACGTGGTTAGCAATAACCATGTCTTTTTGATATTGCTGTCGCGATGAGAATAAAGATTGGGCATAGAATTTAGTTACACGGCAGCCCTGTGCAACACAGTGCAACACAGGGCTGCCGTGTAAGCTACGTGTAAGCTATTTTTCTAGAAACCAACTTTGACCGACTCTCTTTCTGAAGCCAAACCTATTTCAAAAAACTGTTCCTTTTTAAATCCAAACATGTTGGCAATTAAGTTACTGGGAAATTGCTCTGTCTTAGTATTGAGCTCCATCACATTGGTATTGTAAAAACGGCGGGCCGATTGAATTTTGTTTTCCGTATCGGAAAGTTCATCCTGAAACTTGGCAAAATTTTCCGAAGCGCGCAGGTTGGGATAAGCTTCCGACAAAGCAAATAAATTTTTTAAGGCCCCTGAAAGCATGTTTTCCGCCTGGCCATGTTCGCCTACTGTTTTGGCATTCATCGCCGCCGAGCGCGCCTGAACCACCTTCTCCAAAACCTCTCTTTCATGAGCCGCATAACCCTTAACCGTTTCCACCAGATTGGGAATCAGGTCGTACCTCCTCTTGAGCTGCACATCAATATCCGCCCAAGACTCTCTCACTCTCTGCCTGGTCCGCACCAAACTATTAAAAATCGCAATCGACCACAAAACAATAACTGCAATGATTATAAGAATAATTGTTGACATATAGATATTGTAGCTCCAAAAAACTTAAAATGCAATAAAAAGCGGGCTAAGCCCGCTTTTTAATTTGAGTTTAATAGTCTCCCATGCCTCCCATTGGCGGCATACCGCCTCCGACTGGTTTTTCTTCAGGGAGCTCTGTAATAACTGCTTCCGTAGTGAGAAACATCGCCGCGGCGGAAGCCGCATTCTGCAGAGCCGAACGAGTCACTTTGACTGGGTCCACGATGCCAAATTGAATCATATCTCCATACTCGTCCGTTTCAGCATTATAACCGAAAGCGTCCTTCCCTTTTTTGACTTCTTCCATAATGACGGAAGCTTCTTTGCCAGCATTAGCCGCAATCTGTCTCAACGGCTCCTCCAAAGCCCGGCGGATAATTTCCACTCCGGTTTTTTCATCACCTTCAGCTTTGACATTTTTTAGAGCCACTAAAGCTCTTACCAAAGCCACTCCCCCTCCGGCCACAATTCCTTCTTCCATGGCCGCTTTGGTAGCCTGCACGGCATCTTCCGTCCGATGTTGTTTTTCTTTTTGCTCCACTTCCGTGGCCGCTCCCACTTTAATAACCGCCACCCCTCCGGTGAGTTTGGCGATTCTTTCCTGCAGTTTTTCTTTATCAAATTCGGAAGTAGTTTTGGCTAGCTGGGTTTTGAGCTGATTGACTCGAGTGTCAAGCACCGACTTCTTGCCCTTACCTCCGATAATGGTGGTGTTTTCTTTAGAGGAAACAATTTTATGCACCCGGCCAAGCATGGATAAATCCACGCTTTCCAGTTTTAATCCTTTTTCTTCGGCAATAACTTGCCCTCCGGTCACTACGGCAATGTCTTCCAATAACTCTTTTTTGCGATCGCCGAAACCAGGAGATTTAATAGCCAAAGCATTGAAAACGCCTCTTAATTTATTGACCACCAAAGTAGCCAAGGCATCGCCCTCAATTTCATCGGCAATAATCACCAGCTCTCTTTTTCCGGAATGAGAAATTTTTTCGAGCAGCGGCACAATATCCGCCACCGCCGAAATTTTCCGGTCGGTAATCAAAATTAAAGCGTCTTCATAAACCGCTTCCATTCTTTCGGCATTATTAATCATATAAGGAGAAATAAATCCCCGGTCGAACTGCATTCCTTCCACAATTTCCGAAGTTAAACCGAAAGTCTGCGACTGCTCTACCGTAATCACCGCATCCTTGCCTACTTTGTTTATAATTTCAGCAATCTGCGAACCGATTTCCGGGTCTTTGCTGGAGACGGTCGCCACTTGAGCAATTTCTTCTTTGGTAGTAACCTGCTTGGCCAGTTTTGTCTTTAAAAATTTGACCACCTCTTCCACTGCTTTTTCAATTCCCCTCTTTAAAGAAATAGGGCTGGCTCCGGCCGTCACATTTTTCAAACCTTCGTGGATAATGGCCTGGGCCAATAAAGTGGCGGTGGTGGTTCCGTCTCCGGCCACATCGTTTGTCTTGGAAGCCACCTCTTTGACAATATCCGCTCCGATATTTTCAAATTTATTCTTCAGTTCAATTTCTTTGGCAATGGTTACCCCATCGTTGGTAATGGTCGGCGTACCAAATCCTTTATCCAAAACCACATTCCTCCCCTTGGGACCGAGAGTGACTTTGACCGCGTTAGCCAAAATATCCACCCCATTTTTAAGCGCCACCCGAGCCGCTTCTCCAAATTGTATTTGCTTTGCCATGTTTAGAGTTAGAAATCAGGAGTTAGGAATCCGGGTTTTAAAAACCATAATTCCTACTTCATAATTCACGATTCAGGACTCAATAATCGCCAGGATATCTTCCTCTCTGGCAATCAGATATTCTTTTTCGTCGACCTTTATTTCATTTGGGCCGTATTTGGTGAATAAAACGATGTCTCCTTTTTTTAAATCAATCGACACCAATTTTCCATCCACCATTTTGCCCGGCCCCACGGCAATTACTTTCGCTTTCTCCGGACGTTCTTTGGTAACCGTTTCCGGCAGAATAATCCCCCCTTTTTTCTTTTCTTCTTTAAGGGGTTCCAGTAAAACCTGATCCCGCAAAGGCTTAATTTTCATTGATTTTGTTTGCGAGGAGTTGCGAAGCAGACGAGCAAGTACAAAATCAATGCCCCGCCCTATCTGGAATCAAAACCCTTCTGAAATTCAAAACTAAAGACGAAGTCGCCTTTCGGCTTCATTTACGCCTAATATGTAATTTGAACCCAGATAGAGCGGGGCTAAGTACTTGTAATCGTGCTCGTTTCGCTACGCTCACCTGCGCGCGAACAATTAATTACTTAGCAGTCCTGACCTTAGACTGCTAGAAAGGATAATAGGGCAAAGAAAAAAACGTGTCAAGCCCAAATAAAAACGGGGCTTCCACCCGTTATTATTTTGCTGCCATTGGCAGGGGGTGACCGTCTATATCCACTCCCATCCTTTGTGCAACGGCTTTTAAAAAATTCTCGATTGTTTCCGGTAACACCGTAAAACTAAAAACATTCCCCTTCCCCCTAATAATCATCCCGAACAACACCCCGTCTGGAGTAAAAAGGGGTGACCCAGAAAAACCAGGCTGAAGATTCCCCTGCACCATTCCCAAAGGTATATCTAAAAGATAGCCGTCATCAAAGTTATTGGTAATAGCCCGAAACGGACCCAACTCTAAAGCAAAAAAGATAGACGGATCAGAAGCAAAAAAAGAAAAGACAAAAAACTTATTGTAAAGCATGGTCGGCTCCGAAAGATTGCTGTCTAGCAGCATAGTCGTTTGGGCCCGCTTGATCGGTTTGCATCGGAAAGTATTTCCCTCGCTATCGGGAGATTTTATCTTTATAATGGCCAAATCCATTTTGTAGTTGTAATCAACCAGCGAAGCTCCAAAATATCTGACACCGTCAAAAATGGTAATAGTCGTAGGAAAGTCGTTATTGCCTTCCCAGACACTGGGGTAATCTCCTAAAAGATGCAAGGGCATTAAAACGTAGTTAGGCCATACGGTAACCCCTACTCCATGTCCGGGTTCCTGGGTCATATTATGATCCCAGTTCCATTTGGGAATATTAATTTCTACGGCCACAAGAGATTCCTCTTTGGCCTTCATTACTTCTTTGGGAATACTTTGATTAAAAGGGAGAAAGAAGGTTTGCGGGTTAACCACCGATGGGACAGGATGAAAAGGGCTGCCTTGTTGGATTAAAAATAAAACCAAAAACACTTTCCACATACTTGACTCCACAAATTTAAAAAGGTCTAGATAAAATCACCTTACACCAATAGTTATACTACCGCAACCCCGAATCACTTTCTTGATAGTCCCCAAAGATCCCGAGGAAAGATATTTTCCGGTTATATTTTTGCAAAATCTCTTTTTCCGCCGAGAAGGGGTGAAATTCCAACTGCCAATCATTGGCTATCACCCGGCCAGGTAGATAGGTGTTAATCCTCCTGAGCTGGAGATAGCGGGCTAGTTTTTCCAGCCAATCCGCCAGTCCGGTACGATCCAAAAAGTTTTCCCCAACAAACCTGAACCAAGCTAAAAGCCGATTCGCCTGAATGGCTCTTTTCTGATAAGCCCATGGCCATTCCCACTGACGTAAAAACTTTTCCATCCACAGCCTGTTAGCTTTCCAAAAGTTCTCTACCACTGTTCTATTTTTCCAGTAAAGCGGAATGAGATGAGCATAACTTTGAGCGGTATATAAACTTTCAAAAGGAATTTTAAGAGAGTCGACGGCGATATAGTGATTCAAACAAATTTTATCCGGCGCCATTTTGTCTTTGTTTTTTCTTCTTACCCCTAAAAGGCTCATGGCCAGCGAAATTAAGACGCGAGCCAGCCAAATCCGCCCCTTCTTGGCCACCACCAAAACATCAAGGTCGCTATTTTTGTCGGTATGTCCTAAAGCCAAAGAACCGCTGGCAAAAACGGCCTCAATAAAAGGAATGGCCTGCACCCAAAAGAGATAACGCCGCGTTTTTTTCCACTTCAATTCCGCAATTTTATTTTTTTCAATCCTCTCGTGATAAAGATTTTGCCGACCAGGTAAAAAGTAAAAGCCGTTTTTTTCTCCCAGCTTTCCGTTTTGCACCAAAATATCTAAATAATCAACCACCTCCGCAAGGCTTTCTGCAGAATTAGATCTTACCTGTGGATAACTTTCATACAAGGTTCGACCTTGTATGTGGATAACTTTAGAGATTCTTCCCGGGTTTATAAGAAAATGATAAATTTCCAAGGAGGTCAGGGGAAAATTAAAAACATCGCAATAAATGACAGTCGCTAAAATAGATTTGGATAAAGAATCCATATAGAGAAAATACTAGCAAAATAAAAAAACAGCCGAAAGGCTGTAACCGCTAATCAGGAAGTCCAAAAGTAAAAACTTTTGGACCGGCAGCAATAGTGACATATTGCCGACCATTGGCAACGTAGGTAATAGGAGAAGCAAAAACAAGCTGGCCAAGGTCATATTCCCAAAGTAATCTTCCATTCAAAGCATCCAGGACCATAAAATGCCGGTCGTCTCTGCCGGAAAAAACCAATCCGCCGGCCATAGAAAGTATTCCGGCATAAATATGATTTGGTCCCGGCATTTCGTACTCCCAACGAACCGAGCCGCTATGAGAATCAATCGCCCTGAGATAACGCCGACCAGCTTCCATGTCACAGCTTTCCAAAACATTTACATAAAAAAGATCGGAAACCGGATTATATGAAGAGGGCATCCAGTTAGTTGCTCCAGTCAGCCCGGGACAAGTTTGTTCGCCAGTCACCCAACCTTGATTTAATTGATAATCAAATATCGGTCGGCCTTTGGTACTGAAACCGTCCGCCCAATTTAACTTTTCCACAAAAGGCCTGCCCAGCAGAAATTGCCCGGTTTTTCGGTCTAAGACATAGAAAAAACCATTTCGATTGGCCTGCAGCAATAGTTTTCTTGGTTTTCCTTGCCAGACCAAATCCACTAAGACCAGCGGTTCATTGGCATCCCAACCGTGAATATCGTGGGGGGTAAATTGAAAGTACCATTTTAAATCGCCGTTTTCTGGATTAAGAGCCAAAACAGAATCTGAATAAAGATTGTCTCCCGGTCTGCTTCGACCATCAAAATCCGGCCAAGGATTACCGGTCGCCCAGTAAAGCAAGTTGAGTTCGGGATCGTAACTGCCGGTCGTCCAAGTGGCCGCTCCACCTTTTAAGTCTCCTTTTTCCGGAATAATCCAAAACCGCCACAACTCTTTGCCGTCCCTTTCCCTTAAAGCTGCCAGAAATCCCCGCACCCCGTCGCTTCCTCCCGATACTCCTACAATAAGGCGATCTTTTAGAGCTAACGGGGCTACCGTGCAATGATAAGGACTTTTATCATCAACAAACTTCTGCCGCCAACGCAATTGGCCGGTTTTTCGATCAAGAGCCGTCAAGGTGCAGTCCAGAGTGATAAAAAATACCTTATCTCCCAAAAGGGCTGCTCCACGGTTCATCCATTGCCGGGGATATTGTTCCGCCCGCCAAAACCACAGGCGTTTTCCACTGCCAGCATCCAGAGCCTCGATTTCGTAAGCATTAGTAATATACATAACCCCATCATAGACCAAAGGAGTCGCCCGCAAGTTGCTTTCTTCTTTTTCCACTTGATAAGTCCACCGTAATTGTAAATCGGCGATATTTCCTTGATTTATATTGGAAAGCGGACTAAAACGCCGTGAAGCATAATCCCCTCCATAAGTCAGCCAATCCGCTCCCGGACTTTTTAAAATCTGTTCAAAATTAACCGGTTGATTGGCAGTGGCAGAAATTTCTGAAAACACGCCAAGACGAAATGAAGAAATGACTAAGATTATTCCATAACCCAAAAAAATAAGTCTTCCTAACATTGTTTATTCCTTTTTATTTTGTTTAAGAACCGTGACTTTTTATACTACAAGTTTAAAATAATAGCAACAAAAAACTCCTGAAGCGGAGTTCCTAGGAGTTGCATTTAGTACGGCACTTACACTTATCTTTGAAGCAATAATTGCAACAGGCACGGTCTTCTTGCGGGACACCGTTTACACATTCCCGTTTACAGTTACAATTTTTCTCTTTACCGAAATTATAGCAAAATTTCTCCCCTTTACAAGCGCCGTGCGTAGAGGGTGGAGTTTGGGGAGGTTCCTGCTGTTGTTGAGGAAGATCAAGAGACCAAAGGAACGAAGAAAAAGTGAAAAGACACACAATAAGAAAAACAAGGGCCAGATTCTTTTTTGCTTTCATAACCCCTCTTAATTTGTTAAAACAACTCTGTTTCTAGAATACAAGACAGAAAGAACGGTGTCAAATGGCCAAGATTATGATCAGAAAGAACAAAAGAACGGCCGGGAAAGACAAAACTTCCCACCACACCTCGCGGCCTTTATCAGAATAGATCAAACGAGGCAAAGTAGAACGACTGGCATTGACCGCGCTGCGCATAAAACTCTCCAACTTAGTCTGTCGGTCTTCCGCGTTAAAAACAAAAGTTTCGCCGCCGGTCGCTTGAGAAACTTTTTCCAGCGTTTTCATTTGCAGCTTGGTTTTGACAGTAACTTTTTGCGACGGACTTTGGGGATCGTCCGGATCATAAGCACGAATGGTCACGGTGCCGCCCTTTTCCGTCCCCACTCCTATCCCATATATTTTTATTTTCTTCTGAGCCAAACGGCGCAGGCTTTCATTGAGACGGCCTTCGCTTTCATCATTCCCGTCGCTGAAAAGAAAAGCGATGCGGTTGTTAGCATAGGTTTTAAGATTTAGAACCGCCTGGTTGCTTTTTGTAAAGTCATCCTGTGTATCAATGCTTCTGACGGCGTAGTCTAATAAATAAGCAAAATCAGTATTGAGTTGAGACTCTTCCTGATAAACTTCCGGATGCCCGATTTCCGAAATTTTGACCCTAAAGTCTTCAAAATCTTTAGATAATGGCATCCGCCAACGGGCCAGGCCGCCAAAAACGAAAACGGCCGCCCGATCACCCGGCCGCAAGATACCCTTGTCCACCAAATTCAAAGCGGCACTTTTGGCCAGCTCTTGGCGAGACGGTCTTAGGTCTCGGGTCGCCATGGAAAAAGAGTTATCAATAAAAACCAAGACATCAATACTTCCGCTTTGACTAATAACATGGCCGCTGCTAATTAGCGGGCCGGCTAAAGCTACTACCACCGACACCGCTAACAATAGGACTAACAACCAGGCCCAGTCCGGCCCAAACAGACGGTAGCAGGAATTTTTCGAACGGCGGGGGCGTTTAAACCATTTTAAAAAAATCACCACGACCAAAAAGACGGCCATCAACCCAACCAACTTTAAAAGTTCAAAATAAGCCGGAGTCAGAAAACGCCAATCAGACATAAATCACCCCGGTCTTTTGGTTCCTTGTTGGGGATTGCCTTCGCCGGGCGGACCTTTAATTTCAAGATCTTGAGAACCGTCTCCTTCGCCTTTTCCTTTATCCTTGCCCTTTCCCTCATTTTTTCTGCCACCCGTTCCAAGTTTAACCTTGACCGGATCAGCTTTGGGCTGCAAAGCCGCCATCAGTTTTCCGGCATCAGTCGTCATATCGTAGTTCCAACTGGCCGCCAAGTGCTCCCCTTTGGTAATCTTTACCGCTTCTTCGTAATCATCTTTGGTGGAAGCAGCCATTTCAACAGCTTTGAGCAGCTCTTTTAGCCGAGTAGTGGGATCTTTTTGCACAGATTGGGCAAAAACTCCTTGGGCCAGACGGTATTTGGAATTGGCCCGCAAATAATAGCCCCAAAACGTATTTTCATTTTTCAAATCTTCAATCACCTTTTCATGACGGTTGGTTAAATAATCGTAAGCAGTTGCGTGATGAACCGCCTCTTTAAAAAGATAGCGGTCGGCCAGCCAGCTTAAACCGAATGGCCTAAGCTTATTATTCAGTTGATAGAAATACTTCAAGTTTTCCAAGTCCTCCCTGGCCGCCAGCTGGTCTTTCCGACCTATATCGCCGCTAAAAGCATCAAGATTTTCGTAATAATCGCCAACTAAATACAAAATTCGGCTGACTCCCGCTGAAAAAACCAGAATAGCCATAGTCAACAAAACTCGGCCAAGAGTAAACCTTCGATACATAAAACCTCTTTAAATTTAAAAAGTACTTTTGCCCCTACCTTATAATTAAACAAAAAAAATGTCGAGGGGGGGGCTCGACATTTAAACCATCTGATGAAACTTCCAAAAAATTAATCTGGTCAATAAACCTAAAACCAGAAAAAGCAAGGAGGCAGTTAGAGGCAAGCGGTAGATGTGTTGTTCAAAAATATTAGTTTTGACGGAAGCATTAGCTGTAGCATTTAAACCGTATAGCTGGTCCAACTTCTCGCGAATCTGATCAAGAGAGTCCCAGTCGGTGGCCAAAAAGGATTGGCCACCGTATCTTTTGATCTGCCGCAACAGACTATCAACTACTTTTATCTGAGTAGAGTTGGGGCCGTGCAATAATATTTCCGCCTCCCGATCGGGATCAAGAAAAACCAAATAGGGTACGATACTTCTTTTTTTTAGCTCTTTAAGCTGCGGCTCAGGATCTGTTTCCGAAGCGCCATCTGTAAGAATAATGACGGACCTTCGTCTTAAGTTAGGATTTTTTTTAATGGCTTCGCTGATTTTTTTATCCCCTTTGTCGTCAAAGGTCTTTACCACGGCTTGTAAACCCATTTCCAGATCGGTACCGCCCTCAAAGGGAACGGGAATATAGTCGTCATGGGGCTTAAGGATAAATTTGCCCGGCCACATCTTGGGAGCGTCCTCATCGGTATAAACCAACGGCCCGATGGCAGCACTGAACAGTAAACTCTCCTGGTCAGTGGTGAAGTCGGCGATGAGATACGGCTTCCAAGCAAAAACTAAATAAAAGGAGCGGTCCTTTTTGTTTTGGCGGGAAGCCATTAGCTTTAAAAGAAACTCCTGCATAATTTCGGCCCGGGCAAAATTGGTGCCTTTATACCGCCAACCTGTCGAAGTGGAAGTATCCTTCAAATAAGCTATCTCCTGAAATTGTTCGATTTTAGTCTCTAAGACATGCACCGTGTAGGGATCCGCCATCGCTATAAATACCCAACCCGTTCCCCCAAGCAGAAAAACCACGGAAATCGAACTTAGAATTTTATAACCAAGTCCCGGTTTGTTGCCTCCCGGTTTATTGCCCTGATCAATAGAAAAACCGGAGTGTTCATAATAGCCCGCTCGCTGCCCGCCATACCAGCACCAGCCAATTTTTAATAAAAAGGCCACCACCAGCATGGTCACGGCCAACCAAACAAAATGGCCCTCCTTAAAATGAACTGCGGGCCAATCGACCGTGAGAAGACTGCCAAGATCGTTTTTAATCAACTCCCATCCAAAAAAGTTCATCGCCGCCGCCGCCAGAGTTTAAACTTCAATCTTTCCCGCCACATTTCCCACTGCCACCAAGAATCGGCCCGCTGGAGATCCTGACAAGCCAGCAGAGTGTCTCTCAAATCGGCCGACAGATTTTGGGCAGGTTTTTTACCAAAAAGCACGCCGTCATGATAAACCAGCTGTGAAGCGAGGGTGGCCAGCGATTTTTGTCTCTTTTCGTAAGGAGCTATGCCCATAATTTTCAACTCTATTTCCGCCGGAGTATCGGAATCAAGAATGGCCAGGTCATAAGTCCGTAATAGATTCTTCAAGCCATTGGCCAGTTTGGCTCTTTCTTCATGGTCAATAACAGCACCTAGGTCGGAGTCAATCGAAACTAGACCGCCAAGAACAAGTTTTTTTTCTTGAAGCTGATCAATAAGTTGCCCCAAAACTTCTTCGGGAACAAGCTGCCGTTCCGTTATCAAAGTATCTGCAGACTCTTCTGCGGTTCTTAAGGTCCGAACGTCCGTTTTTTGCTTCAGCACCGGCCAATACCAAATTAAAGCAATCCCCAATACCGTCAGCACCATCCAGCCGATCGATAGCCCTTTCCAAATTTTTTCCTGCTTTTGGAAAGAACCAAAATCTATCACATCCATAATATCGTCGGCTTTTTCGGTGAGAACACTGCCATAACGAATGACCATCTCTGGGGATTTGATCTCACGGACGATTTGCCCTTCAAGCAAACGCCCCGGCTCTTCTTTGATATACCGAAAAACTTGTTCAGGGATAGTAATTTCCCCCTTCTTTTCACCGATATGGCGAAGGTAGTAAACCAGATCTTCGTAATTTTCGTTTTTGTAGCGGCGTTTGTTTAGACGAATAAGCCGCGCTCCTTTTTCTTGATCGATGGCTAAACCAAAAGACATATTAGCCGGTTCCGCTTCCTCGAAACGGACCAGGTAACCATCAAGATAGCCGACCGTATAAGTCAGCCGAATCATTTGATAATTAGTAAAAACCGTTACCTCTGACTGCGCTGAAATGACAACCACGGGAAACTCGTCCTGGGCTGAAAGATTATTGGGCAGACAAGCCAAAAAAACAGACAGCAAAGCCAAAGAAAAAACTTTTCTCATTGCAATTTCCCTTGATTTAAAGGTTCTATAATTGGCTAAAGAGTAAAGAAAATAAAAGATATTGTCAAAAGTTATCGAGCATAGCGAATATTCGCTATGCTCTAAGCAAACTAACTAATGATAAACTTTCCTGCTAAAAAACCCGGTAGTTACCGGGTTGCTCGTCTTTCGGATAAAAATTGGCTGAGCTGATTAAAATGATCGCCAAAACTTAGAACGGTTGAATCCACTCCGGCTTTGGCCAGCCTTTGGCGTAAAATTTCTCGCTTCTCCGTAAAATCCTGCCTGATTTGTTCGGCTCGACTAGCTTTGACTTTTTCTATTTGGCCCGTCTCCACATTTTTAACTTTCACTACCCCCGAACCGGATCGCCAAGCAAACTCCAGAGGATCGTCTAAAAAGATGGCCAGCACATTCCAATGGTGAAGGGCTGAAAGCGTTTCCACCATTTTAAAATCGATCTCTAACTCGCCATTAATTTCACTGTTGAAGTCGGAAAGAATGACGATGGAACACTGCCGCCGCAAAGCACTTAAAAGCATCTCCAGTGCGGAGTTCAGTCCGCTTTTTTTTGTAGCCGCCCGTTCTTTTTCTTTTTCAAACTTTTCGGATTGTTCCAGAAGCAGTTTGGCCGCAAACAAAATCTGTCCTTGGCCCAGCCGGGGCCTTAAATAAAATTCGACCCCCCCGGAAACAGCCACTACTCCGACCGGATCATGAAAGTAATTAGCCGTAAAACCCAAGCCACCCAGCAAATGCAGCAATAATCTAAACCGGCTGACCGACCGATCAATCTCCACAAAAATCGACGGGGAAACGTCGGCCATAATTATCACTGGCGCATTTCTGGTTTCAATCCGGTCAATTTTATAAATTTCTTTCGGCCAGGTACGGAGGCTTAAATTCCAGTCCACATTAGATAAAGGCTCCCCCGGCCGCCACCGATTGGTAGTGTGGATCTCGAAACCGGCACCTTTGAAACGACTGGGGTGTTCGGCAATCTGAAAGTTTGTAACCTTGCCCCGAAAAATTTCCTGCTTCACTTCCTCCAGTTCGCCAAAAACATTTTCTACTTCCATTCCGGTTGTCCCGTCATTTTTAAAATTTTTTCAAACACTTCTTCTTTGGTGGTTTTAAATTCTTTGCCCGGCTTTAAAACCAAGCGGTGCATGAGCACGCTTTTGGCGACCGCTTTAATATGCTCCGGTTTAACCACCATGCTGCCGGCAAAAAAAGCATGTGTTCTCGCCACCGCCTCCAGATGCAAGTTCGCTCTGGGACTGTCACCAACCCTGACATAGGCAGATAAATGTTGACCGATTTCGGAATTGGGCTCGTTAATTTTTGGATCCGGGTCGGTATTACGAATCAAAAGAGTCCGATAATGATAGGCCGCTTCAGAAAATTCAACGTGATGGAAAATCCAGTCCGCGCAAGCCAGAATTTCTTTCAAATCGGCCACTTCCTTAATTGATTTCCCGACAATTTGGTCCGCCCTGATCCGCTTTTCGTCCTCAAATGATGGTCGCAGTATCGAAACGGTAAAAGTAGCCCGGTCTAAAACACCCATCGGGGTGGGATAAGTACCCTCTTCTTCGCCAAAGATATTTTCCGTCATGAGAACCATAAAAAAGAGCGGCGACTTAAAATCACCATACTCTCCGGAAATTGGAAAAAGAGGCAAGGTTCCCACTACTTGCTCGTCGTCATCAATATATTCAGTTCTGGGAGAAACGGATCTTTCTTCCATAGCCTCCAAGACAGCCGACATCGTCTTGGGTTGGGCGCGGTTAGCCTCGTCCAGCAAAACAATGTTGGCAAAAAGAGGGCCGGGTTTGAATTGGACCCTTCTCTCTCCTTTTCTATTTTTCACCAAAACCTGCCCGCCCAAAAGATCGTAAGGCATCATATCCGGCGTACAAGAAATACGGCTAAATTTACCCTTAATAGCCGCGGCCGCCGACTGGCACAAATCTGTTTTGCCGATACCCGTTCCTCCTTTTAGTAAAATATGAGGCTGTCCAAGCACAAATGTTTTACTGATCTTGTCGGTGTATTTAACAAGCTGAAAAAAGCCCTCCGTAATCAGTCCGGCTGGCCCGCCAAGGCCCATTAGACCGGTAGTTGCTTCGGCTTCAATCCGTTTTTTGAGATCTTTGATCTGTTCCGGATCAATCTTGATTTGCATACTTCGTCCTTTTAATTTTAAAGGTCTTTAAATTACAAAAATCGTAGTTTAAACAACGAGAAAGGTCAATCCCGAACGAAGTTGCAAAACCGCAATATAAAACCAACTAGGAATTTCAAACCCGCTAGGGCAACTTCGTACGGGATCAACAACAAAAACCGAGCCAAGCTCGGTTATCTAACTTGCGAAACTTTGGAAAGAAGTTTTTTGACCTCTTCCACCGGCACCAAATTTAAACTGTTCCAGGGATAATAAGTCAGACCTCTTTGATCAATTTCAACATAGCCCTGGTCCTCTACTGCGTTTACTCCCACCAATTCACCGCGTTCGTTAAGGGTCGGCCCTCCGCTTAATCCGGCAAAGCCTCTCGTAGCCGAAAGACGGTGTTCTTCTTTCGTCTCCACTCTAACATATAGATTACTCACTTCCGCCAGAACTTCTGACCCTCCTTGGATGCTGCTATTTTTAATCTCTCTCGCCAGTTTAACCACCTCGCCTTCCAGCTCATCAAAAACAAACTCATCTCCTCCGCCAATCATCCCATAATATTTTCCCAAAATCGGCACCACCTTTTGGCCGGTTTGAAATTGGAGCGGATGAATATGAATTCCTTGGACAAAAACTTTTTCTCTCAAGCGGACTTCGCCGGCCAAAGAAAAAGGTTCGGGAAAACTTTCAGAGTTGAAATCTCCTTCAATTTTGATTATTACCAAGTCGGTTATTTCCGGAACGGTAATTAAAAAACCTCCATAAATCCGCCCGTTAAAAAATATCTTGCAGTCTCTATCGCTTTCGTTGCCTACAAAATGTTTGGCCGAAGCAAATAGCCCGCGCGGTTTGTCTATTAAAAAAGCCGAAGCCCAAATATGCGGTGCTCCATTCCTTTCCCTGGCAAATAAGGCTACCGGACCCTTAAAGTCTTGGGGATAAATGCCGCTTTTTTGATAAACAGTACGGGTATCAACATTGGGACCACAACTCAATAAGAGTAAAAATAAAAGCACAGCAAAAATTGGCCACTTCATTTAGACCTCCTGTTGTTAAGATACTTTAAACTTGTCTTTCCTAAAAAGTAGATTAGACCGCTCTATTGGTAAAGTCAAAACAAAGCCCCTCCTAAAAGGGGCTGCATCACTTTACGTTTTTGGTCTTTTTCTTTCGCGCCCAAAGAGCTTTCATCGTTTTAGATAGTGCTTTTTTCTGAGCATCAGACATCCGGCGCTTTTTCTTAAGTCTTTTCCGAATATTGTCTTTCGTACTCGATTCTGAAATCTTGTCTCCTTTCTTGCTTTTATCTTTCTCGGCCTCTTCAATCTTGTGGATCTCATTGGTGATTTCAACTAGCTCGGTATTAACGCGGATATATTCTATTTCCAGCCCCTTTAGGGCCAGCTGTAAAATTCTTTTCTCTGACATTTTTTCCACAAAACTCCTCCAAAAAGTGTAGTGAACCAAAAGAACTGGAACTAATATTCTAAAAATATATTAAGAACAGATGAAAAAATGAGCGGGGATTTCTCTCCCCGCTTGGCCAGTCCCGCATTTGACAAACATATTAAGCACAACGTAATATGGGTGATATGTCAAGTTTGTTTGGCCATAAAAAAATTCCTTCTTCACCTGGGATTTATTTTTTCTCCGCCGGAGGCGGAAAAGAAACCTTAAGGAGGGTGCTTTATATCGGCAAAGCGGCTAATCTGAAAAAACGGCTTAATTCCTACAAAAAAGCGGCCGATCTTCGGATTCAAAAAATGTTGGAAACAGCATCAAAGTTAGATTGGCAAGAAACCGGCTCTGAAATTGAAGCGCTGATTTTAGAATCCCAGCTAATCAAAAAACATCGCCCGCTCTTTAACATCATGCTACGCGACGATAAGCAATATTTTTATGTCGGAATTACCCATTCGACAGGCTCAAAGCAGGCCAAAGAAGAATTTCCCCGAATTTTTTTGACCCACCAACCACGAATAGAGACAAGCAACAAGAGACAGGGGGCGAGTAAAGAAAAAAAAGAAACTTGGTCGCTTGGTAGTTTGTCTCTTGTCTCTGAATACATGGGACCGTTTACGGAAGGAGCTTCAATTAAAACTACTTTAAAGTTACTCCGCAAAATCTTCCCTTATTGCACCTGCAAACAGAAGCACAATCGTTATTGTCTCAATTATCATATTGGAAACTGCTTGGGCTTTTGCTGCCTAAACGAAAAAGGAATCAGGGATTACGAATTAGGAATTATGGAAGAGCAAAGAAAAGAGTATGGAAAAAATATCAAAGCAGTAAAAGATATTTTAAACGGAAAGCGAATCCCCGTACTCAACCATCTTCAAAAAGAGATTGGGCAGCTCGGCGAAAATCAGGAGTTTGAAAAAGCAATTGTTTTAAGAGACAAAATCGCCAAACTGGAAAAAGTTTTTGCCAATGCCAAAGTAATCAAGCAGATGAATTATGAACCAGGAATTATGAATCAAACTTTGAAAGAATTGGCCAAAGTCCTTCAACTCAAAAAAATTCCCGAGCGCATCGAGGGTTACGATGTTTCCAATATCCAAGGTCGGTTCGCCACCGGTTCAATGGTGGTTTTTACTCCTTCGACCCTTCGAGATGCCTCAGGGCAGGCAAGCTCAGGACAGGCAACTTACCACCCCGACAAAAACGAATACCGAAAATTCAAAATTAGA
>Ga0209541_10007112_pt1 | contig 18879 bp, 29 predicted proteins | sample RifCSPlowO2_01_FD_184027 | JGI IMG/M metagenome (GOLD analysis project Ga0209541, IMG submission 184027) | Groundwater microbial communities from Rifle, Colorado - Rifle CSP2_plank lowO2_0.1 (SPAdes) (version 2) | ecosystem: Environmental > Aquatic > Deep subsurface > Groundwater | place... | reverse complement strand
ATCTGAATGACGCAAGGAATTCGATTTTGCCACGAAACGAGTATTATACGTAGCGAAGCGGGCTTTTTTTATGACCAAAAAACTTCTGAGTTCTGGGCTTTAGGAAGTAAAGTACGTATAGTTCAACAGAATTATGCGTAAGAATGAAGTAAAAGTTTTTTGGTTTAAACCTTTATTTCGAGATGACGGGCTGGCTGAGAAAGTGAATAAGAAAAAAATCATTGTCGCCCAAAACTTAATTCTCTAATTTTTTCTGTATGTGCCTTTCCTGCTTCGTAATTATCTCCAATCCTTAATCTTCCTGCCTCATCTACATTTGGAAGGAAATGTGGATTATAAGATGGGTGAACATGTTCATTATCATAAATCACCTTACCATCTCTTCCAACAATTGACATAATTGCGGCAGGTTCTCCTAAAAATGGAATTCCGGAAGTGCTTTTAAAAATTTTCCTTCCTTGGAAAACATCCATGTGTTGGATTTCCTTTTGAACTCTTGTCAAATGGGTCACTTCAACGTCAGAAAATGGAGTTACTCGCTTTAATATGCCTCTTATTGATTCTTGTTCACTATGTTGGTTTATGTAAGTCACAGAGACGTACTCTCCAATATGTTGTGCAAGCCTATCCATAGCTTCAATTCTCTGTTGTAAGTTCATCATTAACTCCGTGTAGAAAGTTGAAGTATATAAATCTTTCCATTTGTAACCACTTGATAGTTAATAATTAGAGTCAGCCCGAAAAATTCCAACAACTTCGGGTGAGAATTGAGTGCAGAGGATTTTTCAGTTACGAATTTCTGAAAAATCCTTTGCGAATAGGGTTTTCACCAAGAAAACCCGTATTCGAACCCTGAGTTGTTGTTGGAATTTTTGTTTTCATAAACCTTTGATGGTTTTGAAAATCATCATCGAGAAATTTATGTATGAAAATAAATATTTGAAGCATAAAGGTCATAAAAAAAGTACGTATAATAGACATAGGGCGTAGTTTTAAATATAAGTTCTTTCAAAGTTATTGTAAAATGCTCGACAAACTTGAAACTGAACTTAAAATAAGGGGCTTCAGCAATAGAACTGTTGAAAATTACCTTTTCCACAACAAGAAGTTTCTTGATTTTACAAAGAAAGAGCCAAAAGATGTAAATGAAGATGATGCAAAGCGCTACATCGCTTACTTAATGTCAGAACGAAAACTAAAGCCTAGCAGCGTTAATTTGGCTTTAAGCTCTCTCAAGTTCTTTTATAATGATATCGTTAAAAATTCAGCCCTTAATGCTGTTAAAGCGCCAAAACTGGAGAAGAAGCTTCCTACTGTTTTGACAAAAGATGAGGTAAAGAAACTGCTTAATGTGATTAAAAACCCAAAGCACAGGCTCTTGATTGAGTTCATGTACTCTTCTGGATTAAGAGTAAGCGAATGTGTCAGCCTGAAAGTTGATGATCTTGACTTTAGCGAGAAAATGGGAAAAATAAGGCACGGCAAGGGCAACAAGGAAAGGTACATCATACTTTCAGACAACCTTATACAACATCTTAACGAGTACTTAAAAAACAAAAAAGATAGCAGCGCTTACATCTTCTCAATCAAAGACAGGCACATCACAATAAGGCAGGCCCAAAAAGTTGTCAAAGAATCTGCAAAAAAAGCTGGAATAAAAAAAAGAGTTTTTTGCCATGCGTTAAGGAGCACTTTTGCAACTCATTTGCTTGAAGCTGGAACTGATATAAGGGTTATACAGGAACTTCTTGGTCATTCTAATCTCTCAACAACGCAAATCTATACAAAAGTTTCAACACAGCAGTTAAAGAAAGTAAAAAGCCCTCTTGATACTCTATAGATTAAAACTTTTAATAAAAAATAAAAGGTTTTAAAAGCCGAATTCCTGCAAGCTTAACTGCAAAATATTTTCCTTTGCTTGCAATGTCTTAAATTCCGGATCAAGCCTTAAGTAAGGCTTTGAGTTGAAGTACCTCTTCAATATTGGAACTCCTTTTTCTATAATTGAGGTTACATAGTTGCCAGCCAATTGCTCTGATATGTTGAGCTTTTTTGCAATATCCTCGTATGTTATGCTGCCTTTCTCTTCTTCAAGAGTATAAATGACTAAAAACACTTGCTGCTCCATCCTGTTTAGCCTCTTCACATCAAAATTATTTCTTTTTGCAACATCAATATTTGAATCTGTGAAGTACATTTGAATTTGGTCGACTCTTTCGCTTAGCTTGTCGAGTTTGCTTTCAAGCTCGCAAATATACTCGTAATTTGCAGAAATCTCATTTGTGTTTTCGTTTATAGCCTGCAAATGCTCCTCGAATTCCTGCTTTATTTTTGTGAATTCATGCCTCAAACTTTTGTTTAGAAGTCCTAACTTTAGACTCTTAGCTCTAAAAAAGATTTTATTAAAAATATTTTTCACCCCCAGTCGAATGCGAGTGAGCGAACTCACTCACAAGTCACTTTTTGGGGAAAATGGGGGTTTATATAAATTTCTATTCTCTATCAGTTAGATTCGTTTTACAGCTTTTGAAATATAATGCTTCTCCTTGCCTTGTTTTATGACTCCAATATCGTCCAATTCCTCTATCTCTTCTAATAATCGATAAAATGAGCTTTTGGAGCAGAAATTCTGCTCATCAACAACAATTTCCTTAAGCTGCAATGCCGATATCTTCTCGTATTTTCTGATGTATGATATTATCACGCTCTTAACGTATTCCTTTGAATTTCTTGTTAATCTTTTTATTATCCTCTCTCTTATAGAAAGTTTCTTCTGCTCCAGCCTCTCTAACCTTTTTTCAATGTATGAAATGTCCTGGTAATGTTCTTTTATCACAGGCTGAGGCATATATTTCTCAACTTGCACAGGCTGTTTTCTCGCCAGCTCATCAATCTTTTCATTTAAATCCCTCATCTTTGCCATGATGCCTTCAAACGAGTAGTAATCATCGATAATGCGCCTTATGTCTTCTCTTGTTTTCGGCACGTAAGAAAGCTCGAGCTGTAGCTTTTTGATTAGCTGCTCCTGCTCCATTCCTCTCCTGTAAAAATAGTTCATCCACTGGAAAATGTTGGTTGTATCCATTTTTACATTTGCAAACGACCTTTTGAGCAGCTCATTCATCTGCTTAAATTTTTTCCCGGTGTTGTCTTTTTTCCAAAACATAAATATTATTTATAGTCCCATTTATATAAATCTTTTCATTTTTGGGAATAATTTGGGATTATTATAGGACTAATCTGGGATTAATTATCGTCGATAAATTATAAATTTGAGACTATCTTGGGATAGTATTGGGAATAAGATAAGACTGTGGTGGGAACTATAGGATTATGAATAAAAGGAAAGGTTTTAGAATAAATAATTAAATAATAAAAATTGAATGTATCAAAAATAAGAAATTGAATTGTTTGGTTTTGGAAAGTTAAATAAAATCAGCATTATAACCCTTTTTGCTCATCTAATGTGGGGAAACAGCTGAAAGAAGGAAAAATAGAGTAGTATCTATTTTCAATATCGAAAATAATATTTATTTTCGGACTGAAAATTGAAAAATTTTCAGTATTGAAAATATATAAGAAATATAATTTTATTCGTGGAAAGTGAGAGTTAAAAATGAAGCATATTATGTCAAAATCAAGGCTGGCAATAGTTTTATCCGGCTTGGAGGGCTTTTATGAGCCAAAAGTGAGGCAGGAGCAGTACTTGATGGATAGCGAGATAGGAGCTTCTATGCTTTGGAATGCCTATCTTTTAAGAGACATAGAAGGAAAAGTAATAGCTGACTTGGGATGCGGCACGGGCCTGCTTGGCATAGGCTCTCTTCTTCTAGGGGCAAAGCATGTTTTCTTTGTTGATTCTGATAAAAAAGCCTTGGAAACAGCTAAAAATAACCTATCAAAAATGCAAAAGCATTTTTGGGATGCTCGGAAACCTCCGATTTCCGACATTTCAAAGGTGAAAAGTGAGGGTTATAGCTTTGGCAAGCCAGAGTTTATTTGTAAAGATATTGGAAAGCTGGAGCTGAAAGCAGATGTAGTGATTCAAAATCCGCCTTTTGGAACTAAAGTGAAGCATAATGACATTTTTTTCCTAGAAAATGCATTAAAAATAGCTCCTATTGTGTACTCTTTCCATAAAAGTGAGACTAAGGCCTTTTTAGAGCGGTTTGTAGCCAAAAATGCCAAAATTACCCATATTTGGGACTTCAAATTCCCTTTGAAAGCAACTTTTTCATTTCATCGACGGCAAATTCACCGCATAAATGTTAGTTGTTTGAGGTTTGAGAAAAAATAAATTTTATCGACGATAAACTTTAAGAATTAAAATTAATGAATTAACAAAAGATTTTTAAAGAAAATGGATGTACCACCATAAGTGCAATATGGAAATCAAAATTCTCGACGATAAAAAAAATAAGCTCTTGATTGAGGTAAAGGGTGCTGACCACACTTTATGCAATGCAATAAAGACAGAGCTTTGGAATGACAAGCATGTTAAAATATCAACCTACAGCATAAGGCATCCGCAAATCAGCGTGCCTCAAATCATTGTTGAAACTGATGGGGAAGAAAGCCAGAAAAATGCCTTGATCAATGCAGTTCAGCGCCTGCAAAAGAATAACTCGAAGTTCAAAAAAGAGTTTGTCAAGGAAGTAAGATAGTGGTTTCTTGTGTTGTTTGTTAAAAAAATTTGTATAATATACGTTTTATATGTCAAAAACCAAAAATTTTGGTTTATCAAAAATCAGTGAGATGTGAGTGAGCTCGCGAACTCGCTCACATTCGACAGATTTTTGAGTGTGATCATAAATGCCATGCATTTCTGACATTTGAGCATCTCAAAAATTCATATATGAAAATAAATTTTTGATATATGAAAATAATTCAAAAAAACAGCCAAAAAGCTTATAAATTCATAGTGCCTAATTATTTCTATGGCATTCTTTAGGATAAAAAAAATTAAGGGCAAAGAATATGCTTATATTGTAGAGAACAAGTGGAAACCAACTGCAAAATCAGTTGAGTTGAACGCGAGCTCGCGAGATGAACGCGAGCGTGCGAAGCGTTCTCGCACGCAACTTTCTCGCGAGCATCTCACTTTGCGGGGCATTGACATGCGAGGCTCGCGAAGAGACTCGCTCGCCATGTCGAAGCCCCGAGGCAGCAGACAGAAGGTCAAAGAATATGTAGGAAGAGTTTACCGCTTTAATTTGATGAATAATGTTAATTTTTTGGAATATTTTAAAATTGAAGATGTTCAAAATTATATTGAAATCAATCAAAAAAATAAGATAATCAATGACTTAATTGAGTGGGAGCTTTACAAGTTTAATGTCAATAAAAATGAATTTTCAATAGATTTGAACAGTAAAAAAATCCAAAAAAACAATAAAAACGTTGCTTTTTTCATTAATGAAGGTTTTATGTGTGATTTTACCTTAAAAAATCTGCTTGAATTTAAGCCTGAAGGTGACGAGCAAGCTGATGGATATCGCTTGGCAAGAGCATTTGTTGAGGCTGGAATAAAAGTACCGCAGGAAATTTTTATAGGCGTGTTTGGAAAGTTATATAAAACTGCAGAATGACATTTTAAATATGGTAAAACTTATAGGGGTTCTTTTGATTGTGAGCAGCTTGCTCTCGTTCATTGGGGGAGTTTATATTGATTTTAAATATGGCAGCATCCCGCAGATTACAGGAAATGTTGTGTTAAACATACTAACACAGCCAAAAATTGAGCTTGGCTTTTTTGACTATGTTGAGGGTGTTGTTTTTTCTTACTCTATTTTTAGTTTTATAATGGGTGTTGTGTTTTTGTTTAGGGTATAATAACCTATTTAAACAACCAAAATTCTCTTTTTCTCTATGTCTTCTAAAGTTCCAACCCATATAGCACTCGTGTTAGACGGCAATAGACGCTATGCCAAAAAAATTGGTTTGCAGCCATGGAAAGGCCATGAATTTGGCGTCAAGAAACTTGAGGAATTGTTTAAATGGTGTATAGAGCTTGATATAAAGGAATTGACTCTTTACTGCTTCTCAACAGAAAACTTCAGAAGAGCAAAGAAAGAGGTTGATTACTTGTTTAATTTGTTCTGGAAAGAGTTTGAAAAGATGAAGCAAGGGAGAGGTGTCTTCAAGGATAAGGTAAAGGTAAATGTGATTGGCAGAACCAAAATGTTTTCAAAAAAAATGCAAGAAGCTATGATTGAAGCAATGGAAACGACAAAAAAGAACGAAGCATTGCTTGTTAATTTTGCAATGGCTTATGGAGGCAGGCAGGAAATAACAGATGCTTTTAAAAATATAATTAAAAACTCAAAAAAAATAAAACCAAATCAAATTGATGAAATCTTAATAACCAAAAACCTTTACCTTAAAAGCGAGCCGGACTTGGTAATAAGACCTGGAGGTGAAAAACGTATGAGTAATTTTCTTTTGTGGCAATCTTGCTATAGTGAGCTTTTCTTTACGGATAAGCTATGGCCAGAATTTACTAAAAAGGATTTGATTAAATGTATTGAAGAATTCAACAAAAGGGATAGAAGGTTTGGAAGTTAAAACAAAAGATTAATTAAGAAGGGTTAAAAAGAAAAATCCAAAATAAATAAAAAAGGTGTTTTGATGGATCCTTATGAGCAGTTCAATGAATATTTGAAGAATGCTGCTGAAGCTTTTAAAAAAATTGACAAAAAAGAGGTTATAAGGGTAATAAGCCATTTGGATGCAGATGGGATAAGCGCATGCGCTATCATGATAAAGCTGCTGAATAACGACAACAGGAAGTATTCGGTGTCAATATTGCAGCAGCTGAACAGAGCTGTATTGAGCCAATTGGCTTTAGAGCCGTATAATTGCATCATTTTTACTGACATAGGTTCTGGTTTTATTGATGAAATTAAAGAGTTGCTTAAAGGCAGAAAGGTGTTTGTTTTTGACCACCATAGTATTAGCGGTGATGATTTTGGCGACATAGTCTTTGTAAATCCTCATACTTGTGGCATAGATGGGGGCAGAGAAATAAGCGGAGCAGGCGTTGTTTTCAAGTTTGCATGTGCTGTTGACAAGAGCATGGAAGAGTTTGCGCATATCGCAATTGTAGGCGCAATAGGCGATTTACAGGAGCAAAATGGATTTTTAAGGTTGAATGATGAGATTCTTAAAACAGCGGTTGAGAAAAACAAGGTTAAGGTTATTAAGGGCTTGAGGATTTTTGGCTCCCAAACAAAGCCTTTGCATAAGGCGCTTGAGTACTGCACAGACCCTTATATCCCTGGCGTTAGTGGAAGCGAGAGCGGAGCAATACAATTTCTATACCAGATTGGAATTGAGCCTAAAAACAAGAATGGATGGAAAAAAATAGTTCATTTAGATGACGAAGATATGAAAAGGCTTGTGACAGGCATTATAATGAAAAGATTGAATGAATCAAATCCAGATGATGTTCTTGGAAATGTGTACATACTGCCTCATGAGGAGGAAGAATCACCAACAAGAGATGCCAAGGAATTTGCAACCTTGCTCAATGCATGCGGCAGGCTTGGAAGGGCTTCATTAGGCATAGGGGCATGTCTTGGTGACAAGAAGATAAGGCAGCAGGCAATAAGAAGCTTAACCGATTACAAAAAAGAGATTGTGAATGCATTGAATTGGTACAATGAAAACAAGTTCAGCGATGATGTATTCTGGGGCAACAGGTTTGTGATTATAAATGCAAAAACCAATGTAATGTCAACCATGATTGGAACTCTTGCCTCTATATTGTCCAAGTCAAATGTAATGACCAACAATAATTTCATTTTGTCAATGGCAAGGGCGCTTGACGGCAGTACAAAAATTTCACTAAGGACAACAAACAATACCCATGGCAATTTTGATTTGAGAAAAGTCATTGAAGAGGCTATTGAAGGCATTGGCAATTCAGAGTCTGGAGGCCATCAGAATGCTGCTGGCGCTGTAGTTCCTACAGATAAAGAAATTGATTTTATAGAAGCTGCAAAGGAAGTTCTTGGGAAGTATGCTGTTGAGGAGAAGATTGGGTAGAATTTATTTTTAACAATCAAACCTATTATTTCTTTTCGAATTTCAAAAACCGAAAAATATTTATACTTGTAGGAAATTCCTACTAGTATGACTGAACTAATAACTGTCGGTGAAAAGGGGCAGATTGTTATACCTAAAAAGATGAGGGAATTTTTTAAGATAGGCAAAGGTTCAAAGCTGCTGATAAGCGAAGATAAGGATGGAATAACAATCAAACCTGTAAAGGTTAGCGAAAAGCATCTTCTTATGCTGCTTAGCGAAACATCGCTAAAGAAGACATGGGACAACCCTTATGATGAAAGGTGGGATGATGTACTCTAAAGGAGACATAATAGTTATAAATTTTCCTTTTTCGGATCTTATCCATGCAAAAAAGAGACCAATGGTTGTGCTGGCAGAAAAAGGAGAGGACATAATTGGATGCTCTATCACCAGCAATCCCCACAGCGATGGTGTTCCTATTAAAGGCTTTGAAGAAGGAAATCTTCAGCTAAAAAGCAAGATAAAATATTGGCAGATACACACTTTCTTGAAAGATATTGCTGTTAGGAAAGTTGCAAAAATATCAAAAAACACTCATAAAGAATTGCTTAAGAAAATAAATGAATTTTTCCAAATATAACATCACAACAAAGTTCTTATCCCATCAATCTTTTCTGCTACTTCTGCGCCTGTCTTTGTAAGTGTAAGAAGCTTTAATCTGCCTTGTTTTTCGAAATTAATTAAGCCTGCTTTCTGCATTTCTTGCAGTATCTTCACAACATGAGAATAAGTGCAATCAACTGTCTTTGCTATTGAGGAAGCATATATCTCGCCTTTTGCATTTTTCAACTCAACAAGCATCATTGCTGGCTTCTCGCGGAAAAACACGTTGAATATCTCTTTGTTTGGCATTAACACAACCCCCAAGTATCTACTTTAGAATATATTTTACATTATCTAAGTAGTATTTAAAGGTTTTGGTTTGTTAAATTTTAATTTATTTTTTGGTTGATAATGTATAGGCGAGCAGGTTAATGCCAGTGAGTTGGTGAGCGAGTCTCTCGCGAGCCTCGCATGTCACTAGCACAATATTTTGCCGAAGGCGGATTTAATTAATTAGTTTTTATTTAATGTTTAAGTAAGCTAATGTTTTAGTGCTTCTTGCCTATGACAATAGGGCAATTTCAATAATAAATTTATTTTTAAAAAAACTTAAAAATCTATCCCTGCAAACTATACTTAGGTGCTAAATTAGTTATAGAATCCAATTGCTTTTGTATTTCTGACTCATCTTCATTTCCATAAGAAATCAAGATTTTATTCAAATCTTTTATAACATAGCTATAAAATTCGTTGTTTAATTGCCCATTAACATAGAATTTCAATTTCCTGTCATTATCATTGCAGTAATTTTCTTTTTCAAAAACAATGCAGTTATTGTTAAAATCCATGCCCAAAGACTTAAACATGTAGCCAATTGTCAAGCCAGTTGCATGCGTATGTATCACATCTCCAACGCCTTCCTCAAAATGGATAAAGCTGCTTGCAAGCTGGTACTTTCTTTGAGAAAAATCAATTGATTGCCCATTAATATAGACTTTGACATCTGCATGCAGATGAGCTGAGCCAAGCTGCCCTATTCCGCTTAATAACTGTAGTTGGTTATTGTAATTTTGAATTTTATTTAATTGATTTGCCAATACACCCTTTGAAAGCCACTGCCATAAAAAGAGGATTACTAGAACAAAAAGGATAATGTATAAAACCAAATCTTTTTTCCTCATCCTAAAAAACCTCCAAGGTTTTTGGGACCCTAAAAATGCAAAGCATTTTTATGGTTTTATTGCTCTTGAGTTTGCGGTGTTTGTTGTTGAGCTTTTACAACCTTATTTGTTGCCAAATCTTTATAAGTGCCAACTGCTTGCAATTGTCTAAAAACATATGAGCCGTCATTCTCAACAGAAAAGAACTGCCTTAAGATCCTGCTTGTAGGATAAACACCAATCTCGCTGGAAAGTATTGTTGCTGGTACAAGTTTAATGTTATACCTCGCAACTAGCTCTTTTCCTTTCGCATCGATTATGTCATAACTTTCTTCCTTATCAATCCTTACAGCAAAACTTTGTTGGCTTGTAAGGATTTCTTTATGCTGGTTTACATCATAACATTCTACACAGCTTTTGTCAGTTAAATAAATTATATTTACAATACCTCGTAATTGATTGGTTGTTAGGTTAATAAATGGAGGATAAATAGTTCTAAGGACGTATGAGCCATCATTTTCTCTGCTTCCAACTTGCGGCCATGCACTTTGTATTACTTCATAGGCAGCCGCATCTTTGCTTAAGACTAACGATGGCACAAAACCAATGTTGTACTTGCTTATCAATTCTTTTCCTTCATTACTACTTAGCTCAGCATTTTTTTCTTCGTATATCTTAACACCTGCACCTTTAATTTGAAGTATTAAAGTGCTTAAGTCATTGCATTTTTCGCAAGTTGAATCCTTTAATAGGTATAAAGTAACCCTACCATCTATTTTTCCAGTTGCTGCATTTGTGTAAGGAGGGTTAATCTGGGTGAATAGCAGTGCATTTTCCCTCTTTTCCAAGCCTTGAATATTAAATTTGTCAATTTCGCCCGTTATAACAACAGTCGGCACTTTTTCAATCTTGTATTTGCTTACTAGTGCCTTGCCTTCTTTTGAATCAAACTCATGCATTGTTTGTTTTGTAATATTCACATTTGCATTTTTTATATGGCTTACAATTGTTGAGATGTCAAAGCAATCAGCACATTTAGAATTTTTAACAACAATGAGCTCTATTTTTGCTGGCTTTAATTTTTCTTGAAATATCTCTGAACTTTTTTTTAAATCCTTGTTTAGGTTAGCGGTTAAAACAATATTGATTACTATAATAATTCCAAGAATAACTGTTATTCCAATAAAAATATTCTCAAAATTAATATTTTTAGAAATAATCTTTTTAAGCCTCTTTTTTTCTGGATCCATTTAAGCCTCATAATTTACAATTTGTCAATGCTGCCAATTTGTCAAATGACTGGGCATTCTCATGCCATGCTCCATTTATAACCCAAGTTGGTGTTTTTTTAATTCCAGGCAAATCCTGAAATTCATGATAGTTTATGTATTTGAAAGACTTTCCAAACATTGCCTTTTGCCCTTGAGTGTATTTGCACCAGTCCATTGCGCCGTACATGACAGCGCCTTTTTCAGTTAGGCATTTTGCAAAATTGTCATATGGACTTGGCTTATTGATTGAATAAACAGAGTAGGCAGATACTGCCAGTATAACAACGCCAATCACAGCTGCAATGACATAATATTTTGATTTGCCTGATTTAATTTGCTGCTCTTTTATCTCTTTTTGCTGCTCAATCCTCTGCTCATATTCTTTTTGAGCTTCTTGGCTTTCTTGCCTTAGTTTTTCAATTCTAAGCTTGCGCTTCTCTCTTTTTGTAAGCTCCATTTTTATCTTATAATTGAGAATTTCTTATGCCTAGAGCTTCTATTGGCGTGTCTTCATAATCCCCACTTGGAGCAACTCCACAGCCTCCTCCAACATATTGGCCTTGCTGACCTTGTTGAGGCTGGTTATATGCTGCATATCCGCTACTTTGGCTGGATGTACAGCCAACTAAAAAAACACTAACCAATAAAACTGCTAATACTATTGCTTTTGCATTCATTGTTTACCACCTGTTAAAAACCACAATTTCAACCACTGGTGCATATTGCTTATCGCAAATACTTGAAAATTATTATTTTCAAGTTCCCAAAAATGCTTTTAGCATTTTTTAGGATATTCCAGTGGTTTTTGAGCATGATCGAAAATATACTATCATTCACCATTACACTTACCTTACGTCCATTAGTCATAGATCGATGGTATATTTTTGACACATTAAAATAATTAACATCCGCCTACCATTGATGGCAAGTCTTGTATGTTTGATGGAACTCCGCCACTTCCACTTTGGGATGGAGCGCTTCCAACATTGACCTTGCCTGTACTTATGCTTGTCTTCAAGCCGCTTAATTGTATTGCTTGAACTGCTGTAAGCAGCACCAAAACAACAAGCACAATCACAATTATAACATTCCTGTTCATTTTTACTTCCTCCTTAGATTTTTTTATTGTTTTATAAATATTTGTATTTTTTAGTCAATTGTGAGCGAGTTCGCGACGAGCTCACTCGCATTCCACTGTTTATTTTTATTTAATTATTTTTTTTATTTATTGGTTTTTAGTTAATGGATTATTATTAATTATTTTTAACACCCTCCAACCATTGAAGGCAGTTCATCCAATGGAGTTGCTTGCGCTTGAGTTTGTTGTTGAGTGCCAGGAGCTTGCTGCATGAACTGCTGCTTGATGCCAACTGAGCCTCCATGGGTTAAAATAGACACTGGCTGTTGACCTGTATAAACAAGGTAATCTTGAATCATTCCCTTTGGATACCAAATTCCTTTCCATTTTGTCATCTCTCCCATAATCTGCTCGTCACTGTAAGTTGGATAATACTTTATAAAGAACTTTGCCATGCCCTGCCATGCATAGCTATGGGCACATCCGCATCTGTTGATGGTGGTTACACTGTTTGGACCGCCACAACAATAATCACATGTGAATACACTTACTATTTTCTTCCATCTCTGCTCTTCTTCTGGGGTTAATTGGACGGTGTTTGATGTTCCGAACCTTTTTGAGCCAAGCAAAGAAGCCCATACTTTCTGGCTTGTAAGTGGATCATCAAAAGTAGCGCCTTTTATCTTTTCAGAGCCAGGACCTTCCAAAACATAAAATGGAGTGCCTGTTGAAACAACTGCTGCAATCGCATCCTGAGTTGGATTGCCAGTGCTCTTAGGAGCAGAAGTTTCACTTATAGCAGTCCATTCAACTAGCTTAGTTGTTCTTCCATCTGCATTAAGCTGCGGGCCTATTACAACGCCGCTTTTGCCAGTGCCTAGCTTTAAAGGCGATGAAATACTCTTGACGAAAGAACTTACAGGTGAAGAAGCACCTGTAAGCAAAGCATTTACATTGGAAATCTGAAACTGATTAAACAATATCAAAACTGCGACAAGGGCAACCACTCCGTAGCTTATCTTCTCAATTTGGGACAAAGGTTTTTTTTCAATTTTATGCTCTATGTGATGTGCTTCATGCTCGTGCTTTTCTTTGCTTAAGAACAGCCATAAAACCATGCCAATCAAAACGAGAATTAACAAAAATGCAAGAGAATTCATCAGAATGCCTGACGAAAGTTTTGCAAATTGGAATTGGTTAAATGTAAGAATCACTCCTACCAAAATCATCAGGAAGAGGATTACCTTTTCTAAAAAAGCATCGTCTTTGCTTTGTGTCATTTTCCACCGGAGCAACAATTATTTATCTTTACTTTTTTCATTTTTGACCCATTTACATTAGGTATAACTGGCTTTTATATATATTTTACTTGAAAAACAATGCAATTTAGTGTGCTTATTTGGCTTAAAAAAGGCTTAAAATCGTTTATTATCGTTCATAAAGGCTTATTTTGGGGGTTTTTATGAAATAGATATTTTTTGATGTATTTGATGTTTTTCATTGAATTGCACCCTGCCAAAAATAATAAAACAAAAATAAAAACAGATAGTAAGTATATTTTTTTCATTTTACATAATCCATAAATTTCCCTTTATCGCAAACATGCTCAATGCCTTCAACCATGCAGCCCCAGCACGAATTAGCCTCGTGCATAATCTTGCCGTTTTGGGTAGGCTTCATCAGCATCCATTCATAGCCAGCATCTTGGCACATTTTTTTGAACTCGAAGTCTTCACTGACTATTTTTTCCATTTCCATATTTTCCATTGAGTCTATTGCTTGTTTTGCGCACCCTAAAACTACAAGACTAAAAACAACCAGTATACACAATAAATGGTTATTTTTCATTTTTACCCTCTGTTTCTTGCTTCTTCAGATACCGCATAACAAAAACAATGATTAACGCGGCAAGACCTATGCCTAACACATTGCCAATTGTTGATGTCAGTAATTTTGATTCCAAAGCTTTTTCATTCAGATAGCCCCAAAACGACATAGACCATGGCAGATACTTCGGCAGCTCTGTTTGGAAAAAGAAAGTTCCTTTGAAAATAGCCATTAATAAGCCAATGATTAACAAAAAAATTCCTCCGATTATGTTGTATGTGTGAGTTATTATTTTTTGATTGAGCAAATTAAAGCTTATTTCTTTCCCTCTTAACAACTTCGAGTTTGCCAAATCATACTTGTCAGAGAAATAAGATAAGATAACTAATGGAACAACAACGCCAATGCCAAAAAATAAGAGCATTAAAGTTCCATTAATGACTGTTGCAGTGTTTGCTGCTAGAATTATTACGCCTGCTAATATAGGCCCTACACAAGGAGTCCAGCCAACTCCAAAGAAAAAACCAAGCATTGCCACGCTAAGAAAACTGTCTTTTTTGTAATCTAATTTAAAATTAAAAATGCTAAAGCCAATGTTGAAAAACAACAAAATTCCGAAAAAAATCAAAATAAAGCCAGAAACAACAGCAAAAGTTAGCTTATAAGTATTGAAGAAATTACCTAAAAAGCCTGCTATTAAGCCGAAGATTGTGAATGCAATCAGCAAACCAATAGAAAATGCGCTTGTCATTAAGACTGCTTTTTTTCTATCTTTGAAAGCAACTGAAAAGAAAGTAGGCAGCAAAGCAATTCCGCAAGGTGATGTCATTGAAATCAAGCCTGCAAAGAATGCAAGCAAAAATGTGATGCTAGCAGCTAATTGCTGCTCATATTGCTTTAGCCGTTGCAATCCAATTGGCAGTTCTTGCTGAGCAAAAGCTATACTTGATAACAAAAATGCCATGATTATAATGAATAGAATTTTTTTGTTCATTTTGCCATTATTTTCTAATTAATTTCATTAAAACTGCTCCGATGAAAATTCCAATAATTAAAAAACTTATATTGAAAACATAGCTTTTTTCTTGTCCTTTTACTTCAATCAAAAAATCTTCAGGAGCATAAATTTTATTTCCAATGTTAAAATTCAAAAATATTTCGTAAAGCCCTGGATTTTCAAAAGTATGCTTTAAATCTAAAATTCCATCTTTAATTTTGAAATCTTTGATTAAAATTGTTTCTTCTTTTTTGGTTATTTTTAGTTTTCCATTAATCTCTTCATTAATCAAGCCACTTTTGTTGCCGAATGAAATTAAAAATGATGCTTGCTTGTTTGCAATAGGCACAATTGGTGAACTTGATAATTGCACTAAAATGTCGTCTGCAACTTTAATGCAGCCTCCGTTTGAGTATGTAAATGGGATTAAGGAAATGAAAATGATTATCGCAATAATTTTTTTATTCATTTTAATCACTTATACTCTATAATTATTTCGTCTTTATCATGCATTATATATTTTTCAAATTCAAAATTTGATTGACCATTAACAGTGATTGTTAAGCTTCCATTTTCTCCATTGCAATAATCAAAAATACACGAATTATTAAGATTTTTGCCCCACACTTCAAAGAAATAGCCGAGTGTTAGTGTTTCTGGCTTTAACCATGGTTTATTATTTTCTAAGTGAATTGTATCATCACTTTCATGCGTATGTGTAGGGGACATTCTCATTCCACTTATATGATTATCTATATTATTACCGATAGTTATTCCGATATTAGGAGGTATAAATTGTTCCTCACCATTGATTATTATTTTAAGCTTAGGATGCCAATGAATAGGTTTTTTAGGCACTTCAAGAGTAGTATTAGAATTTGAGGGTTTTTTAATTAAAAGAAATATGACACTAAATATTAAAACAGCAGTAATTATTAAATAAATTATTTTCTTTTTCATTCTTATAAAATTCTTGTAACGCTCAATATCCTTGCTTTGGCAAGAACTGCAAAAAGCAGCAGTCCAATGCTTAAAATTCCAAGCAACGGTCTCAATGGTTCAAAATACGTCAGAACTCCAGCAATGCCAAGGAAAAATACAAGAATTTTATTGCAGATTGAGCATCCGAATGTTAGAAATCCAAAAATTCCCCCACTTGCTGCTGTTGCATTGCAAACTTTGTTCTTGCTGGCAATTCTACCATAGTACAAAAGCCCAATGTATGTACCCAAAAGCGATGATGTTATTAAAAGAGAAGATTGCTCAAGCCATCCCACCTGAGTCATTCTTGTAAAAAATGGGTTTGGTATTATTGCAGTGACAGCTCCAAATACTACATACAAAATAGCTGCTGTTCCTACTGCTATAAAGAATGTTATTATTGCGTTCCTTTTATGTCTAAGCTGCTTTTCTTTTGTTTCTTTTTTTGATTTGTTTTTCATTGGTGTCTTCAATTACTATAACTCCAACATAACCACAATTCTTGCACTCATATTTTCCAAATTGCGCTCCCATGTAATGCACTATATCATATGATTTGCAGGAAGGACATCTCAACTTCATTTTAGCCTTTTGACAACGCATCAAGCAACTGTTTCCATTGCTCTTCATCAAATGCCCCTATTGTCCTATATATTATTGTGCCATTTCTTCCAATTGCATATTTTGTTGTCGTTTTTGTGGCGCTGTAATCAATAAGTATCTTTTCCTGCCCTGGTGCAAGCATCATGCTTTGCAATTCTGGATACTTCTTCTTGTATTCCTGTAGCTTGATTAAGTCCTCACTTAAATCAAGGCTTATTGATATAATGCTTACTTTATCTTCATAATCCTTATAAATCTTTGATAACGCTGTGTAATCTTTTGCGCACCATGGGCACCAAGTGGCCATGAAATAAACAATAACCGGCTTTCTGTCATCAATGAGGTCCTTAAGCCTTACAGCTTTTCCTTCTGTTGTTACAACTGTAAAATCAGGCGGTATTTCACCAATCCTAGTGCCAATAATCATAACTTGGTTAAGGTCTTGATTTTCTGTCTTGCTTTTCAACTCAAGCTGATTTGAATTTGTGCATCCATACGAAATTAGTGCAAGGGTAATAAAAAAAATTTTGAAATAAGTTTTAGGGCTCATGGTTGTTTATCGTAGCCTCTTTTTATCCATTCTACTACACCACCAACAACATTGTAAACGTTTGTGTAGCCGTTCTCAGCAAGCTTTTCTGCTGCTATCTCGCTCATTCTTCCCGTTCTGCAATATAGGACTATTTTAGCGTCTTTGTCCTTTGGCAGATTTTCCAGCTGGTTTTCTATTTCATCGTATGGAATAAATGCATCAGTTCCATTGATATGTTTCTGTTCCGGGATATGCACATCAACCAAAATAAAATCCTTGTTTTTAAGCTGCTCGTGCAGCTCGTCAACAGTCACATTCTTGTAATTGGGTTTCTGAAAATTGATTTCACTCTTTCTTTCACTTTCTGAGTTACTGATATTTGTACATCCAACTATCACAATTGCCAAAATCAAAAAAATAGTATATTTACTTTTTATTTTTGACATATTTTTTATATACCTCAGTGAATTTTAGCAAAATCTGTTATAGCACTCAATTGCTTTTGGATTTCCTCTTCACTTTCATCACCATAACCTATTAGGATCTTGTCTAAGTCCTTGAAAACATAATTTTCAAATTCATTATTTAACTTACCATTAACATAAAATTTGAGCTTTTTATTTCCTTCACTGCAGAATTTTTCTTTATTTTCAAGAGTTAAGCAATCTTTGTTAAAGTCCATTCCAATGCTTTTGAAGAATATCCATAATGGTATTCCAGTAGCATGCATATGTAAAATATCACCAGTTTTTTCAGGAGCTGGCGCACCAGAGTCCACATGTATAAAGCTGCTAACAGGCTGGTTATTTCTCATTCTTTCCATATGGGACTTATCAGAAAAACCTAATTGCTTTCCATCAATGTATATTTTCCAGTCAGCGTGTATATGCTGTGAGCCCAAAATGCCAATTTTTGCATTTGGGTCCATGTTGCATTCAAGCTGTCCAGAGTCAATGCATTGCTCTACTGGCATGCCGCAAACATCACATCTGCCATCACTATTTGTGTCCATCAATTGTCTGGCAAGATCTTTATCAAAAGATGTTAAAGTCATGCGTGACATTTTTGTAGGCATTGCAGCGCTTTGCTGGTTTTTTGTTTTGAAAACATCTATCGTTGATAATATAGAGTAGACTAAAAGTCCACTAACCACAACAAGTATTGAGATTAGCAAAATTGCATTTATATCAGCTTTAAGTTTTTCCATTTATATCTATTTCATTCTACAATTATTTTTCCTTTACTATCAATTTCACACAAATTACATGCATTATGATTCTTAACGATAAAGTAAGTTGATATTAACATTAATGACGTAGCCAATGCCTTCAATTCCAATCCTCTAAATGGAAAAGCGGCTAAGCCGCTGCTGATTCCTATTAAAGGTAACAGAAGCGAGCCGCAAACTGGGCAACCTGATGCAAAAGCTGCTGCTAATGTTCCGCTTCCAGATAAAGAGCTTTCTTTGACCATTTTATTTTTCATTCTAATATTGTGCAAAATTAATGAAACATTAAAGCCAAACAAAACAGATATTATGAAATTTGATGCAAAAGTAAAATACAAATAGAATGAACCTTCCATGCTGCGCAATGCTCTTGGGGTTGTGTAATAAAAAGTTAAATAATAAAGGGCTATAAAGGCAGCTAATGAAATTAATATAGATATAATAATATATTTTTTATTATTGTAAACTAGCTTCGTATTCTCCAATATAATACTTGATTTACTTTTTCTTAATTTTGTCATAAAAATACCATCCGATGCCTGATGCTGCTAAAACTCCTCCTATAATCCAA
>Ga0209541_10007110_pt1 | contig 18881 bp, 22 predicted proteins | sample RifCSPlowO2_01_FD_184027 | JGI IMG/M metagenome (GOLD analysis project Ga0209541, IMG submission 184027) | Groundwater microbial communities from Rifle, Colorado - Rifle CSP2_plank lowO2_0.1 (SPAdes) (version 2) | ecosystem: Environmental > Aquatic > Deep subsurface > Groundwater | place... | reverse complement strand
AACTGACGATAGCCAGCAGTAAGGCCAGTAGAACCAGCCATTTCAATAATTGATTGTGATTATATAAGAATTGCATAATTACTTAAATAATAGCACAGAATAGGCCAGGTAGTAGAATTTTGATATGCGCCTCTGGCGCAAGCCGAAGACAAATCAAAATTTCACTACCTGGTGGAGGAAATTTAATGACTTTAATCTAAATCCGGCGTTGTATTCGAAAGCATCATCCAGCATGGTAAATCCGGGACGATTCGGCTCAAAGGATGCCGAAACCGCAACTTCCGGAGAATAACCAAGCAATCCCAGCAAAGCAAACTGCTTTTGCCTTAAAAAGGTTAAGCTCGGCTCAAAGCGGTTTAATTTATCAAACAGGTCGGCCATAAAATCCCAAAGTTTTTCGTCTTTCTCTAGTTCGGGAACCATCTTATCAATTATCTCTGAGAAAAAATGTGCAACCGCTAAAGAAGGGATTGAGTCCCTCAAATCACGGTATGAATTCTCCGACTGAGCTCCGGCGATTATTGGCATCGCCTTTCCATTAATTAATTCGAACTCGACAAGATTCAAAGTATCCAAATGCATGGCCTGAATAGAACTCGGCTTCAGCACGCTTTTCGCGATAGCTGTAAGCTTCCCGAATTCCTGCGTATAACAAGTCACGAACTGGTCATATTCGTTGGTGTTCTGTTTTTTGATTATGATTGCCTTGGTTCGCATAAAATTATTAATCTTATTTCAACAGTTCACACAACCTCTATACCGCACTATACTGGTCTGACTAGTATAGTGGTTATTCAAATTCTACTGGCCCCCACTTTCCTCCTCCAATAACATCTCGTGAAAAAGATTTAAATTTTGCCGAAGTATCAAAAACCTCTCCAAGAATTCCTTTTTCAAGAATAGGAGAATTGGTACGCATTCCAGCATAGTCACCTATACTTGAAAATGAGTGAGTATTTGCCCATTTCCATGCATCTTCAAAATTTTCCTGCGCACCCATCAATCCATTTTTAGGATAAAGTTCAAAAACATTTTTAACCATTATATACACTGCGAGATGTTTTAAATACTCGTTAGTTATAATTGTCTTAGACTTATAGGCACCTTGGAACAAGCTTCCCTTTTCTTTATATTTTAGGTTTGCATGTTCGGTCATGCTCTGACTTATTTTTTTCATAAACAAAGAAACCCCTCCGCTTTTTATCTCCCTTAATAATAAGTGGGTATGGTTTGGCATTAATGTATAACTCAAAATATTTACCAGCGGTTTTCGTTTTGGCCAACTCTCGGGACGTTGAAACAGGCCCTTACCCCTTGTAACAGCTGTCCAATTTTTATCAAAATGTTCATCATTCATAAAAAATAATATGCGCAAAAAACGCCACTTATCTGACTCATCACGGACTATGTCTATCCCACGTGCGCCACGTTTCAGAACATGAATATAAGAACCCGTTGTGAATGGTTCAATCCTCATTAAATTTATATTATACTGGTCAGACCAGTATAATATAATAATATTAGTTTGTCATTTTTAATAATTCTTCCAAAACTTCAGGTAAATCAGTTGAGCCGTCCTCTCCTGCAATGTGGCCTTTGCTTTTTAACATGACAATTTCAGCTCCAAGATTGTTTTTGAATAATTCCGTATCGCTTAATGGGACATATGGGTCATCATCAGAATTAACCACAACAAATTTATTTGCGTGCAATTTTATTTTATCAAAATCAATCGGCGTATTAACCCATTGATAAGCGATCTCTGGCGTGTAACCCTCGTCATCCCATGTCTCGTCAGTCAGATTAAACCAACCCGCCACAAAAATTGCTCCGCCAATTTTCGTGTTTTTAGGGAGTTGCTCTAAATATCTCATTATGGCCTGACAGCCAATACTATGTCCCACAAAATACGTCTCTTCGTCTACGCTCCCGACTAATTCTTTAATTTTATCGACCCATTCTGAAATTTTAGGATGCCAAGTATCCGGCATATCCGGAGCCATAACTACAAATCCTTTGGTTCCTAACTCTTTCTTAAGCCACACAAACCAATCCCCTTTGGAATCTCCTCCCCAACCATGAATAATGAATACTCGTTTCATTATTTTTTAATCCTAAGCCAGATTGTTTTACCGGCCACAAGTTCAAATTCTTTTTCTATATCAAAAACCTTGTCGCCTTTCGGAGAATTTTCAAAATTCTTGAGCAGGACTTCTTTCTTTATTTCGTCGCTCCATTTATTTATGGCTACCGACAAATCCGGATTGTCCGAATGCCATTGGCCAAATACTTCATCGTCAACTTTATATTTGGCTTCTTTTCTCATGTCTTGGACTTGCCGCATCAATTCCCTGGCATACCCTTCGTGGGTCAGGGCTTGGTCCAATTTCAAGTCCAGGACTATCTTTTCCTGCTGGCTCCTGTCATAAACAACATTCTTAACATTCAGCTCTTCTCTGATGAGCTCATCCAAACCGGAAGGAAATTCCGAAGATAGACCAAGAGTAGCCGAGCGAAGCGGCTGGCGGACTTTTATTTGATTTTCTTTCCTTTGGGCAAGACCCAACGTCACAATATTCTGAACTTCCTGCATTTGTTTCTCCAGTTCTTTGTCTATCAATTTTTTATTTACTTTCGGCCAGTCGTGAAGGTGTACGCTTTCATGCCCAGCCTTTTGGCCGGTGTGCATGCGCGTATGAATATCTTCTGCGGTAAATGGGATGAATGGAGCAACTATTTTAGCAATCTCCAGAAGCAAAAATCTTAACAAACCAAGAGCTTCTTTTCTTTTCCTTGAACGCCTCAGCCACCAGTTAGACAAATCCTCCGCAACAAATTTCTCTACTGCTTTAGCCGCCGAGGTCGGGTCGTATTTATCCAACCCATCCGATACTTCTCCTATCAATCCGTTTAATTTTGACAATACCCATTTGTCGAGCAAGTTCAGATCTTTGCCCTTAACCTCGTGGAAAGAACCCGATTCTCCCTTTCCGTATAATTCATAAAACCTGACACAGTTATCAAGCGTGCTGAAAAATCCTTTTTGTTTATCTTCTATTTCTCTCGGGATTACGCTTTTGCTTTCGCCTATCGTCATTGACGACAAAAAATACCACCTCAACACATCAACGCCGTATTTGTTCATCAGCTCCATCACCGGCACATAGTTGCCTTTTGACTTGGATATCTTAGCGCCTTTCTCATCAAGCGTGTGGCCGAGCACCATTACATTCTTATACGGCACGCCTTTATCCAGCAAGGTAGATATCGCCAACAACGTATAGAACCATCCTCGCGTTTGGTCTATAGCTTCAACAATAAAGTCCGCCGGAAACTGTTCTTTAAACATCCTTAGATTACTTGTCTCTTGTCTCTTGTCTCTTGTCTCTTTAAACGGCCAGTGCCACTGGGCATAAGGCATCGCTCCGGAATCGAACCACACATCTATCAGATCGGGTATTTTTGACATCTTGCTCCCACACTTCTGACACTTCAGCGCTATCTTATCTATGTAAGGCCGGTGCAAGTCCAATTCCCCGTCATCATCATACGGCCAGTTCTTCAGGTTTAATTTCTTAAGTTCACCTTCTTGGGGATATAATTTTTCCCTTGAAGCCGGCGCCTCATCTTTGATAAGGCCTAAAGTAAATGACTCCAAAAGAAATATCGGGTCGCCATGGCTGACAAGGAGAATCTTTTTTCCGTCATGCTTAGCATCAAGCTCTCTCAAAAATTTGGACATTCTTTTCCGCAATTCCGCCCAGCTTTCTCCGTCAGGTGATTTGCTTTCCCATCTTTGGTCAGCATGAGCAACCAAGCAGACATGCTCAGTTTTTCCTTCACATGCGGAACCATGGTCAAACTCTCTTATTTCCGGCTCCAAGTGAATCTTCAGACCAAGTTCATCGGCAACAATCTGGGCAGTTTCTTTAGTTCTCAAAAACGGCGAGGAAATTATCATATCCACTCCGCCAAGTTTTTTTAATTTCTTGGCGACATTTCTCGCTTGTTCTTTTCCTTCTGCGGTCAGGGGGTATTTGTCATGTTCCAAACGGGAACTTATCGTAGCAGGAATGTCTTTGCTTCCATTCTTTGTGCTATATCCGTGGCGCAAAATATAATATTCATTTTTCGGTTTGAACCGATTTTTTTCCAGATCCTCAAGCGAACCAGCTATAATAAATTCTCCACAATCACTGCATTTCCATATCGGCAAAGGAGTTCCCCAATATCTCTCGCGTGAAAATGCCCAATCTTTCCCCTCTTTCAGCCATTGGCCGAACCTGCCTTCTTTGATATGCTCGGGAATCCAGTTGGCTTTCTGGTTATTTCTAAGAAGTTCTTTATTGACCGCTGACATTTTGATAAACCAGGAATTTTTCGCGTAATAAAGCAGTGGCGTATCACACCTCCAGCAAAAAGGATAATCGTGTTCGTAATCTTCAATTTTAAGCAGGTTTCCGTTTTGCCGAAGAATTTCAATTATTTTTTCATCTGTGGCTTTATCTTTCACATACAAGCCGTCCAAACCCTGCCCGACATGGATAAACTTTCCCTGCTCGTCCACGGTGTGAAATTTAGGCAAACCAATTTGAGTTCCCAGATTATAATCGTCTTCGCCATACATTACCGCCGCATGAACAACTCCTGTTCCGTCTTGAGTCGAAACAAAATCTGCATCATAAATTTTGTATGATTTGTCTGACTTGAGTTCTTTAACGTCAAACAACGGCTCATACTCAAGACCAACCAAGTCGGAACCTTTGAACTTGGAACTTAGAACTTGGAACTTAGAACTTGGAACAGAGCCGAAAACTTTTTCAACTAAGCCCTTGGCTAAGATTAAATTTTCGCCATCTTTTTCAACCATAGCGTAGTCGATATCTTTACCGACAGCTAAAGCCACATTGCCAGGTAGAGTCCATGGTGTAGTTGTCCACGCAAGAATGTAAGTTTTGACATTTGAATTTTGGATTTTGAGTTTGTTTAAAAATTCGGATTTAAAAATTAGAAATTTAACAATTACAGATTTATCTGTAATTGTTTTATATCCTTGCACAACTTCATGAGAAGACAACGGCGTTCCGCATCTTGTACAGAATGGCACAACCCGATGGGCCAAATATAATAATTTTCTGTCCCCTATTTTCTTAATTATCGCCCAGAGCGATTCAATGTATTGGTTTTTGTATGTAATATACGGGTCGCTCATGTCAAGCCAGAAACCCATTCTTCTGGTCATCTCCTCCCACTCCGCCTTGTATTTCCAAACACTTGATTTTGCTTTTTTGTTAAATTCCGCTATACCGTATTTATCTATGTCTTTTTTACTTTTAAATCTAAGCTCTTTCTCCACCTCTATTTCAACAGGCAGACCATGGGTGTCCCATCCGGCTTTTCGTAAAACATAAAAACCGCGCATCGTCTTGTAACGGCCATAGACGTCTTTATAAATTCGGGTTAGAAAATGCCCAATATGAGGCATCCCGTTTGCCGTCGGCGGACCTTCAAAAAAAACAAAACGCTTGCCCTGAGCTTGTCGAAGAGCCAGAGATTTTTCGAAAATATTGTTGTCTCTCCAAAATTCCAGTATTTTCTCTTCTTTTTTATGAAAATCAAAATCAGCCATGTATGTAGATATTAGCTTAAATATATCAAAAGTTCAATAAAAAACCCGCGATTTAAGCGGGGTTAAGCGGACGTAAATACTGCAAACGATATCTGCGACTACGTGAGATGCTATGGCAATTCCCAAAGCCCATGCTATTCTTGTCTTGTCGCCTGATCCGGCCGGAAGATAATTTTGAATGAGCAACGCGCTCGCGGCGCCGATGGCGTAGTGAGCCGGCGCGATCATTTCTCTCCCGATACTTAAAACGTCAGTTCGTCCATTAAAACCCCAATTTCAAAAAAAATCAAATCCGTGCTATGTTTTTACCATATGAAAAAAGCTTTTGTTGCCCTGACTGTTATATTTTTCGTCAACACCCTGGGGCTTTATTACGGCTGGTACCACGATTTTTTCTGGTTCGATGTGGCTCTTCATTTTTTGGGCGGATTTTTCATGGCCATGTTGATGGCAAATTATCTGAATGAATATTTTGTAAATAAAAACTTTATTAAAAATACATTGATAATAGTCGGGGCTACCGTACTCATAGGAGTCCTTTGGGAATTCTCCGAATATCTGGCCAACCTCGTTCTTGGCCCCATAATTTACAAGTGGTTCGCCGTCAAAACATATTTCATGGGAGATCTTGACGATACGGTCAGCGACCTGCTTATGGATATTTTGGGAGCGATAGCATTTTCTTTATTACATCTTCTCCGGAGCCGAAAGGCCCATCAGGCCTAAACAAATCTTTAGAACCGTATGCACTCCTTGAGCAAGCAGAAGGCGCGCTGACTGAAGTTCCGCGTCATTCTCTTGAATAACGTGATGCTTCTCGTAAAATTTATGGAAGTTACCGGAGAGATTTAAGGCATACTGGGCCAATTGGTGAACCTGGTAATTTTCGGAAATTTCCTCAATAATTTCCGGAAACTTGCTAAGATCTTTTAATAATCGCAGTTCTTCCTTTTCTTTAATTCTGTCCGCATTGCCGGCCCGGGTTTCTTGGGTTTTTGCAAAAATGCTATTCAGACGTGCAAGAGCATATTGAATATAAAAAACCGGATTTTCTTTGGATTGTTTTTTGGCCAAATCAATATCAAATTCCATGTGTGTATTCAAATCACGGGTCAGAAAGAAAAATCTGACCGCGTCTTTGCCGACCTCGGCCAATAAGTCGTCTAACAGAACAAACCGGCCGGCCCTTTTAGACATCTTCTGAACCTCACCGCCTTCTTTAACTGAAACCAACTGATGAAGAAGTATCTCCAAACGGTCAGAATCATAGCCAAGCGCGGCAATTCCGGTCTTTAACCTTATAACATCTCCATGGTGATCTGCTCCCCAGATATTAATCACGCTCGTAAAACCCCTTTCAAATTTGTTTTTAGTATAAGCAATATCGTTAAGCAGATAGGTTGTCGAACCGTCGCTTTTAACAAGGACTGCCTTTTGTTCATCGCTTAGATTTAGCCATTTAGCCCCCTCTTCTTTAACAACAAACCCTTTTGACTCCAGTTCCTCGAGAACTTTTTTGACCTCTCCGCTCTCATGAAGCTGTGACTCCGGGAACCATTCATCAAATTCGACTCCCATGTTTTTTGCGGAATTTTTAGCTTTATCGATCATGGCTTTTATCGCCGCCGCCTGAACATGGCCCTCTGGTACCTTCTTATTCAAAAACTCTTTGGCTATTTCTTTAACATAGTCGCCTTGATAAAGATCCTCTCCGAATTCTATTTCTTCTCCTTTCAGTTCTTCCATTCTTAACCTTACCGACTCGGCAAGCTTGTTCACCTGATTGCCGATATCATTAATATAGTACTCTTTGGTCACCTCAAACCCTGTCTTTTTTAAAACATTTCCAAGGGTATCGCCAAACGAAGCCGCTCTGGCATTGCCGACCGTCAAAGGGCCTGTCGGATTTGCAGAAACAAATTCCAGATTTATTTTTATACCCTTGCCTGTTTCAGAATCTCCAAATCTTTCTCCTTTTTTAACAATATCCTCCAACGAGGTTCTTAAGTAATTTTCATCAATATAAAAATTTATAAATCCGGGATGAACAAATTGAATCTTGCTGAATTTCTTTCCTAATTCTTTATCATTGGAAAATTCTTCTGCTAAATCTTTCCCGGCTTCAATGGAGCTTAATCCTCTTTCCTTAGCCAAAACAAAAGCCAAATTAATGGAATAGTCCCCCATCTTGTCATCGGGAGGCGTTAAAATATCGAATTCTATATCCGGAAATTTGCTTGAAATTTCTTTTCTTAGCCAACTTTTAAGCATGGTGGTCAGATATTTAACCCATTTTATCATTTTAAAAGCTAAAGAATAGACCAAGTCCAAGGAACGACGACAAAGATAAGTTATTCTATATTGAGGAGGAGAGACAATGGACTCGGTCTATTCTTTGTTTCCCGCAGCGGGCGGGCTGATTTTAGACCAAATCCTTTGTTTCTCGGACTCGCAATAGAACAAACTACAGCTTCATCCTCGCGTCTCGGATTTGGCTAAAATCCGCTCCGCTAAACTGATAAAACGGTTTAATTATCTGACCTAAATATACATTAATTTTTCAAATAAAAAAACGGCTTAATTTAGCCGTTTTTATTCAAGAAAGGAAGAGTTGTGATAATTTCATCAATCAAGCCATTCTTTCCGAACTCTTTAGCTTTTTGGGCATCAATAGTGTGGTCGGTTTTTTTCGATAGACGCCTCAACCGTTTCATGTCCATACCACATCTGTCCGAAAGTATTTTCAAAATAATACTATTCATCCGCTTCAGTTCTGCGGCATCCTCAGCAAGATTATTAACTTCCACCTGCTCACCATCTCCGCCGGAAACAATGCTCGCTTGATGAACCGTGAATTGAGTGTTCGGAAAAGAATACCGTTTCGTCCCCGCTTGTAAAACACACAGAGCCATTGAGGCCACTTCACCAAAACCAACAGTATTTACCGTTCTTCCGCTCTCAACCAGCATCTTTATGGTATCGTAAACGGCAAATCCTTGGTCAATAACGCCGCCAGGTGAATTTATAATCAACCAGATAGGCACTGAAATATCATTCAGTTCGTGAGTTAATGCATCAAGAAAAAAAATCATTGCTGTGCTATCTTCAATCGCTCCCGGTATAAAAAATACTCCTCTTCGATAAAGGTTCTCGAGTTTTTGCTCGGTCAAACTCATATTTACGACAGTCCGGCTTTCTTGAGTCATTTCTCTCTCTTTCTTTATTTCAATGTTCAGTTGGGCATAAAATATCACAAATCACAATTAAGTCAACTGGAATCGCCACAATTTGTCCTTCCATTTTCCGGCATAGTCAACGCCTATCCGTTTTCCTTTCTTAATTTGAGATTTTTTAATTTTAGTTTCACCGCTTTCAATCCACAACAAATCTCTTTTTGTTAAATTAATGGCATTAAGTTTTCTGTCTATCTTCAGTTTCCGACACAGTTTCCCCGGACCGTTTAGGACTGGGGTCGGGGTGGCCCGAGTGGGGACCCCGGTCGCGTGGAGGTCAGCAGACCGAACCCGTCCGGGGTGATGAGGGGCAGGCCCTCGACCCAACAATTGAACGGCACGAATCAATACTGCCGACGGGTTGCCTTCTTTTTCAGTGACAACATTCAAGCAATGATACATGCCATAGATCATATAGACATACGAAAAACCGGCCGGACCGAACATAACTTTTGTCCGTTCGGTCAAACCACGAGATGCATGGCAAGCAAGGTCCTGCGTCCCGCAATACGCCTCGGTTTCCATTATTCTAGCTTTAATAATTTTGGTCTGCCCTGAGTTTGTCGAAGGGCCAATTTTCCTAACCAAAAATTTACCCAGAAGTTCTTGGGCTACCAATACTGTATTTCTATTGAAAAACTTTCTGTTTAACCTCATACTTAAACCATGACTACAAACGAATACGATAAATTGCCCATCGAGGCGGTAAGAAGGGTTGCTCCTTCAGTCGTTAGTATTGTTATATCAAAATTCTTACCAAAGATTAAGGGCGTCTACGGCATGCCCGGTACTCCTTTTGCAAACCCATTCCTTTTCGGAGAAATCGAGGACGGCCAAAAAGAAAAGATAAGCGTGGGCGGCGGTTCCGGATTTATCGTTCATCCCGACGGCCTGATACTCACCAACAAGCACGTCGTTTTTGATCAGGAAGCCGAATATACGGTTATAACCACCGACCTTCAGGAATACCCCGCAAAAGTCCTCTCCCGCGACCCGATTAATGATATCGCTGTTTTAAAGATTAACGCCAAAGGCTTACCGGCCGTTCGTCTGGGAAATTCGGGAAAACTTGAACTGGGACAAACCGTACTCGCCATCGGCAATGCTTTGGGTATGTTCTCTAATACCGTCTCAAGAGGGATAATTTCCGGCTTATCAAGAAGCATCTCTGCGGCTTTAGGCGCCGAAGGAGAGATGGAACACTTAAGAGGCGTTCTTCAGACGGATGTGGCTATTAACCAAGGAAATTCAGGCGGTCCGCTGATAAATATTGACGGGGAAGTGGTCGCCATTAACACTGCCATTATCTTCGGCGCTCAAAACATTGGCTTTTCAATTCCAATCAACTGGGCAAAACAAGACCTTGAAGACATTATAAAATACGGAAGGATTGTTAAACCATATTTAGGACTTCAATATGTAAAGTTAGACAAAAAACTCCAGAAACAATACTCCCTGCCGGTTGATTACGGAGCTTTGGTGGTCCGCGATCACCGTCCGGATTCTGTGGCCATAGTTCCAAACTCCCCCGCTGCGCGGGCCGGAATCAAAGAAAACGACATAATTCTAAAATTAAATGGAGAAAAAATATCAGACGAACTTCAGGATATGCTGCAAAAATTTTCTGTTGAAAGCGAAGTTGAGCTTACCGTCTTAAGAAAAGACCAACAAATGAAGGTAAGAGTAAAATTGGAAGAAAGAAAATAAACGCTCCAGCCCATCTCTAATTTTGGCCACCAGTCCTCGTCTTCTAAAATATCCTTAGCTCATTTGGGATTTAAGCCAAAATAACAGGTAACCCTCTCTTGCCTCCTCGCTTTGCTTGGCGTTCGACCTCGTTATTTTGGATAAATCCTTAATTCGCTTTAATATATTTTCTTGACTGCGGAAGTGGCAAAATCAGAGACGGGCTGGTCGCTCTTAGTAAAAATAAAATCGAAACATTGACAATTACCAAAGTTCATACTAACATAAAGCACGGTTTTGGATTTTTAAAAAAGGAGTTAGGCGATGAAACAGTACACCAAAAAATCACCTAATAAGGAATCGCTGGTTATCAAAGCTCTTCGACAAGCAACCCCGGCTCAATTACTAAAAATACGCTCACTAATCGAAATACAAAATCAATCAGCTAGGGGATTTTTTATTTTCTACGCCGGGAAGGCTCTACAAGATTTTGACAGGAAACGTTTTAGTAGCATCGAAGTCCTCAGGGGAATAGATATGGTTGGGAATGAAGTTGTTGCCGACATCCTACAAAAATAAACCTCTGCCTCCTATGGCTTGCTGATCGAGAACGGTCTTTTTTTTGTTTGACCACTTATTACCAATCGCCATCTACCCAACAAAGCAACCGGCGGAGGGTGTACCCTTTTATAAAATTAGCAATATTTTAGAAAAGGGCACCCCGCAGCATGCATAGAGGTTGTGTGAGCTATTCAAATGGAGCAGAGTGAGCTTGACGTGAATTAACTTTAATGTTACTCTTTAATCCTGCTCTTCAAAGGAGGCACATGAAAGTACGGTTTTCCGAGATATTCCACTTAGAAATATTCAGAATAGGAGATGAAAAGTTCATAAAAGATACCCACCACCCCGCCAAAGGGAATGCCATTCGCCGGTCTGGTAAAAAGAGTTATGTGTCTTTGTCGCCGGAAACGCTGGTTCAGAGAAAAAAACCCGACATTCCCCTAATGGCCGGCTAACCGCCGGTTTTTTATTTCAAAATAGTTTGACCCTTTATTGCTAATTAACATCCATCGCCTAATCAACCGGCGGAGGTAGAACCATTTTTTTTAAATCAGTAGTATTTAAAAAAATGGTTCTACGCAGCATGCATAGAGGTTGTGATGTGCTATCTTAAATATCTGGCTTTAGTTAAAAAAACAATATAAAATTGGGTATTATGGAATACGCAAATAATCCAAAGGCAGGTTTTGACTACGAGATCCTGGAAACCCTTGAGGCGGGTATTGTGTTGAAGGGATATGAAGTTAAATCAGTCAAAATAGGCAAGGTTTCAATCAAGGGTTCTTACGTGAAAATATTAAACGGAGAGCCATTTTTGGTTGGCGCTACCATATCACCCTACCAAATAGCTAACACTCCCGCTGATTACGACCCCCAAAGTTCCCGAAAACTTTTACTTTCCAAAAAACAAATTTCTGTTCTGGTTGGGACATCCCGAGCCCACGGACTGACACTTGTGCCCCTAAAACTCTACGACAAAAAAGGGCGAGTAAAACTCCTTGTTGGCATCGCACGAGGCAAAAAGAAGTACGACAAACGTGAAACCTTGAAAAAGAAAGATATCCAGCGAGCGAAACAACGAGGCATAGAGTAGTCGCCCCTGCCTGCCGGCAGGCAGACGCGCTAAACAGAGAGGTTTAGAAGATTTATAGTGAGCTCGTCGAACTAATAAAAACCCCGCGATAGCGGGGTTAATTGCATTTGCAATTGCAATAATGAGTCCAGATGAAATCCATGATTTGGACTCTTCTGGGCATGTCGGTGGGTAGGTTCTGACCTTGAACCCATTTGTCGATTTCGTCATGTGCCAGCGCCAAATGACTTTTGGCTAAAACTTGCCAATGGCTCTTTGCGGTATTTATAAAATTCCTGACCGTCAGGTGGAACAGTTCATCTTGCTGTGGCGTAGGTGTAATATTTTCCACGGCAACCTCGTTATTAAAGAAGAATGGGTTTATTGTAGACAATTCGTGGAGTATTGGCAAACAAAAATTCGCCCGCGGGCGAATTTTTGTTTGCTGTGGAGATGGTGGAAGTTGAATCCACATCCGGGATTTGGTCCAAAGGACTTCTACCTAAATAGTCGGTTTGGTATTTCATCTGAAGCTAAAAAACCAACAAAATAACTTCAGACTATTTTTCCATATTCTCAACAACGAAACAGGAAAACGATGAATCATTGTTCAGCTAAATATATAACACTCCGTAATCCCTTATTTAGCATCAAGGCGGAATGGCTTATCCCATACCATCTGCCTTTCGGCAGAGTTACGGGACTTCGCCTAAATAAATTTAGGCGAAAGCGTAATTAGGTTGCGTATTTGCACCTATTAAGTTGGTCGAATTTTTAAAGTGATTTACGGCCATCCACTTTAGGCATCCGCTCAGTTCATAAATCTCGTCGAAGCCCGTCATCCCCAATAGCTATAGCATACCACAAAACCTGAATTTTTCAACTTTGACCGTCGTCTGGCTTTTATTTATCCGATAAACATGCTAAAATAAACAAATCGTTAATTAGAGATGTTAAAGCGACTAAGAATAAACAATCAGATAAAGGCGGTTGAAGTCCAAGTTATAGATGAGAGTGGGAAACAATTGGGAACAATGAAGACCTTTGACGCGCTTAAGCTTGCCCGAGAGAAAGATCTTGATCTGGCCGAGGTGGGTCCAAATGTTCAGCCCCCTATTGCCAAAATCATGGATTATGGTAAATATATATACCGCAAGGAGCGTCAGGAGAAGAAGTCCGGACCAAAACAAAAAGAACAGGAAAGAAAGACCGTGAGAGTGGGATTTAAGACCGGAATGCACGACTTGGAGTTCAAGGCAAAACAGATAAGAGAATTTTTAGACGAGGGCCATATTGTCAAGATAGAGTTAACTTTAAGAGGCAGGGAGAAGGCTCTGGCCCACATCGGCAAAGAAAAACTTAATAATTTTATCAAACTTATCACGGGAGAATTCACCGTCCAGGATAACGTAAAAAGATCGCCTTTCGGGTGGACGATTACAGTCAAGAAATAAGTTTTTGTCCAAGAGTGTAGCGATTGGTAACAAAAAGTTACCCCGCTCTTTCTGAGGATTCAAAGAAAGAGCGGGGTGCTGATAATTGTAACCACTCACTGCGTTCGCGAACAATTATCGCATGCCGCATACAGGAAAAACAAATAGGTCATTTTTGAAGAGAGTTAAGATTACCGGAGGAGGTAAAATAATGAAGCGCCCGCCCCATCAGGATCATTTCAACGCCAAAGAGTCGGGTGATTCTGCAAGACGAAAAAAGGGCCGTATAATGGCTCCCAAATCATTGATGAGGAGCGCCAAGGCCTTGCTTCAAAGCAACATATAAAATATGCCACGCGTAAAACGAGGAACAATCGCAAACGCCAGGAGAAAAAGATTGCTGAAACATGCAAAGGGTTTTATGTGGACCCGAAACACTAAATACCGCCAAGCCAAAGAAGGGCTTCTTCATGCCTGGTCATTCCAGTTCGCCGACAGAAAGAAAAAGAAAAGAACTATGCGTAATCTCTGGACAATCAAAATAAACGCCGCCGCAAGGGAGAACGGCACGACATATTCCAAACTCATCAACCGACTCCTTAAGGCCAATGTCGCTCTTGACCGCAAAATACTCGCCAACCTCGCCGAGCACGAACCAGAGACATTCAAAAAAATATTATCCTCACTCTAAAAACCACCCGTACGGGTGGTTTTTAGATTTTCGCGTTGATTTAGTTAATGTTATCGTGTAACCTGCCAATTAGCAGTCTTAACAATAAGGCGACAATTCATGGGAATGAAGAAGTATTTAGGAAGGCTTGAACCATTCTTTGAAACTGGGACCGAGGGTATGTGCTGGATGCTATTTGAAGATGGCAAGTTTAGTTATGATGCACTAGTTAGCATAGACAATGGCGATCGTCTGAAAATTTATAACTCAGATGGCACGGTGGCTTTTGATGGAGTTATAGACCAGGACCATAAAGCTGGTTGGACTGAATTTCCTCAAAATCCTGGTCATGGCCAGCCATCTGCCCTTGGATATTGGATTCATTGGACACAAAAGGGTTGGAATCCAGATGACTGGGCTGCTCTGTTTTTTAATTACAATATAAAGACCAGACAAAGATCAGACGGATATCTTCGCGCCGAACTGACCAAAAAGAAAGAAACCGTTAACCAAATCGTATTTTCTAAAGACCTTAAACTAACAAATGGTATTACTTGGTATTTTAACGAAAAAGACATTAATCATAACCGCATAGACGGCAAGAAAAGAACCAATACGATACCGGCTAATATTGTGGCGGCCAAGCTTAATGGTAAAACCCTCGTCTTTAATAAGAAAATTGTTTATTTCACCATGAGAGGCAAAATGGCTACTCTCCAATATAATGAGGATGCGCCTAATTATCAACAAAAATTAACAACGCTTTCAATTGATAAAAATCTAATTGAGATGGCCTATCGAGATGAGGACTTAATTTACACTACGAACTGACTCTAAACGGCCAGTTTTTATTTGAGAGTTTTCCCATCCCCTTGGCCCCTCTGAAAAAGGTGTTTTTGGGAAACTAAAATATTAAAGAGCACATTCGGCCTACTGGCCTCAGTACTCACTCACCTACGTTCGTTCGCAGGGCCAATAGAGAACATTGCATTACCCTGAGCTTGTCGAAGGGGAAAACTTTGTTGAGGAATATCTACCAAAGTTTTATCAGTGAACCCTTGTTGGTTCCTGATCCATACATATTCGTTGAATAATGCTGGAAATAATGGCATGTTGACAACTCATTGACTTCTCATAAGCCATATGATACATTTAAAGTCTATACGGCTTCGGCCTCGAAACACCTGCAAGGGTGTTTCTGACTATATACACACTTATTTTACTTACAAAGCTTAACGAATTCTTCGGTTAATTTTTGATAATCGGCTTTATCCAATACCCCTATTTTCTGATACAATCGCTTGGCATCGACTAATCTTACTTGGGACAAAACAGCAGTTCTTTTAACTCCATCACCGAGGTTAACAGGAAACCAATATTTCCCAGTTTTTACTTTAGTGGTTAAGGGAATCGCCCAGAATGTCTCATTGTTGAATTTCTTAAAAACCAAAACAGGACGAGCAAAATTAAATCCTTTGCCATCTTGTTCGAATCCGATATTTAGACCAAGTGAACACCACCACACCTCACGCTCGTGAAAAAATACTCGAGTGCCGTTATCATGAAGGTGGGCTTTCTTATTGTGCCATTTCTTAAAATCTTTATTCATTTTTGTATTAAAACAAAATCTGGTAAAAATTACCAGATTGAGCCAATAGAGAACATTGCATTACCCTGAGCTTGTCGAAGGGGAAAACTTTGTTCCAAGAAATTTATGGGTATTTTATTCGGAATCCTCTGATAATGGATGGAATTCATATACAAAAACTCCTCCATAGTGTCTATTGAGCTCTTCAAAAACTTTCCGAATCGCAGGATTAACGCCTTCTTTCAGTGCACCATAAATCATTTCCTGATTAATCGTTACTCCTTCTATGTCATGGCGTTCTTGTTTGGGATCTAATTTTTCAGAAAAAAACTTCAATGTAGTTACCCCCAAAGATGTAACAACTTTGAATGTTTTGTATCCATTGTTAATCAAAACTGAGGCTGCGTGTAAGTCGTCTTCTTTCGGCATTTGATTAGAAACTCTAAGAAATTCTTCACTATGCCATCCTGGTTTCCTATTTTTAACCAATACATCAACTAGGATGTCTGGGTGAATATGGTAAACATCAGAAGACGCTCCCGGTGGTTTGAGAAGCTCTTTAGGAATCGTGATCTCATGCCTAGAGTGTCCTCTACTAACATCTATATCCTCCGACGATTTCGATGGAAAATATATCCAGAGAGAACGCTCTTCATCAAAAGCCCAGACATACTCACGCTTAGCATCGCTCGCAATAGAAGATAAGATTTTCTCGCCCTCGCCTCTACTCATTGAGGATTCATAGAATTGATCAAACTGAGAGAATGCTTCTCTTTCCTGAGGTCCTGTTTCCTCTTTTTTGAAAATATTAAACCTTTCAAACATACGGCAAGATTAACATTTTTCTTAATAAAGCTCGAGTCAAGTTTTCCATTCCCCTTGTGGGTTAGGAAAGAACGGGCTTACCAAATTTGATTAAGTTTAATTTCTTTTCATGTCTCCATCCTTTAATCTGTGCTTCCCTTTTTAAAGCTTTAGACATATTACTATATTTCTCCGAATATAAAACTTTCACTACTTTTCTTGCTCGTGTATAGCGAGCACCTTTACCGGCTTGATGCTCAAGAAATCTCCTCTCAACATCTTTAGCTATGCCGGTATAAAACGTGCCATCACCACATTGGATAAGATATACAAAATACATAATGATTTAAAGAAATGCCCTTCGGTAATGGTTCGGTAAACTCACCACTTACTCAGGGCACTTCTCCAGCTCAGCTTGCACTGAGCTTGTCGAAGTGCAGGGCCAATAGAGAACATTGCATTATCCTGAGCTTGTCGAAGGGGAAAACTTTGTTGGCTCAGATATATGGGTATTTTATACAAAATCCTTTATTAATACTAAATTTTAACAGTATTTATTAAAAACAAAAGGCCTCGTACTATACGGGGGCACGAGACCCTTCGTTTGTAGCACGAGGCGTAGAAATTAACTATGCTTCTTGGAAGGCACCCTCCGGCAAGATCTCATGGACGATGCCGTAACGGACGGCTTCTCTTGCCGTGAGAGTGGCTTCGCTCCTCATGAGATTGAGGAAGACACTTGCTGGGAGCTGAGTCTTTTCGGCAATAAAGCCGAGGAACCAACCTTGAGCGACTTTCATTCGACGTAGCCATTCCTGGAACGCTTCCCTCTCCTTCCCAAACATCTCTTCCTGATACTCGAGAACATCCTCGACATCACAGACGGTGACATCGTCCGTACCATTGACGAACGCCCTCACCTCATGGAAGAAGAAGGCGGAGTCTGGGAATGCCTGCCGCTTATAGCCAAGCAGGGAGAGAATGATCGCCGCGGAACGCACATTCCCTGCAATGGTAACGATTCCCCTGCGGTGAATTGCCGGAGCAACCGAGGAAAAGAACTCGAAAGCGCCACCAGGAGAATCAACATAGACACACTGAGGAGCGTCTGCTGCCCGTAGGGAGACCAACAGGTCTTCGATGGAGAATCTGTCAATCGTGTCATAGAACGGAATGTACTTCACGGATACCTCCTTATTGTTTGAGAACTTGTTGATATTATATCATAGTTCTACACAGATGTAAATAGTAACAAAAAACCAGCATTTCTGCTGTTTTTCGTATAGAAGTTTCCCATTCCCCTTTGCCCCTCCGAAAAAGCATTCTGTAAACCCCGCTATAACTGTTTTAAAATTTCTAAGTACTCTTCTGTGGTAATGCCTAAAATACGTAAGTTATTACGAATTACAAACATCGGAATTTCGTCATACACTGGAACAACTAATGGATGTTTTAATCCTGAACGAGTATATACTCTGTGACTGCCCTTTTGATGTTTGAACTTGCAACCCAAGAACAAAAGAAATTTCTCAAACTCCTTCCAGGACGTTGGAGTAAGTCGGGCCATTTATTATGAGTGGGCGAATGGCACCCTCACCGATTCCATGCCCTGAGAGATAACAACTGGGGGAATAAAATCTTCATTGTTCTTCTTCCAGCCAAGATCCAATAAGACATCTTCGAATGTGCCCATTTCCATAATTTCATCAAAGAAAACTCCGACAGCTTCAGTAAAGTTCTTTTTGGCTTCTTCTAAAGTAGGCCCAGAAGTAGATAAATCTAGAGCCGGTGTATAGGCCACAAATTGATCTGATTCCCTAAAAAAAGAGACTGGCAAATTAAAAACTATAGATTTATTCATATGAAGTCATAATATCATAAGTTTATCAATTATTCAATGAACTTGGAAAACTACTGAGAAGTCCCATTCTGCTTTATAAAATAATGGACTTTGAACAGAAGAGGAAATTTTTGAAATCTATGGTGGAAAACTTTATTTGGAAAGAAGGAAACCTTGATCTGGTATGGAAAAAACCTTTTGACTTAGTCGCCGAAAGGTCAATTTCCAATGATGGCAGAGTATTCTTGAAATAGTTCGAACTCATTTCGCCGCCTTCGGCGGCGGTGGCCAGAAATCTGAAAAATCTGAACCGCAATTCTGAATTAAAAAACTGCCAAAGAACCTGATAAAAATATCGGCTC
>Ga0209541_10007108_pt1 | contig 18884 bp, 16 predicted proteins | sample RifCSPlowO2_01_FD_184027 | JGI IMG/M metagenome (GOLD analysis project Ga0209541, IMG submission 184027) | Groundwater microbial communities from Rifle, Colorado - Rifle CSP2_plank lowO2_0.1 (SPAdes) (version 2) | ecosystem: Environmental > Aquatic > Deep subsurface > Groundwater | place... | reverse complement strand
CGGTTGCGAGGTTGGACTGTAGGATGGTTGGGGGGTGGGAAGATGAGGAAGGTCAAGTGAGGTATATTGTTCTACTGTTTGTTCGAATGCGTTGTAGGCGGAGGTGAGCAGTTGTTTGGTTCCTTGACTGGTGTAGACGCCAAGAGCAAATGTGCTTGCGAGGGCGGTTGGGATGAGTAGTTGTTTTATGTTCATACTACTCTCAATATTGAGAAGTGTATTTAGGGTTGTGTTGTAGTTGGGGATACACAATCGGTTGAGAAAAGGGGTTATATTTAGAATTCTACTTTATCTTTTGACTGGTAGTTGTTGTTTCTATGAGCTAATTCAATTACGTATTTTGCTTTATTATTTTTGTTTCCATTGTAGAATGTGAATGGTTTGAAGTTGTGTTTGATTTCTATTATTTCTTTTTTTTCGTTGAGGAGAAGGATGTCAAGCGGGTAGAAGACAAAGAAGTTGTGAAGCGAGATTTTTCGAGGTGTGGGGAAGGTCATTATCAGGTTGTGTTTTTTGATTCTGAACATGAGGCCGAGAGCTTGTTTTAGGAATGTGTTGGCTCTGAGTTCGTGTTCGGAGATGAGTTTGTTTTGAGTGAGGTTGGTGATCATGGTTATTTTTCTAATATTATTTTAATATTTTTTAAAAATATAGTTGCGTTGTGGACTGATTGTTCTGCGGGTTCTTTATTTGCTTGCGGGAGAGTTTGATATGTGAAGTGGCCGCGTTTCCATTTCTCCTCTTTAAATATTTGCAATAGTTCCTCTGCACGCAGAATCATTTTTTGGTATATATTAAGAAGTTCAATATCGAGGATACCTGAATCAACAAATTCAGTTTTGAATGCTTCAAATGTTTTTTTGTGGACATCGGGCATTTCTGTTTTAATGCTTTTGCTGAGCAACATTGCTTTTGCTGCGTAAAAAATAGTGTAATAACTGTGGGTTATGGTTCCGCTATAAAACGTCATTTCTTCATCTATTTGATATTCTTTTTTTTCCTCGTTATTTTCAGAGATGCTTAGCAGCAGCTTGGCGATGGTTATTTCATTTAGTGCTCGTTGCAGGTAGATTTTAGCCGTGGAATCCATGTTCTATTGCCTCAAATATAATGTTATAATATTCTTTTCCTCCTGTTATAATAAGATTATTTTTTGCTATCTCTTTTCCGTAATTTTCTTCTTTGTTGATAAGCATTTCGTAGAATTGGGCTTGGGTGAAAATGTAGGGGTGAATTTCAGGATGCATCAATTCAGATTCTAGTTTTATTTGAGCAAGGATGGATTGGGATGATTGGATGTTGTCACAGATGATGACGAGATCAAGATCAGATGTTTCTTTTTGTTTGTGTTTGGCGTAGCTTCCTGTGATGATACAGATGTAAAAAGATGTTTTAATTTTGTGTATTATTTTTTGGATGTTTTTATGGGGCAGATGTTTTGATTGTTGTGCTTTGTATTCGGTGATGAAACCGAGAAGGTTTAATGTAAAGATGGTATTATTTATAGAATAAATAAGGTTATTTCCTATCTTTTGTTCTTTTAATATCTGTTTTTTGACGAGGCGTTTGAGGGTGGTGTGGACGTAATTATCGGAACGGTTGTGGGAGAGGGATTTGACTTCTTTAAAAGTGAGGGATTGCCATGGTTTATGGATGAATGGTTCGAGGATGGTATATTCTTTGGTTAACATTGTTAGGGGTTTGTGTTGTGCTTTTTCAAATATATATTCCAATTTAGTGGAATGATTGTTCCAATTTAGTGGAATTTATAAATGTTGTGGCGAGATTTTTAAGAAATTGAGGAAAGTTCACTTTAAAGATATGTTTTAATTTAGTAAATATTCGATACTTTCTTGGTTTGGCTGCAGATTATGTTGTTTTGCTAGGGCGTAGAATTGGTTAAGAGGGGTTTTGTCTTGGGTGTTGCGGGCGGTGTGGATGCCGTGATATAATGTTTGAATCATTTCATCAATTGGGTCCTGTAGTCGCAGGAGAGCGTTGCGCCGCCCATACTTGTGCTGTAGTGTTGCAGGGTTGCGGCAACGATGGCGTCGCAACTGAGGGCGATGCCGATGTTTATCATGGCTTTTTTGAGGTTGTCTGAGGGATGAGTGGCGAATGATTTTGCATTTTGTTCGATGTATTTTATTGTTTGCTGTACGGATTTAAAATATAAATGGGGTTTTTGTAAGATTTTTATTTTATCTTCGTTTCGATTGGGTACTTGAGGTATGGCAAATGTTAGAAATTGATACATGCCTTTCGCAGGACTCTCGAATAATTGGTTTAAGTTAATTACTTTTTTTGTGATGCCTTTGGCGAGGCCTTGCTCTGATAGTTGGTCTAACCAAGCGTATAATTCGGCGTTGAATAGGTCATAGCTTTGGTCGATGAGGTTATATTTTTCGGAGGTTGACATGATTTAGGTTGTTGTTTTTTGAAGTTTAAAAAGGTTGTGACTTTTTTTTGGAGGATTGTTTGATACAATTTTTTTTTCCTATTTCATCTCTACTTTCCACAATTCATCTCCTACATAATGTATATTCTTGATGACTTTGCCAGTGGTGAGGGTGCGGAGTTGTTCGGTTGAGTGGAGTGAGATGCCTATTGCTAATGGTTTTTTATGGGTGATGTCGATGATGCAGATGGGTTGATCTTTTGTGATGTTGTCGTCTATATTCGTAATTCCTGGGCGCATGACGTCGGCGCCGTTGATGATGAATTTGATGGCGTTCATGTCAATTGTGATGCTTTTTAATAGTGAGGAGTGGGTTTGGAGGAGTTTGATGGTTGGGATGAGGAGCTGTTTTGGTGTATTATTGTTAATTTCGGATAAGGTGTAATAGAAAAAGGAGGGTTGGTTGTTGATTAAAATGATTTTTTGGATGTGTTTTAATTGGGGGGTTTCGAGTAGTTGGGTAGTGTCTTGTTTGGTGTATTGGATGTTGAGATTATTTTCGGTGAGTTCTTTGTTGAGGTCTTTGAATGAGAGGGAGGTTCGTTTCATGAGTATAGAATATCGTCGATTTGTTCACTGAGGTGTTCACTTCCTTTGCCACCGTTGAATGTTTTCAATTCTGATAATTTTAATTTTGGTTTCCTTTGTTTTGAAAGTAAAGAGTGTATTATTTTTTTCATAGTGTATAACTAATATATTATTTACTTCTTTTCTTTCCAATCAACAAAAGTGTCTTTTTTTCTGTTGATGAAGTAGAGTGTTAAGAAGAAGGTGATGACTAAAGCGATGAAGCCAATTTTACTTTTGGAGTTGAAGTATTGTATGGTGGCACCAAAAGTGGTGACGATGCTACTGAGGAAGAGACCCATGGTGACGGAGTCTTGTAATTTTGGAAGGAATAAAGCGATTAAGAGGATGATGAGGTTAAAAGCGATGACGAAGATATATTTTGTGCCCTCGTATTGTTGTTTGGCTTGTTCGAATGTTTGCTGGGTTTGCTGTTGTTCTTTCTGGCAGGTGGCTTGTTTTTGGGCTATCTGTTCTTGTTCTTGGGTTGATGCTTTTTCAAATGCGGAGGCGGGGTATTTTTGGTAGCAGTCGTTATATTCGTAATGATAATAAGAGTCTGCTCCCGTGTATTTGGGAAAGAAGACGTTGGCGCCTAAAAAGACCATTGGTGTATATAATAAGACGATGATTAAGACGTAGATTAGTTTTGTCCAATTCATGAGTATTATTAATTTAGGTTGCTATTTAATACTTGTGGTGTTGTCAATGTATTTCTTAAAATGGTACTTTTAGTTAATAATTTCTTCAATGTCTTTTTTGTGTTTATTTTTACTTTTAGAGGTGATAATTCCTTTTTCTTCAAAAAATTCGATATATTGTAATTTTTTTTTGGCATAGTCTAATTCTTTTAATTCTTGGTTCAAATAATAATCATATCTTATAAGCCCGGTACCGTAAATCAGCATAAATACACCTATGATATCTATTAAAGATAATAATAGGATATCTCTGTTAATAAACTCTAATGAAGGAATCACAAAAGGAGAAATAACTAGAGCAAATCCAAGAAGAACTAATAAGAAATCATATTGAATTTTCGTGGGTATTTCCATTTTAGGATAAAATTTTATATACGTTCCTTCTAAATATGCTTACTACGAGAGCTATTAATATTAGGATAATACTCACATAATTCAGTTTAAAAATAACAAAAAAAACTACCCCTAAAACTACTGTTCCAAAAATAATCCCATCAACCTGATTTGTTTTATACCCCATCATACAAAAAGATTGATTTATGTTATTTAAATCTTCTCTTTTATGATTTATGTTAAATATGTTTAAAATGATGTTTTCTTTTGAAATAGAGGTATTTTTGGCTGTTTTTCTACGTGGTTTTGCTAAATAAATGGGCGAAAGGTTTATAAATAAAAGCGAAATATTTATAAATAGGTGGTAAAAAGTATATGTTGTATATATTTCTATGGGGTTTTTTAACTGTAGAAATAGGAGTCTTAGATGATAGATATTACACGATTTAAAAAACGGTTGGAGCAGGCGGCTGAAATAGCGGGAGCGCCGGCGTTTCGGTTTGATTATCGCGAACATGGTGGACGAGCGGCAAAGAAATGTATTGGTTTAGGGGGGTATGGGGTAGTGTATGAGGAACCATATGAGATTAATGGGATGCCGATCATACAAAAAGTGAGTCAGATTACAGAGAATCATATTGCACATTATCCGCAAAAAGGAATTGTGCCGTTAGATAAAGTGTTGTTTGAGGATGATGGGTGTGATTTTGGTCAGGTAGTTTTTCGCAGGGCAGGGGAGAGATATTTTGATTTTTATGAGTTAAATAAAGATAAAATAGATCAAAATGAGTTTCATCGGCTGCAGTGTGCGGTTGGGGAGTATCAGAATTTGCGGGTGTTGAAAGGTCTTGCGTATGTGCCACAGATTCAAGAGGATTTTTTATATGTGGGTGAAAAAGGTAAAGCGGTTATTGCGGATAGAGAATTTTTTTTATTGGATGGGCAGTTGTGTGTGCGAACAATTCTTGGGAAAGTGCCTGGGGAGACGTTAGAAACGTTGATGTTTAAAGGATTGCAGCCAATGGATGTTGTGAAGATTGGGTATGATCTGGGGTGTGCGTTAAGTGTACTTGCAAAAGAGTATAAGATTATTCATCGGGATGTGTCGTTTAAGAATGTGATTTATGATTGGGTTAAAGATGAGAAGGGTAATTCTGATGTGGCGAGATCAAAAGCGTATCTGATTGATTTTGGGAATTCGACGCGAGAGGAGGAAGGGTTTCGTCGTGGGGATTTGAGCGGGGATATTGAGTTATTGCTGCGCAAAGTAGAAAAAGATCGTACTTCAGGGACGTTGAATTATATGTCACCTGAATTATTGATGCATACGGGAGTTGGATGTACGACGGATTATTGGTCTTTAGGTTGGGTGATGTATTCGTTACTCACGGGCTATGCACCTTTTGAGCGCAAGCCGAAGAATCCGGATGAGTTGGTACGGGAAATTATGCATTATTCGGCGTTTAATCAGGATGATGTACGGGATGAATTGAATGGATTGAAGCGGTATTCCACTGATTTAGTTGAAGCGGTGGTTGGGTTAGTTGCGCGAAATCCTTTGATGCGTAAAATTGAGCCGTTGATGATGATTACAGAGGATATTTTAAAAGGGCGAGCGGGGTGGAAACATATCCCTGCGGTGTCGATGAATGGAGCGGTTGTGGAGGGTGAGAATGTTGCGAAGGAGAATGTGTTGCCGCGCTTTGAGGATTTGTATGATGCGCCGGATTTAGATGAAGCTGGAGATTTGGCGGCGCAGGTGTTTGGGAAAATTCCTGTTGCGTCGGCAAAGTTAGGCAAGACGGCGAGAGTGCCAAGACGGGAGAGGACGAGTTTGACGTTTTAGGAAGAGAATATGTTTTTTATAGATAATTCTGGTAATTAGATTATTCATTTTGCCAAAATTATCTAATAAGACAATTCTGTTTTTTGTATCCTAATCAACAGAATTGTCTATACTTTCTTGTTTGGGTGTGAGTGCATTTATAGATAATTCTGTAAGATATATGACAAAATACACAGAATTATCTAATAAGACAATTCTGAAAAAGTTATATAAACAACAGAATTGTCTATAACGGTGATTAGAATTTGAGTGCGTTTAACGGTTAATTACTTTCTTTTTCTGTTGAGAATTCTTGATTATTTAGGGTTATAATGATGGCTTGGAGTTTAGCGTCGGTTTTCTTTAGGCGTTGTTCGTTTTCTTGGAGGAGAAGAATGATGTTTTGAATGTCATAGTTGTTTAATACAATATGCTGCCAGGTGTCTTTAATACTTTGTTTGGTGTATAATATTTCTGCGCTGATGTGGCTGAGGTTGTCTTTGAGGGTTTGTGTCATGGTGATGTATTTCTCTATATATCTAGATTTGTGGTTTTTACTTTTGATATGGGTCTTTGTCTAATATTTGTGCGAGATCGGCGAGGCGGTTGCCTTCGGTTTTATAAAGTAGATGCATTTGTCGATGGAAAGTTTGGAGTGTTGAGATGGCGTTGATGACGGCTTGAAGGTTGTGTTGCTCTTTGATGTTGGTTGTGGCGTAATAGCTGCAAAGTTCTAGTTCTAATCGATTACAAATTTCTGTTGCGGCGGAGTGGAGAGGTGTGAATTTGGGAATGCTTCTTCCTGCTTCTTCCCATAATTCTGCTTTTGCGGTTACTGCGTACATACTGCCGTCGCGAAAGAAATAGCCTTTGAGTGAAATTTCGCCTGCGGGTTTTAGTTGGCTTGCGATTGTTTGTTCATAATACTTACCTTGTGGACCGGTGTGATTTCGAGGGCTGTATCTATCTTCTGTATACTTATCAAAATCTGTTCCACGATATACTTTAAAAATGAGTTGCCAACGTTCATTTCTGTTTCCTTCTTCTATGCCTAATTTTGCAAGGGCGGGCTGCCATTGTTCATAGGGGATAGGCAGTGGTTTTTGTTGTTGTGTTGTTGGTTCCATTGGGTTTACCTCATTCATGTTTTTATTGATTACGTTTAACGGTCGATTGCATTTAACACTTTTTGAGTGCGTTTAACTGCTATTTTTACTCTGGATTGTCTTATTATTCTTGTTATAAGTATATATATCTATATTAATATTGTTCTTATTCGACTATAATCCCCACTTTGCCAGGCATGGCGGATTTTGCTTTTGGTACTTGTGATTCTCCGGCCAAGATGATTTCGATTGGGCAATTGCATTCTTTTTCTAAAAATTGTTTAGCGTCGGTAATTGCTGCTACTTCTTCTTGCTGTGAGATGATCATACTTGGGAGTTTTGAAGGGTCTTTGAGGGTAGATTGGATTATTTTGGCGAGGTCTTTTGATTGTTTGGCGAGTTGTTCGTGTTCTAATACTTTTTTCATAATTTCGCCGATGTTATGGGTGACTTTTATTTCTTTGCTGAGGATGAGGTAGAGTTCGTAGAGCCAGGATTCGGCGATGAATAGGGTATATTTTTTTGGTGTTTCTATTTTGGCGAGTTTGAGGACGTTACGCATGCCTTCAAGTGTGGTTGTGATGAGTTGTTCTGCGGCATCGGATTTAAATGAGATTTTTGTTTCGTCTGGTGTTGGCCAGTTGGAGGTAGATGCAAGATGAGGGGTGTTCGTATTGAGAAGAGCGTGAATTTCTTCGCTGATGTGCGGGGTGATGGGGTTCATGAGAATTGACCAGATGTGGAGGTATTGCTGGAGGGTTTTTGGATGGTTTCCTCCCCGACGTTGGTACCATCTGAGGTCGTCGTACATGGTGAAGTAGACGTGGGTTGCCAGTTCGCGCAAATCGTATTCTTTTAGACTGTGAGCGATTTGTTTGAGGTGTTGGTGGGCTTTGGAGATGAGCCAGGTGTCAATTGGTTTTGAATTATTATTTGTTGTTGTGGGTGAGGGAGATGGGGCAACTATATTTGTAAATGATTCAATAAGTGTGTAGATACGTTCTAATGCATTTTTGTAGTTTAGGACGGTGTCTTCGGTCCAGACGACGTCGATGTGTGGTGAACCTATGTGCGCGTAATATAAACGCATGGCGTCGACACCGTATTTTTCGATTGCAGCAGGAATTGGTTCGGCGCCGCCTTTGGATTTTGAGATTTTGCTGCCTGAGCCAGTTACCCACCAATTGACAAAGATGCCTTGGGGCCATTTTTCTTCAGGCATGATGGCAACATGGTTCATGAGGAAGACGGGGAAGTGGACTGTTTTATGTTCTTTACCACCCAGATTAATGTCTAGCGGATAGAAGTATTGGAATTCTTCTCTGATTTGTTTATAGATTTCTAATTTAGCTGGCTCTACTTTTGCAGGTGATTCTTTTTCTTTGGCGTTGGTTTTATCTGTAGTTGTTTTACCAAGGAAGATGTAGTCAAAGAACTCTTCGGTGAGGTCTTGTGTTGTAAGTGTTTTGTTGTTGATGTATTTTGAAATAATGTAATATGCCGGATATAATGTGGAGTCGCTGATTGGTTCAATTGTCCATTTGTTGTCGAAGGGTAATTTGCTGCCAAGCCAGTTGCCTAATCTTGCACAGGCGCGGTCGCCAAACCAGTCTAATATTTTTGGTAAGTTGTCGTGGTATTCTTTGGGATAGATATGCATTTCTTTGGCTTGTTCTTTACTGCGTTCGGTCAATTCGGGATCGGAGTAGCGGATGAACCATTGGTCATCGATGCGTTTGATGATGACTTTGTTGCCGCAGCGACAGATGACTTCTTCGCTGAGGTCGTGAAAGATGTCAGCGGATTTGTCTTCAAGCAGTTCGAGTTTCATCAATTCTTTGGCTTGTTCGACGGGCATGTTGGCATATTTGTCGCAGATTTCACGCATGACTCCGGTGTGAAAGCCGGCTTTGTAGATTTCAGCGGTGGCTTGTTCTAATTTTGGATCTGATAATTGAGTGATGTTGAGTTTTTCGACGATTTCTTTGGCGGGGAAGTCGCCGTAGTCTTTGGATTTGATGATGGGGATGAGTTGGATGGCGAGAATGTCTTGGTGATTGAGATTGTATTGTGCTGCTAGTTCTTTATGGGTTTGCAGGTGTTTTAGGGCAACGTAGTCGTAGGGTGCGTCACTTGGCACACTTGTCACTATGCCTGTGCCGATTTTTGGATCGCAAAATGTGGCGGGGAGGATGATGATTTCACGATTGATTCCAGGAGCTATGGCGTGTTTACCTAGCAGTGTTTTGGGGTCAATGTCTTCTTTTAAGAGGATTTCGTCTTTTTGATATTTTAGTTTGTCGGCGCAGTCTTGGGAAACAATCCAATGTTCGTTTTCAACTTGGATTCTGACGTATTTTGCGTCAGGATTGATCCACAAATTTGTTTGGCCGTAGATGGTTTCGGGGCGCAGCGTTGCGGCGATGAGATAGGTGGATGGGTCGTTGTTGTAGTTGTATTTGAATTTGAGTAAAGTGTATTCTGTTTTTTCGGCGTTGCCGCCTTTTGATATATCAGTTTCGGATGGATCAACGGCAACAGGACCGCAATTGATGCAGGCGGTGGCGAAGTAGGGTTTTTGGATTAGTAAATCTTTTTGCTGTAATTTTTGAAATTGCCATTGGATGAATTTTTCGTAGTCTTTATTTGTTGTGCAGGTGAAACGATCCCAGTCGCATAAAAAGCCGAATTTTTTCCAGTAGTCGTTAACATAGACTTGATTAAAATAACTGATGACGTTTTCGGGGGTTGTGAGTTGTTGTATCTGTTGTTGGGTGCAGCCGTTGTTTTTGAGGTAGTCAATCCAGGTTGTGTCGTTGTTTTTGACTTTATTTGCAAACGCAATTGCTTGGTTGCCGGAGGCGTGGGTGCCTATTGGAAATAGAACTTCTTTGCCGTTTAAGCGTTCGTAGCGGCAGATGGCGTCCGTGTAGGAGAAGCCGCGCATATGGCCGACATGCAAATAGCCGGAGACTCCAGGGTAGGCGAAGATCATGAAGAATTTTTCTTGGTTCTTTTTAGCGGTGGCTTTGCCTAATTCTGCCTTTTGCCATGTCGTTTGCCATTTAGTTTGGATATGCTGCCAGTCTAGAGCCATAGGTGAGGTATTAGGAGGGGGCTTTTTAAAGATTGTGGGGGTGAAAACATGAAGCTCCAAAAGATGTGATTTAAAAATAATCTAAAACGAAACGTGAAAACAGTTTCAGCAATTTTATAAACGAACTTATCAATCCAGAAGAAATGTTTTATGTACTTGATATGGGATGTCTTGCCAAATTTGTGGGAGATAGACCCACCGAAGTACAAGAAACTCTTAGCTATCTGCAACAGCTTGCTCCAGAATTGTATGGAACAAAACAAGATCGCCAGTTTCTTAAAGATTACCCTCTACAAAAACATCGGAAAGAAAAAATCGATTTCTGGTTGCCCTTATTTGAAAAGAATATGGATTTACGATTTTCTCCTTGCAAGAATTTGGACATAACAATTAATGCCAACGCGTTTGATGCATTCAGAAAACGACTTGAACATCTCGAACACCACAAATATGGCTCCATGTACCATCTGAGCCCACGTGATCCTCATTATTTTGTTTCAGAACGTATCGCCCGAAAAATACAGGACTATGATCTACACCAGTATCAAGAGATTGTAGATTTTGTTCTTACCAAACGCGAACAAGTGATTCAAGAAGGAATCGAAAAAGGAGTTCTGTCTAGGCCAAAAAAAATTATTTTCCCACTTCCACATCAAACTAGTGTTGAAATTCATTGATGTTTAGTATTTTCTATTTTTTTGTGTTTTAAATCGTAACTTTTTTAATGAATGGGTTGTTTTTGTGTTTATATGAATACAGAACAAGAATTAATACAGCATGTACAAGATATTATTTCAAAGAATTATAGGATTAGTTCTGATACGTTTGTGCTGCTTGTGTATGATACAAAATGTGAACTTGCGAGGGTGTTGAAACGTGCGTATAGTTGTGTGATTGCGGAGTTTGCAAATGAGGAGATTGATTTTTTTAGTGTTTCTGAAGAGGTGTTTATTCAAAAATTGATGGACTTGCCGGCGCATTCACTTGTGATATTAGTTGAATCAGGGTCGTTTCGGACGACAAAGCATCGGTTGCGGCGGGATTTAGTTGGGTGGGGGCATGATGTGATTGAGCATGTGCGCTTAGATCATTCCAAAGATTCTGAGATTGGGAATTATATTGAGGCGTTGCGATATGATACGCCGTATTATGTGCAGATGTGTACTAAGATTAATTTGTTGCTGCAGCAGAAGGCAATGATTGTATTGAATTCAGACAAAGGATTGCGTTTAACAATTGATTCGGAGTATGAGAAACCGATTTTGAATACAGGAGATTTTTCGAATGTGTTAGTCAAATCAGGGGGTTTTCCGATTGGGGAAATTTTTACTGAAGCGAAGAGTTTAGAGGCAATGACGGGGGAGGTGTTGGTGTTTGGCTTTCCAGGGCTTGATCATTTGACACATTTTGTTGATGTGCCGTTTGTTGTGCGCATCGAGAGAGGGAAGTTGGTTTCGCATACGGGTCCAATAGAATTTGAAGCGATGCTGGCAATGATTCGCAGCGAAGAGGAGGGGGTTGTATGGGTGCGAGAGATTGGGTTTGGGTTGAATCGAGGGTTAGGATTTGAGAAACGGATTACGGAACCGACTGGTTTTGAGCGATTTGCCGGGATGCATTTTTCACTTGGCAAAAAACATGATATGTATCGCAAGAAGATGTCACGAAAGATTTTGCAGAAGTATCATGTGGATATTTTTTGTTTGGTTGAGCGGGTTACGATTGGTGATGTGGTGGTGTTTGAGAAAGGAGGGTATGTGGGTTGAAATCAAAGTTTAATTTTTGAGAGTATTATTTTATTTTTCTACATCACACCTTTTGTGAGATTGCCTATCGTTACATCTGATTTGAATTCTTTGACTGAAACTTGTTCGCCGTTGAGCAGGCGTTTGTAGAGTGTGATGATTTGGAAGACGTCTTTTTCAAGGTCGAGGTAGAGTTGGGTGATGCCGGCGTTTACGATGTCTGGGGTGTGTTGGAGGAGGCCTAGTTGTTTTGAGTAGAGCATTTCGGTTGTGCCGGTGCTATTTTTTCTTAAGCGGAAAGTGTAGTGCTTTTCGTCGGTTAAATGGTCTGTCTCAAATTGTTCTTTGAATGACATGACAACGGGGTAGCCGTGGGCGAAATAGATTAATTTGTCTTTGTGTTGGAATTGGGATAATTCTTGGGTGTTGAGTTCGATTGAAGCGATGGCTCCGGCAGGGTTGTAGAATTGGAGTTGGTTGTCGTTGAAGATGTTTAATTGGTAGCCGAGGATTATTTTTGTGTGTTGCGGCAGGGGGAGGTTGAGGATGGCGATGTTATTTGTGAGGATGCCGTCTGGTTGGGTGGTGTTGATGATGATTTGGAGCTGTTCTATATTCATGTCAGTTAAAGCCATAGGGGTGTAGAGGTAGAGTTTGCTTTGTGTGTTCTTTGCGTTTTTTGTGAGAGTGATTGCTTCGTTGAGGTCTTTTGCAAAAGCGTCATAATATATGATGTCAGCGTTGGCTTGAATGGCGTCTTTGATGCCTTGCATGGTATAGACGTGAACATGGATTTTTTTTTCTGATGCGGTTGTTTTGGAAAATGTGGGAGGTGTGATTTTTATTTTTTCGTTGAGAATTGGTTGGAGTGCGTCTAACAGATACTGGTCTAGTTGTTTACGAAGATTTGTTAATTCACTTTTCGGGATGAATGAGTTGTCTGTGTTGATTATGAGTTGGTTTATGTGGAATAACGTTGATTGATATTTTTCCATTTCGATTCTGATTTGTTCTTTGGTGAATGGATGTTTTTGCGGGAGGGAGGCGGGAATGGTTAGGTTGAATCTATTGGTCTTATTTTTAATGTTAAACGTAATCAATGTTGGTTTTTGTTGCTGGATGGTTATTGTTAAGTCAAAAGGGATGAGTTGGTGAGTTCCAAGCGGGTTTTGGCCGTTGTGGGTTGACATCAAATAGACTTTGGCGTAGTTGTCGAATCCGGCGATGATGAGTTTGACTGTATCTCCTTTTTTTGCTGAGGGTACTTCTTGGAAATTGTGGATGATTTTTTGGATGTAATCTCCGGTACGTTTGCCGTGGTTGATGATGCCAATGCCGTCGTAGAGTTCGATGTCATGTTCGAGGGTGAGTTGGCCATTGTTTATTGTGCCAAGAAAGATGCCGCGTTTGGAAGAGTAGGTTTGGTCGACTATTTTTATTTCGTTGTTGAAGTAGCCGGGGGTGAATTCACGGTTGAACGCCATACGAAGTTGGTTTATTGTGTCTTGTGAGATTGCTCTTGGGGTGTTATTATAATAATTATCAATTTGCTTACGATAGAGTTTTGTGGTTGTGCCGACGTATTCGGCGGGTTTCATGCGGCCTTCGATTTTCACTGTTTTGGCACCCGAGGCGATGACGTCTTGTATGTTTTCGATCATGCAGAGATCTTTTGCAGAGAGGAGATAGTTTGGGCCGTTGTAGGGTTTACGGCAGGAGCTTGCGCATAGACCGCGGTTGCCGGAGCGTTTGCCTATCAATGAGGAGATTAAGCATTGGCCGGAATAAGAAATACAGAGGTGGCCATGGATGAAGACTTCGAGATTGGCGTTGGTTTTTTCGTAGATGGTTTTGACTTCTTGTTTTGTTAATTCTCGTGCTAGTACAAATGTGTCGACGTAGGGTTTCCAGTAGTTGATGGAGGGGGAGTTCATAATCGTGCTTTGGGTTGAGGCGTGGATTTCAAGTTTTGGGAAGTGTTGTTTGATTAATGGTGCGAAGGTGAGGTCTTGCATGATCAGAGCGTTGATTCCTAATTGTGCGGCAAGGCTTATTTGGTTGAGAAGCGCAATGATTTCGTGGTTTTTGATTAGCGTGTTTAATGTGAGATAGATTTTGACGTTATGAAGATGGGCGTATTGGACGGCTTGTTTTAGTTCGTCGCCGGTGAAGTTGTTGGCTAAGCGACGGGCGTTGAAGAGTTTAGAACCTAGATAGACTGCGTCTGCGCCGTTGTGAATTGCGGCTTTGAGGGCGTCGAATGAGCCGGCGGGGGAGAGGAGTTGGAGTTTATTCATATTACTCTTATTTTAAGGGGATTTTTTATAAGATTATCTTTAATTTTTAGAAAAGTTTAATTTTTATAATACACTTTCATAAAATACAATCCTTGAGCTAGGATAACCATAATAATCGCTAACAATCCTAGCCATACAAATACAGAAGATGAATCTACACTTTCTTTTTCCCCAAGCGTTACATCAAATTCGTTTTGCACAACTAACGCCGGACCATGATACATTTTGGTTTGGACCACATAGTTGCCGTTATATGCACTCGGATCATATTTCAACTGCTGGGCAAATAAGAAACTCTCTTTTTGTTTTAATGGATAGGGACCATATTGGTCACTAAATACAGTATGCAACTTGCCAAACTTATTTTTTTTATTCAGACTCAATTCTAGAAAATAGGGACTATTGCTATTTGCCAATACTGGAATCTTATCTAAAATTGCCGCTCCGGTTAATTCACTGCCGACAATCACGCCTTCACTTTTCTGAGCCCCTTCAGGTACAAGTATTGCATAGATGTCTAGATAATTCTCATGGGTATCAACAGCTGCTGCGGAACTGGATTTTCTCTCTACTTTGACATCTTTTTCTAATACGGTTTCACCCAGTGAAGAGAATTGAATTTTTAATGGTTTTGTTGCACCAAATCCTTCTTTTACTTGCAATGCTTTCTCGACTTTGCCGCCAGGTGGAATGATTATTTCTTCTTGGTTGATAAGAATCGCTTTGAGTAATGTTCCAGCGATTGGATTTTTGGAGTAAGAAAGTTTGGCAATTGTGTGCAGTCCGGAGTTTTCCCCTCCTAATGTTTTTCGTGTGAGCATGAAATAAGGATCTCCTACTTCTTGAGAGATTGTAGGACTAATTTTCATTGGTTTATCTCCTGTATTTTCTAACGTGACAAATACATCTATTCCTTGTTCAGATTTTTTTGATTCAAATGCTCCTTCGGACGTTCTGAGAAATTTCTTGACGTCAGCGGCGCTATAAAAAGAACCACTACCGCTACCACCATTGCCATTGGAAGATGCTGAGGTAGTACTTGCCGCAGCACTTGGTGCAGAAGGAGCGGCAGCGGCAGCACCACCTCCAGCACCTGCTTTACTAGAAGAAGAAGTTGTGGTCCCACTAGAACTTAAAAAGACACTTGTTGGTGGACAATCAAACATTCGTGGACCATAATCATTAAATGCCCCAGATTCCGCACCATATAATCCAATTTTGGTTGAAACAGTATCATTATATGGCCAATCTGCAGAACTACTGCTCGTTGGCGCATCAGCATAATTATCATTATTAATATCAGTACCTTTATCACAATAATCTTCATAGATATTACCCTGAGCTGAGAAATTTATACTGGAATTCGCTGTAATATTAAAGAAATTTAATGCCCCGCCAGATGAAATACGCACATAATAATCAGTCATACTTGTAAAATTATTATGATAAAACGTATTGTTCGTTGAATTACCATTCGTAAAAAGTCCTCCTGGATCCAAACGAAATCCTTGTAACGAATCTTTCAAAGTATTGTTCTTGATAATATTATGATTCGATCCCGATAACTCTACATTATATCTTGTACTTGAAAAAATATTATGGGATATTGTAGACAAATTACAGCCCTCCAAATATAAATCAACCGTGTTAGTACTAAAAGTACTTGAATTAAAAAGTGAATTCAAACCCCAAATACAATCAATTCCTCTATCTGAATTTGAAAAAGTATTGCTAACAGACGTAAAGTTATACGGATTACGTAATTCTATCCCATAATAATAAGTTGAGAATTCACATTCTTCAATGCGGGTGTTATTTTTACCATATGCAATCAAGCCACTTCGATACGATGAAGGATAACTACCTTTGAAAATCGTATCAATACAATATAGACGAACATTATGCGCTGACACAGTAATATTTTCAACATTGTACGTCCCTGGACAAAATGTTGTTAAACCTGTCTCAAGATACAAATTTGTAGATGGCGCTGTACAATTCAATGCCAAACTCAAATGCACAATCGTATTATTCGTCTGCGTCAAATTAATAACCGTAGAATTTGTAAATGGTGTCCCTTGAACCTTAAACGAAATATTAATGGAATTTGGTGTAAGATAGGTAACACCAGAACTATTTACTTTTAATTCCGTCACTGCCAATTTTAAATGTCCATCAGCGCCCGTTGTCCCAGAACTATCCAAAATTCCCGTGCTATTAAAATAAGAACTCACATTTGCATTCGCAAGTGAATTCCCTCCATTAAACGTTACATTTACATCTACATACCATTTTCGAAACACTGTTGCCGTACCTTCAACTGAAATATTCGCCAAATTATAAATGGAAACATTCACAAGAGAATTATTTGTACTCTCATCATTCACTGCAAACACACTAATATTTGTATTATTACCAATCACAGAATCAAATACATTACTTCCATGACTATGATCAAAATATACCCCGATACTATTATTCACAAGCCTCACTCCTGTAAGATTAGAATAATTAGAATATGAGATTCTCACTCCTTGACTAAAATTTTGTATTTGTAAACGTTTAATAGATGTATAATTGACATGCGACACATCAATTCCAATACCTGACCCATTACCGGTCAAATTTAAATTATTCCCCTCAATGATAATCGAACTTGCCGTAACATTTACACCTAAATTCCCACAGACATAATTATTGCCAAATTCAAAATTTGACTCAACCACTGACCCACATCCAAATAAAGAAGTTGTCAAATTTAACATTTGTTGGGTAATATTCAACAAATTAACGACCGTACTATTTTGACTAAAATTAGATTGTGTAATTTTTATAGTAGAAGGAGTGATAAAATAATTTATTCCATTATCTTTGTAATATTCTGTAACAATTAATCTTGCAAAACCATTTGCATCCGTTCGCTTAATATCCTCAACCGTATCCAGAGAATTATATGCTGTAACATTCACATTTCCTGCCGCCCCTCCCGAAGTCAACGAAACATTCACATCGACATAACTATAAAAATAAGCTCGGGCATTTGCCGGAATTACTTGCTTATCTTTACTCAAAGAGGAATTATACAAAGAAATATTTGTAGGAGCATAAGTTATATTAAGATCGATTGCATTACTTTCAAATATACTATCTTTTACAACAAAAGGATTTGAAATATCCGTAGTTGGCCCATACACCGACAACGCAGAAGAGAGATCATAAAACTTCTCTGCAGAAAAATTATTATACTGACGAATAGAAACACCAACAGTCGTATTCCAGTAGAAATTATTTTGGAACGTATTATTCTTAGCATAAAAACTATTCACTGCAAATTTTCGTAAATGACTAAAATTATTCCACACAACCAAATTATAATCCGTTTCTAAAACTAACCCTGTACTAACTACCCCTCCATTTATCGCATCCCTATTATTTCTGATAGTATTATTCGCAATTGTATTATTATTACTAACACTGCTCGCAGTGCTCAAAAGATCAAATGTTATTCCCGTTCGATTAAAATCTTTAATTTTATTCAAAGAAACAGTAGAATGATTTACTGCCAAAAACAACATCCCATCCAACGAACTTCCATTAATACTATTATTAGTAAATACCCCATTAAGCACAGAAGACGCATAAATTCCATACTGGAAATCAGAAATATTACAATTTCGTACTGTTATAAAATTACTATTGTTAATAAACACCCCTGCCAAAGCACTCCCTTCGCCACGAATCGACACATTATTACCACAATCAAGAACCACAGGGCTACTGGCAGAAGAATTAGTTATATTCAAACCAGTCACGCTACACATTTCAATATTCTGTGTTAAATTAACAGAATGATAAATCGCATCCCCACATAAATAATATGACACCTGCATTGTCACATTATTCAAATCCGTCTCATTGGTTACCCCATCAAACAATCGAACTGAACAATTCCACCTATCTAACACATCCGTATGCGTTGCCGCAACCGTTGCAATTTTTGTAAGAGTATTACTATATAAATCTGTAAACCCAAAACTATGCAAAGTAGCCCCATTATACCAAGACCAATATGCTCGCAAATTCGCCACCTCAAAATCAGATCCATTGACCCAACACTGCAAATCATCCGAAGATCTATTTTCAAAACTTGATGCATTCACAAATACACGCGTAATATTTGGTTCTATATTCGTACTAGAATCCGTTCCATTCAACGCAAATACACCTAAAGTTGATGTATTAAACACCCACTTAACTCCTCGAGTAAGCATAAAACACGTAGTGTTTAAACAGTTTGAACCCGTAGCATAAATAGAGATAGGCAAAATAGAAGTATTTACCGTTTGTGATTGAGAAATAGTAGTTATATTGGTGAAAGGCATATTATAAAACGTAATGTTAACCGACGAATTAATAGAGAAATCAACTGTAAAACTTGAAATGTTTACACCCGCACTATTATTTTCTATAAATACATTTATCCCCAACCCAAATGCTGTACCATTCAAATCCATATCATGTGCAAACCCATTTATCGTTCCATTATCAATCCATTTGATTTCACCAAAAGAATTGTTAAATGCAATCACATTAACCGCGTCGCCATTATTCAGATCTCGAATCAATGAATACTCTCTATCTGGCAATTTCACACTTAAATTTAAATTCATGAACACATTTCGTGTAGAATTAGGATCAATATAAATCGCATACGAACCAGACCCATTTGTCATAATTTGTGTTTCAAAAAAAGAA
>Ga0209541_10007106_pt1 | contig 18885 bp, 16 predicted proteins | sample RifCSPlowO2_01_FD_184027 | JGI IMG/M metagenome (GOLD analysis project Ga0209541, IMG submission 184027) | Groundwater microbial communities from Rifle, Colorado - Rifle CSP2_plank lowO2_0.1 (SPAdes) (version 2) | ecosystem: Environmental > Aquatic > Deep subsurface > Groundwater | place... | reverse complement strand
ACAATTTTAGAGTTAATATATTTGTTATTTTTTATAAGAATTTTATTCAAGTGATCAAAATGAACACTTAATTCTTGTATACTATCACTTATAATCGCTATTTCTCCCAACAATTTTGGCAGATCTCGACGTATACCACCTTCATAACTTATCTTTCTATTACTCATAGTTCTTTTTTCATTTTTGGATATATATATTGTTAACAAAAAGTATATTTTGCACTATATATTTAAGAATTAATTGTTTCCGAAATATTTTCATTCAACTTTCTTATTTGTAAACTTCTTTTCTGTGATCAAAACAATTGATAATTATTTTATCTTGCTCTATTCTGTAAATTATCCTAAAAGGCGGAATTCTCAAGCTTCTATGGCCTTTTAAATTATACTGCAAAGGTTTGCCTGATTCAGGAAGCTGCCCTATTTTCCTAAGCTGTTTTATAATTCTTAATCTTGTAGTCTGGTCTTTAATTTTAATGAACTCTTTTTTAAATTCTTCAGAGAATATTATTTCCATTTTAAGCAGTTAACAAATCATCAATTTCCTTGTCACTCATGGAAGTATTAACTTTTACAAACTTTCCTTCTTTAATTTGCTCTTCACTTCTGTTAATCATCTCTATAAGTAGCATATCATTTTTTAATGCTTCCTGCTTTATTTGTTTCAACATAATATTTCCTCCCTCATTAAATACTATAAATTTTGTTGACGGTTTGATGCCTGCATCTCTCCTGACTTCTACAGGGATTACAATCTGCCCATTTTGTGATATTTTTGTTATAGCAACTTCCATTTTTATTACCTACCTTATATTTTAATATTAAAGCATGTTGTATATATAAATCTTTTGTTTTTTTATTTTCTTTAGATTCTTTTCATTCAAATTTTTCTTTACAAACTTTTATAAAATTTAATCTTGAATTATATTTATGGTATTGGACAATCTTGGGAGCAAATTTAGGGAGATCCTGAATAAAGTAGCTAAAAGCATATTTGTTGATGATAAGCTGATTAATGAACTAATAAAAGAAATTCAAAGAGCTTTGCTTAGTGCTGATGTGAATGTAAAGCTTGTTTCTGAACTTACTAAATCAATAAAAGAAAGAGCTTTGAAAGAAAAAACCAAACTAGACCAAAGAACACAAATAGTCAATATTGTTTATGAAGAGCTAACTAAATTTCTTGGTGATGAAAAATCTGAATTAGAAATTACAAAAAAACAACCTTTCAAGATAATGATGGTTGGTGTCTTTGGTTCTGGTAAGACCACAACAATTTCCAAATTAGCAAATTATTACAAAAAAAGAGGTTATAAAGTAGCCACTCTTGGCTTGGATGTTCATAGGCCTGCTGCTATAGACCAGTTAGAGCAGTTATGTAGCAAATTAAAAGTTGATTGTTTTACAGACAGAAAAGAAAAAAATCCTGTAAAAATTTACAAGGAGTTTTCAGATAAATATTCCAAGTATGACATTCTATTTATAGATACTGCTGGAAGAGATTCTTTAGACAAGGAATTAATAAAAGAAATAAAAGAAATAAATGATGAGATAAAACCTGATGAAAAATTGCTTGTTATTTCTGCTGACATAGGGCAGGTTGCACAGGAATTAGCTGAAGGCTTTCACAAAAATTGCGGAGTTACAGGAGTGATTGTAAGCAAATTAGATGGGACTGCAAGAGCAGGGGGGGCATTGACTGGAACTGCAGCAACAGGAGCTAAAGTTAAGTTTATTGGTGTTGGAGAGAAGGCCGATGACCTGGAAACTTTCAATCCAAAAGGATTTGTTTCAAGATTACTTGGGATGGGTGATTTAGAAGCTTTATTAGAAAAAGCAAAAGAAGTAATTGATGAAGAAAATGCTGGTGATATAAAAGATAGGTTGACTAGTGGCGAATTTAATCTTAATGATTTATATGAACAGATGAAGGCTATGAAAAAAATGGGTCCTTTGAATAAAATAATGGAAATGATTCCTGGTTTTTCTGGATTGAAAATGCCGAAAGAAGCTTTGCAAGTTCAGGAAGGAAAACTGGAGAAATGGAAGTATATAATTGACTCCTGCACAAAAAAAGAAAGAAATGATCCTGAATTGATTGATAGTAAAAGAGCGGAAAGAATTGCAAAAGGCTCTGGAACTACTATCTCTGAAGTCAGAGAATTAATTAAACAATATAGAATGGCTAAGAAAATGATGAAGATGATGAAGGGAAAAGATCCAGAAAAAATACTCAAAAGGGGGAAGATGCCTTTCAAGCTAAAATAATTTTTTTATATTTTTTAATCAGTTCTAAATTTTCAATAACAATTTCCCCCATTGCTTTCAATAATTCATCTTTTGATGCGTCTGTTTGAAGATTTAGTTCTTCTTCCAAAACCTTTATTTGTTTTTAGTATCCTCTAAGATTATGGATTTAAAAGAATACCAGGAATTATGCAAGAAAACAGCAAAAGATTACAATGGAGATGAGATAGAAATATTTAACTGGGGGCTTGGAATTGCCGGAGAGGCTGGAGATGTTGCAAGCTGCATAAAAAAGGTTCATGCGCATAAAAATGAGGCTCTTAAAGATGGGATAAAAGAAAATTTAGGAGATACTCTTTGGTATATTGCAATGATATGCAATTTTTATGGATGGAGCTTAGAAGAGGTTTTGAAAGAAAATGTTGAGAAGCTCAGCAAGAGATACCCTGAAGGTTTTACCCATGGGGATGCCCAAAGAGACGGAACAATGGTTGACTGGAATGAAAAATGAAGGCTCTTTCTATAAAGCAGCCTTTTGCCGAATTAATTTTGCAGGGAAGAAAGAAGATAGAATTGAGAAAATGGAACACTAAGTTTAGAGGGAAGTTTTTTATTCATGCTCCAAAAATTTCTGACAAAAAGGCTATGCAAGAATTTAATTTCAAAGAATTGCCGTGCGGTTTTATTGTTGGAAAAGCTGAATTAATTGATGTCAAAAAATATAAAAATGAAGAAGAGCATAAGAAAGACAAAGAACTGCATCTTGCTTCAAGCTATTGGGGTAATTTTGGATTTGTACTAAAAAATCCTGAAAGAATAAAGGGGATCTCTTGCAAGGGAAAATTAGGCTTTTTTTGAGGTTAATTTATGAAAATACTAAAACAAGGTGCAGAAGCAATTCTCTATAAAGAAGATAATTATTTAGTCAAGGAAAGAATAAAGAAATCTTACAGAATTGATGATATAGACATTAAATTAAGGAAATTAAGAACAAGAAAAGAAGCTAAACTTTTAGAAAAAATAGAGAATGCTCCAAAAGTATTTAGTGTTGATGAAAAAAACATGAAAATAAAAATGGAATTTATTAATGGAGAATTAATAAAAGATATTCTTGATAATATAAATAAAGAAAAAAGAAATTTGATATTTAGAGAGATTGGTGAAAAAGTTGCAAAAATGCATGATGATGATATAATTCATGGCGATTTAACAACTTCAAACATGATATTGAAAGATAAAGTTTATTTTATTGATTTTGGTTTGGGATTTAATTCTGATAAAATAGAAGACAAGGCTGTTGATATCCATTTATTAAAACAAGCTTTAGAAAGCAAACATTATAAACATTTTGAAGAATCTTTTCTTGGATTTTTGGAAGGATATAAAATAAGCAGAAACTGGAAAGAAGTTTTAAAAAGACTAGAAAAAGTTGAAAAAAGAGGAAGATACAAGAATAAAAATGAATAACTGGCTGATTGTTATTTTAAGCGGGATGAGCATTTTGGTAATTATTTACTTGATATCCAATTCTGATTCTGTTTTTAAAAAATAATGATCTAAATGATTAATCTTATAAATTTTTTGAATTTATTTTTGTTATATGAGAGAGCAATTTAATTCAAATCTGCATAACATCAAACTATCCCCAATTATAGCAATAAGCGAGGAAGCTAGAGGAATTGCTCCAGATTATGAGGAAAGAACTGGAAATAACTTTATTTATTTTCAGAGGGGAGAAATAGATCAACCTACTTTCAAAGAAATAAATGACGAAGTAAAATTGGCTTTGGACAAAGGAAAAACAAAATATCCAACTTCAGGCGGTGGCAAAGAAGTTAAACAAGCTATTCTGCAAAAGCTCCAGCATTATAATAAGATAGAAGGGCTTTCTTTGGATGATGTTGTTGTGACTTGCGGTGGGCAAGAAGCATTAAAGATGAGCATAGATCTTTTTAGAAATGGGTATGGCGCAGGATTTTCACCAATCTGGAGCGTTTTACTTGAAAATTTCATCCCCTATTCTAATATAAACTTTACAGAAATTCCATTTTGTGAAAATTTTTCAATTGATTTCATAAGTCTTGAAAAAACATTGTCAAGCGGTTTGGACTTTTTTTATTTGAATAATCCACATAATCCGACGGGCAAAGTTTTTACTGAAGAAGAACTTACAACAATCGGAGAATTATGCAAAAAGAATAATGTCTGCATAATATCAGACGAAGCATATGAATACATTTTATTTGATAATAAGAAACATGTGAGCATAGCTTCTCTCCCAGAAATGAGAGATTATGAAAATATTTTCACAGCATATACATTTTCCAAAACATTTTCCATGACTGGATTTAGGCTTGGATATCTCGCAACTAAAAACAATGTGGCTTCTAGTTTACTAAAAAATGTACAATATACCCATACTGCAGGAGTTCCAACAATGATACAGGAAGTAGCAATAAATGCATTTTCATTAAAAAGCCAGATAGAAAGTATGGTGCATGTCTTTGAAGAAAGAAGAAACAAATTATATGATGGCTTAACCAAAGTGAACGGATTAAGAGTAAGCAAACCTGAAGGAGCTTTTTACTTGTTTCCAGATTTTTCAGAACTGATTTCAAGTCGTGACAATCAAGACGGAAAATATATTTTTAGAAAACTTTTAGACAATGGGATTTGCGTTATTCCTGGAAAAGATTTTACTAAAACTGGTAATTTCAATAATTTTGCAAGAATTTCTTTTTCCATGCTTTCTTTGCCTTATGTTGAAGAAGGAGTCAAAAGAATGCAGGAAATTTTTAGATAAAATGACAAAAGAATTAAGTGTCATGCTTGTCCAGCCTGATGCTGAATGGCATGAGAAGGAAAAAAATTTCTCAAAAATAGAAAGTCTTGTGGAAAGATCATTTAAAGATAAAATTGATGTGATTGTATTGCCTGAAATGTTTGCAACAGGATTTACAATGGATCAGAATATGGCTGAAGATGAAAATGGAATCACTTTTTCTTTTTTAATGAATTTAGCTCAAAAATATAAATCTTATCTGGTAGGAACTTACACGAAAAGACAGCAAGATGAAAAACCAAAAAATACGGCTGTTGTTTTTGATAGAGATGGCAATAAAATTTTTGAATATCACAAGATTCATTTATTTTCTTATGCTGATGAAGACAAGCATTACAGTTCTAGCAAAGATATCTCTTCTTTTGAAATTGATGGAATAAGAAGTTCCTTGGCAATCTGCTATGACTTAAGATTTCCCGAACTTTTTAGACTAATGGTAAAAAATAGTATGCCCGAACTTGTTTTTGTGGTTGCAAATTGGCCTGAAAAAAGGCAAGTTCATTGGAATTCATTGCTTAGAGCAAGAGCAATAGAAAATCAATTTTATGTTTGCGGGGTAAATAGAGTTGGTAGCGATCCAAATAATAACTATTCTGGCGGTAGTACTATTATAAGCCCAACTGGAAATTATATACCTTTAGAGAATTCTAATAATCCATTATTTAATAAGGAAATGGCTGCTGTTGGCAGAATATATCAAGAAGAAGTTTTAGCATGGAGAGATAAATTTAGGGCTATTGAAGATATTAGGCTTATTTAGTTATATTCTGAAAAGATAATTGATTAAGTTGGACGATGTCATTATTATTTTAAAAGATAAGGTTTTTAAAAAGGTTTTTTATTTTATATTATCATAGCCCCATGGTCCAGTGGTCTAAGATGCAGCCCTTTGGAGTAAAACTTTTAAGAAAAGTTTTATCAAAAAGAATAAAAGAAGAAGAAAGGCTGAGACCCAGGTTCGAATCCTGGTGGGGCTATTTCATAATCTTTATATATTTTTAATACATTACTTCTTTAGGGGGTTGATAAAATGGCTGAAAAAGAAATAGGAGAAGTATTTTCATATTATTCAAAAATTGGGGTGGCTGCAGTGAAATTAAATAGTTCCCTGAAAGTAGGAGATAAAATAAAAATCAGGGGCGGAACAACTGATTTTGAACAAATAATTAGTAGTATGCAGATAGAACATAATAAAGTTAGTTCTGCGAAGAAAGGTGATGATTTAGGAATTAAAGTAATTGATCGAGTGAGACCAGGGGATAAGATTTATAAACTGTGATTAAACATTAAGTTTAGGGTAAGTTGGTGAGTAGCTCACTTATACCAGAGTTTTTCTAGGTATTTTGAGCTTTTTTTTAAAAATGGCACGTATGTATAGTGGGAAGAAAGGAAAATCTGGAAGCAAGAAACCAGTAAAGAAAGCAAAAAAAGTTTGGCTTAGATATTCTGATCAAGAAGTAGAACAGTTGATAGTTAAGCTTTCCAAACAGGGGTATACTCAAAGCATGATAGGAACGATATTAAGAGATACTTATGGTGTTCCTGATGTTAGAATTATTCTAAATAAAAAAATAAGTAAAATATTAACAGATAACAAATTAACTCCAAAACTTCCAGAGGACTTATTATCTTTGATTAAGAGAGAACTTAATATACTAAAACATCTGGAAGCTAATAAGAAAGACCAGCCTGCAAAAAGAGGTTTATTATTGACTGAAAGCAAGATTAACAGGTTAGTTAATTACTACAAGAAAAAAGGAATACTTGACAAAGCATGGGTTCATGACAGAGAGAAAGCTAAGTTATTAGTATCTTAGAATGAATAATTTAATCAAAAATTTTCTAAACGAATTCAGAAAAATAGATGAGCCCGTAAGGGTTATATCTCATTTGGATGCTGATGGATTGTCAAGTGCAGCCATAATATCTAAAGCATTGAAAAAAAACAACAATGAATTCAGCTTAACAATAGTAAGACAATTGGATGAAAAAGTAATAAAAGAGTTGAGCTTGGAGAACTATAGTTATTTTTTATTTGTTGATCTTGGAAGTGGGTTTTTGGGTTTTATAAACAAACATCTTAATGATAGAAAGGTGTTTATTTTAGATCATCATATTCCTGAGAATGTTGAAGGCAATTTTATTCATGTTAACCCTCATATTATAGGATTAGGCTCAGACAGTATATCTGGTGCAGGTCTTGCTTATTTATTTGCGAAAGAATTAGATGAAAGTAATAAAGATTTAGCATATATTGCTGTTATTGGGGGAATGGGGGATCAGATTAAATTTAATCAGGGACTAAATCAGATAATACTAAAAGATGCACTTGATTCTGGTTATTTAGAAATAAAGAAAGGACTTAAAATTTTTGGAGCTCAGACAAGATATTTGCACAAACTGTTACAATACAGCACAGATCCATACATTCCAGGAGTTACTGGAAGTGAGGAATGTTCTATTAATTTTTTGAATGAGCTTGGTATTGAACATAAGGATGAAAATGGTAACTTTAAAAAAATTAATGATTTAAATCAGGATGAATTGAAGAACCTAATCACAGGTGTTATTCTAAGAAGGATGGGAAGTGAGGATAATCCTGAAGATGTAATTTCCGACATTTATTTGTTAACAAAAGAGGATGAGGAGAGTTATACAAAAGATGCAAGAGAATATGCAACACTTTTGAATGCATGTGGCAGATTAAGAAAACCTTCTTTTGGCATAGGGACTTTTATGGAAAATTATACATTAAAAGAAAAAGCAAATGAATTGTTAAAAAGTTACAAACTGGAAATAATAAATGTTCTTGGATGGTTCAATAAAAACAAGGATAAGTTCATTAAAGGAGACAAATTCATAATTATAAATGCACAAGATAATATAAAAGATTCAATGATTGGAACTTTGTGTGGAATTCTATGCAACTCTAATATTTATTCAAGAAATTATGTTATTCTTGGGATGGTTTACACTTCTGAAGGAGATATAAAAATAAGTATGAGGACAAATAACCACAGCTTAGATCTTAGGGAGATAATAAAAAAAGTTGCTAATGGGGGCGGGCATAGCAATGCTTGCGGAGCATTTATCAAGAGAGAACAGGAGCAAGAATTCATTAATAACATGAATGATGTTTTAGCAGCTTTGCCCTAAAAGTCCAACAATTGAATGACTTTTTAGGCAAAAACAGACTCATTGGACAAGAGCTACTAAATACACAAAGCCTGTTTTAGCGAAAGTTTTATAAGCATTTTTTAAGGACTAATTTAAAATGGCAGATGTGAAGAACAAGAAGAAATGGTATGAAGTTTTATCCACTAAGCATTTTGGCAATCAAGTTATAGGTGAAACTCTTGCCAATGAAGATAAAGCTGTTATGGGAAGACTTGTTGAGGCTGGTTTAGGAAGCCTAACAAAAGACATTAAACTTCAGAATATAAAGATTAAATTTAAAATTAATGAAATTATTGATGGCAAGGCTAATACAGAAATTAAAGGTTATGAACTTACAACTAATTACATCAAGAGAATAGTAAGAAGTGGAAGAAGCAAAATTGAAGATTCTTTCTTATTAACAACAAAAGATAATGTTAAAGTTAGGGTAAAACCTTTGATATTGACTAAATACAAATCTCAAAATAATGTTTTAAGTGAGATAAGGCGATTTGTCCAGAGTGAATTCAATGATTACATGCAAAGGGAAACATATGATAAGTTTGTATCTGATTTGATAAGCAAAACAATTCAGAGAGAACTCAGAAGCAAAATGAACAAGATATATCCTATAAGCCTGTTTGAAATAAGAATCATGAACAAGATTTAATTCTTCTTGTATTTTATGCCGTCAAAGATAAAATAGATTCCCACTATTGCTGTCATAAGAATGAATGTTCCATATGTGGATGAGCTATTCCAATATTTCTGATAATCGTTTCCCTTTGAAAATAAAAAGAAGATTTCATCAATTAACATTCCCAACCCAATTCCAAAGAATACCATGTTTATCCTTTTTTTTATTTCATAAATAAGACCAGCAATAAAAAGTATCAATATTCCTATGTACGCATGATGAAACCTGTCATTATACTGAAAACTTTCTTGACTTGTCAAAAATAAGAAAGTCCTTAAAATAACTATTGTTAATACAAATGGGATTACAAAAGATTTCCATTTGTTATTTTTCATATTTTTACTCCTCATGCAAAAGTTCCAACCTTTCTTTTAAATTAATTTTAGCTGGACAGAAACCAAATTTTTTCCATATCTCGTATTTTGTTGATTGCCTTATATTTTTAAAACCTATTAATTTCATCCACTTTTCCAAGTTATTTTTTCCGTATAAATTTATGTTATATTTCTGATAGTTTTTATTAAATCTCTTATCAAAATAAACTTCTTTTACAATTTTACCAAATTTGAATTCAAATTCTTTTAATATTGTCCTAACATCTTTTATCAGATTTTTACTTTTGAATGTTATTTTTATTAAAGGATAGTCATGAGAAAATTTATTTTTCTTTTTGAACATTAAACTAAAATCAGTGTCAGCTAAACCTCTTAAAAACGCACTTTTTATTTTTTTATTTGATTTAAGTATATTTTCTGGAATTTTACAATTATCTGATTTATTCCCAGTTGGAATATCAAAATTGTTTTTTATATAACTAACTATTTCTTTAGAATGTTTTTTTGTTAATAATTCGTTTCTCCTATTTTGCTTTATTAAGGTTATGTTTGTTTTAAAAATTTTATAAAATAAACTTTTTATGTGTTCATTGTGGTAATTATAATCTTCTGAAAAACTTCCAGATATACTAACATAATACACTTTTCTTTTATCTGATTTCTTTGAAAAATGTAAATGTCCATCTCCTATTAATATGCCCATAAATTCTGCTATATTTTTATTAATTTTCATATGTTAATCTAATTTTTGTTTTATATATACTTTTTTATGTTAGAGAAACTCTTTTAAATTATTAATTTATCATTCTATTTGTAGGCCTCCGTAGCTCAGTGGTAGAGCAAATTTCGAAAGAAAGCTTATCTGCCTTGTATGGGCTAGACCAAGTGAGCAGAAATCTAAAAGATTGTTCAATAGGCCGAGGGTTCAAGTCCCTTCGGAGGCTTATCTTTTTATATTCTTTTATTTTAGCCATTTGAATGGAAACGTGTAATATCTGTGGCAGTGAAATGATTTATAAAAAATGCAAAATTATATGCTTGAACTGTGGTTTTAGAAGAGATTGCACTGATCCTTAAAGGGCTCATCGTCTAGTGGTTATGATGCTTCCTTGACGTGGAAGAGGTCCCAGGTTCGAATCCTGGTGGGCCCAGTATAATTTTATCAAAAAATTTATATACTTCTTTAATATGTTTTTATTATACAAGTTTTAATCTTAAAAAAAAGGTTAAAATAAGCTTTAAAATTAAAAAAGAGGTTTTAAAAAGCTTTAAATGATACCCGGCGAAAAAGAATTGATTGATTTTATTAAAAAAAGAGATCTTGTAAATTATTCTGTAATAGCTAAATTCTATCAAATAAATAATGCAACAGTTTCTGATATTATCGATGATTTAGCAAAAAAAAAGTTAGTCACCATAACTAAAGTTGGAGGTAGCAAAATAGTTAGAGTAAAATGAATTTGTTTAATAGTAAAAAAAAAGGACAGGTAACTATTTATGTTATTCTGGGAATTGTAATTTTAGTATCTTTGATAGGAGTTTTTTTTCTAAAAGATTATGTGTTCAAGAGTCAATTTGAAAGAGAGGCTGAGAAGACAGGAATAAGCAATGATTTTCTTCCAATATACAATTCTTACAGTAACTGTGTTTCTGAAATAACTCTAGATGGAATAGAAATTATGGCCTTGCAAGGTGGCTATATTGAAATTCCAAGATATGAATATGTTCCAAATCCTTTGATTCCTTTTTCAAATAGACTTGACTTCTTTGGAGATAGGAAGATAGAAACTGCATACTGGTTTTATGAAACTGGAAATGGGATAAAAACTGAGAAAATTCCAACAATAAATGAAATGCAGGAAAGTTTAAGCAGTTATATAAACCAAAATCTTAACTCATGCACTTCAAATTTTACAGGATATGATGGCTTTAATGTTAACAATTTTAACAACTTCAACACTAGAGTTCAAATAACTGACAGCAAAGTTTTTGTCGAGGTGTTTAGCAATTTTAATGTTGATTACAAAAATGTCAACCAGAAATTTGATAATCTTAAAGTCGCTGTTAAAAGTGATCTTGGCTATTTATACAGCAAGGCTGTTGAGCTTTACAATAAGCAAAAGCAGGAAAATTATTTTGAGGAAAAAACAATTGATTACCTTGTTGTCTATGAGGATGTACCTTATTCAGGGGAGAGCTTTTCCTGCAGTCCGAGAGTATGGAGCAAGGTAAATGTAGAAAATGATCTCAAGCAGATTATTGAAGCCAATACTGACGCCATTGGAAAAATTGATGATAAGTATTATAAAATAGATTTAGGGGATAATAGTTTGGACACAAGTTTTATTTATAGAAAAGAATGGCCTTTCTATATGGAGATAAATGGTGGTGATGAAATCTTAAAAGAGGAAAGCATTTATGGTGCTAATACTCCAGCCGCTAATTTCTTGACCGCTTTATTTTGCCTAAATAATTATCATTTCATCTATGATATTAAATATCCTGTTTTGGTTGTATTAAGCAAAGGTGATTTAGATTTCCAGTTTGCTTTTGAAGTCATAATAGACAATAACCAACCAAAGTATAATTTGTTAGGGGAAGATGTTCTTCCTGAGATTGATAATCGAATCTGCAATTCTAAGAATACATTAATTAATTTGATGGCATTTGATTATGAAACAGAACTTCCATTGAATGATGTTGATATAGAATTTAGCTGTGTAGGAACAAGTTGTGATATTGGAAAAACCAAAGCCAATAATTTTGGAAGCTATTCTTTGAATGAATATGTTCCTAGCTGTGTGAATGCGGACATAAAATCTTACAAGGAGAATTACAACTTTGGTTCATTAATTCTTGATACTAACGAAGAAGTCAGCAGTTATTTATACATGAAGCCTTATCATAACTTAAAAATTAATGTCAAGATTGTTGAAAACGGCAATGCAAGAAATCTCTATGCAGATGAATCTGTGTTTGTCAGCTTCTTGAATGAAGAAGATGGATTTAGCCAATTCCTAAATGAAGATAGAATTAATCTTATTTCTGGAAGTTATGTAATCAGGTCTTATGTAATGAAAGAATCTGAAGAACCCATAAAAATTGAGGGCAATACTGTTGAAAATTGTGCAGACATTCCTAAATCAGGAGTTCTAGGAATTTTAGGATTAAAAGACAAGAAATGCTTTACCAATAAGCTTGATGATGTTGAATTGATTCAAGTATTGGTTGGAGGCAATGAATATGAATGGAGTTATGATGGAATTGGAAATGAAATCACGGTTTATGTTTCATATGATAAAATTCCAAGGACAGTGAATGAGATGGCGGATGTTTATGGAAAATTTTTGGATGCAAGCAGAGTGAGGTACCCTGAACTAAAATGAAAACTCTAAAGATAACTGCATTGTTCATGATTATTTTATTAATCAACAGCACTTTGATTTATGGAGATATATTTGACACTATAAAAGATCCAAAAGAAAAATTAGATGATACTACTGAAGCTTTATCTAATTCACAGGAAACTGATATTATAATAAATGTTGATAATTATTATCCTCTTGTATTATCTGAACAGGCATTTGAAAGCGATCAGCCTGGAGGATATCTAGTTTCTGCAACGCTTACTGGAATAAAGACAAATCCTTTAGTGGACTTGCAGAAGATCGAGATAAATGTAAGACAAGGTGAAGGAAGCTCAAAATATGTAAGAAATGTTTATTATAAGAAACCACCTAAAGGATATTTCAGCCTTGATAATCTTGGGTATATTGCCATAAGGTTAAAAAAAATCAAGGAAGATGACGTTCCTAAAAGGCTTGATATTAATATGACTGCTGATATAAGATATAAAGTTCAGAATGGTTTTGGAGTTAATGAACAAGATTTAAGTTTGCCTGTGTTGAGTGAAGAGGAATTTCTGCAGAGAAGAACTGAATTTAGTTTTTATGGTGGAAGAGGCTATATCAGATTAGCTGATATAAAAGGAGATACTGCTTACCTTATTGTTTATGATGGAGATTTAACTAAGAATTCATTTGGGGTCAAGCAAGGTGATAAACCTTCAAGTGAAAAATTCCTGAGTGGAGGAGCTTCTTATTTGTTGTTTGAAAATCCTGAAGATTTCATTGGAAGAAATTCTAGAAATAGATATCAAGTAAGAGTCAATCAAATCTCTGGAAATAAAGATACTGCTAAAATTGAAATGCTTTTCAATGGAGAATACATGCAAAAAGAATTTGCTGAAGGCCAGGCGCTATATCCTGGCAGCGAATGGAAAGTAAATGATATAAGAATCGTTGAGAATTATGATGAAGTTGAATTCCTTAATACGAAAACAAGAGAAAAACTATTGTTGAAGGGAGGGAATTATGTTTATGCACCTGAGGAAATTTCTAAAGCAGATCCTCCTGAAACAGTAACACCAGAAATTCCTTCTGAAGTTCCTGGATGGGATGATGTAATAAATCCAGGAAATACTGAGCAGGTTAATTCTTGGATTGAGCAATATTCTGATAAACATAATATTGATTCTAATTTTGTTAAAGGATTGTATGCAAATGAGGGAGTTTTCAAGATGCAGTGGAATGGATATGCCCAAAGAGTTCTAGATGATAAGTTATCAAGATGGAAAAACAAACCTATCACTTTAAAGAATCTTTTAGAACAGGAAAAGATAATTCGGGATAATAAGGTTTATTTTGATAAACAAGGAATGCATTATAGCGAAGATAAAGGGTCAAGATATACTGCTTATGGTTATGGACAATTTGTAAGATCAACTGCAGAAGAAAAATGGTATCTTCTTTATGGTGAAAAAAGTTCTAGTAGTCGTTTTTATCCTGATAAAAACATTGAATTAACAGCCTATTACCTTAAATTATTAGGTCTAAAAAAAGATAGCAGCAGAGCACAGAAGGTAAGTCTACTAAAATCATATACTGGAGGAAGCCCAGATAACTATGGTCCAGAAAATAATAAACATATCAACAGTATTTTAAACAGCGAGAAAGAATATGCGGCAGGGAAGAAGTTTACTGTTGGTGGAAAAGAATATGCTCAAACTCAATCTGGAATACCTGCTGAAGAATCTAAGATTGATGAATTTTTACAAGAATACAAAATTATTCATTCTGATTTTAGCATTTTGATTGAAAGAGAAAATATTGAAGATATTGAAGGTCTGGATTCTGTCTTGGAAGATTATAAAATTTTCTTGAATAAAGCTAACAGCAAAGGGGATGAAAAATTATTCAATAAATACAGAAGTTTTGTCCTTAAGGATTTGACTGATTTAAGATCTCATTATGTAAGTAATAATAATGTGGGTGACAAAATTATTGCAACTATCGCTTCCTTAAATCTTCAGTTTAAACCAAATGTGATAGAATCTGAAAAGAGTGATGAAATTGTTGAAGGATCTTCCGATTACTATTTTAACAAAGCAATAGAATATTACAGGGCTGTTGTTGAAAATTATAATGGAGTAATTTATGATGAAGGTGAAAACAATCAAGTAAATCTTGCAATGCAGGCTCAATTGAAAATTGCTGAGATTTATGATAAGAATCTAAAAGACAATAACAAAGCAATAGAAGAATATACAAAACTAATCACCCAGTTTGACTATCCTGAAAAAAATATAATTGAAAACAGGATCAAGTTCTTGGAAATTGGAAGAGGATACTTCAGTAATACATTAAATATTGCTGAAAATGAAAACTCATTATCTTTGACACTATATTCTGTTAAAAAAGCTGGAGCTGATGACACAGTTGTTATAAGCGTTGATGGTGTTTCAAAAACTTACTCCTTGAAAAATGATGATCTTGCTGGTACGGGATGGTTCTTGAAAGAAATAAATGAAGATTATGTGGAAATTGTTAGATATGAAAAAGATAAAGATGGAATAAACAAAGAGGTTCAACCATCTATAATGTTGAAATTAAACAAGGAAGAGAATTTAAGAATTGGTTCTGATGACAAACAACCAAAAACATTCCTTCTTCAAAAATTAAATCTTAACCAAGAAGCTCATATTACTATTCTACCTGGAGAAGAGAAAATAACAACGCATACTACATTCACGTTGCATATTCCAGTTGAGCCAAGATTATGGAAATTAAGCACAGAACAAATAAACCAACAGATTAATTTCAGTAGAAATACAATTGATTTTCTTAACAAGGCAATTAACACGATTGAGGGGATATATAAGATATGGAACTATGGGTGTTATGCTACTTTTGGATATTTGGTGGCTAAGAATGCATTCTGGTTTGGGGCCAAGGCTGAAGGAATGGCAAGGAAAGAAATCATGCCTTATTATGAGAAAGAATGCAGAACAGATGAAAACAAAAAAATATACAATGGAGATATTATAAAATGCATAACTGATAGAAAAGATAGGATAGAAAGGGATGTTGAGAAAGCAAAGGATATTTTTGACAATAAAAAAATTTATGGTGAAAGAATAGAAGCCCTTTCCAAGGAAAATTTTGAAATAAAAGACTTGAATAATAAATATGATAGAGAAGTCATCAATGTCATAAAAAATAAATACATGGAAGAGAGGCTGAAGGAATCAAGAGATCTAACATTAAAGGACAAACAAAAAGCAATATTATATTCTGACAAAGAAATTCTAAAAAATAAAGATGATATTAAATTTAAATATGGATTAAGCGATGACTTGTTTAAAGAAATTGAAAACTCCTTGCATGAAAATCCTAATATTAAAGAATCCTTAGGTCTTGAAAAGATAAGCAAATCAAGTGTGTATGAAGATAATGGAGAAAAGCATTATTTTGCAGGTGATGTTCACAAGCGTATTTTCAATGAAGAGAGTAAAGAATTTTACATTGATCAGGATGAAAATGGAGATTCAAAGAAGGTATATATTGAAATAGTTCCTGACAATGAAATAAAAACTATTCCTGAGCAAAGAGCAATTACGTTAATAGATTCTGGAAAGTGGAAAGGCAAAATAGACAGATTAAGCCTGAACTCTATCGCTTATTTGGGAGTTTCAAATAGAGGTGGAGATGGAAGAATACTGGAAGTTGAGTTGTGGGAAAGAAATTCTGAATTTGGTGAAATTGATTTAGATTTGGACACGGAAAAAACTGGAAGATTTTCTGGTCCATTTGGTCTTGATGACTGCAGGCAGGGAAGAACTTCTGATAGGAAGGGTGTTGACGAACTTGTTTACTCAAGAACCAAATATCCTCGTTTGCAGGAAGCCTGCAATGAATTAGCAAAGATTGATGGAAATATAGACTTATCAAAAAAGAAGCCAGGAGAAATAATTAATGGTTATTCAATACAATATGCTGTGCAGGAAACTGGAGGATTGCAGTGTTTTGATATGATGAGCATTGATGATTGCCTGACTTTATTTAGCGTTTGTGATCCTGTTATGTGCCCTGTTTCAAGATTTACAACAGGAGGATGGAAGGTTGATAATGTTGTAAGTACTGGATTTTGGGGGAGCATATATTTAGGAAAGAACTTATGGGATTTCAAGAGAGTACCTCCTGAAATTGGAATATGCATCCCTGGAATAGATGCAAGCTTGAAAAATTACAGAAGCTTAATGGAAGGATATGAACAATGCCTAATTGCAAGAAGGGATAAAGGAGAGAATGTTGGAATATGTGATACCATAAGAAGCATTGGAATATGCAAGATAGCATGGAGAGAAGGAACTTCTGTTATAAAATTAACTGGAGGTGTTCTTGACAAAATTTCAGGAAATATAATGCCTCAATCTAGTGGTGGAGGAGAGTATGGATTTTTCCAGAGCAATATTAAACAAACAGGAGAATTCTTGAATTTTTTCACAAAAGAATATGCAACTACATATTTTAGCGCTTATAGAGGAGCTTCTACTGATGAAATAGGAGAAGAATTATGCAAGGCTGCAATTTATGGAAAGGTTCCTGGAGCTGGAAACTTTTTGGATCAGTTGAAAAAACCAGAAGGGCCTGTGCAATTTACAGGATGGTTCACTGAAATTCCAAATAATGATCTAGCGGGACAATTAATCAGTGATTATGAAATTTATTATCATATTTATGCAGGAGAAGACAGGGAAAGAATAAGATATTCTGTTTATCTTAAGGATCTAGATGATTTGTCAAGAAATCCTTTGTATGTTACTAGAACAACTGGATATTTGAACAGAGGAGATTTTGTGGATGAAACTGTGAGAAGACAAGATGTTACAGGCTATGATGAATTATGCATTTCCATCGAGGGCAAGGAAAACTGTGGCTTCGGAAGAATAAGCAGTGATTTCTTAGTTGATTATTTTGAAGACAAGAATCTGGAAAAACAAGTTAGGAATAAAAATATTCAAACAGAACAGGAATGCACTGGTGAAAGCACAGTTTTCAGTGATCCTGGAATAACCAGCTTTGTTGATGCTTTATATCCAGGATTGGCTAATAATGGATTGGTAAGAGTCTGCAGCAAAGAAAATCCTGGAAAGGGTGTTGATAACACAACTTGGTTGGAGGTTGGAAGTTGCGGGGTTAATAATCTAAACCAAGAGCTAGGAAAATGCTGGATAAGCAAGCAAAGCTACAAAGATGCTTTGAGCGTTTATGATGTTAAGAGAAGAGAAGAAGCTGAGAAATTCTTCAAAGAATTGGGTGTTAATTTATTGAGTGATGAAGAAGTTAGGAAACAAATAGATTATCTTACTAATTATAGGAATAATATAAAGGAAGCAATGAAACTATCACAAGATAAGGAAAATATAAAAGAAGAATTTGAATATATGGTTGGTGAGTTTGGAAAATTAATTGGAAAAACAATAAGTGTTGACTTGGGTGCCAAGATTAACTTTGAAATTGGGGAGACTTACTATGAACTTGCTTTGTATTTGAATAAAGATGAAATTAAGGAGAATCCAAGTGGTAGTGAAACAACGACATCTATTGAAGGAAAGAATAATTTTAAAGTTGTTCTTGTTGCAGGTATTTTTGGTATTGATTCTCTTGTGAAAGATTATGCTTATTTGTGGGATGGTTCTTCTTGGAGTGGAAAATTTATAACTAATGATTATCAAAGTGGTTTGAATAAAATAAAAGAAACTTTAATCAAACACAATTTTTATAAGGTAGAATTATATTGTGGTGAAAATGATTCTCCATTTGATATTTTAGAAAAAGATCTTGATCTTAATGAAGATACAAAGAATACAATTGACAAGTGGATTAATCAAGGAGTAAAGGAATGCTTAAACATATATAATAATTATCAAGATGATGCTCAAAAAGAAATATCCAAAGATACTGGAAATATAGAGTCTGAGAATATTATGCCTAATCTTTTATATTACATCAATCTAGAACTCGATGATAAATCTATTCTAAGTTTTGGATGGTTTCCTGGTGTTGATAAGTTAAGAATAATTAATATTGGATGGGATGGAACTAATTGGTTTACATTTAGTCATTTGTATGATGATTCTACATATAAAAAGGTTGATTCAAATAATAGGGAGTTTAAAATTGGAGATAAGTCAATTAGTTTATACAATTCGCCTGAAGATTTAAGACATAGTTCTTTAGAGGAATTAGGTTTGTATTGTTTAACCCA
>Ga0209541_10007104_pt1 | contig 18888 bp, 25 predicted proteins | sample RifCSPlowO2_01_FD_184027 | JGI IMG/M metagenome (GOLD analysis project Ga0209541, IMG submission 184027) | Groundwater microbial communities from Rifle, Colorado - Rifle CSP2_plank lowO2_0.1 (SPAdes) (version 2) | ecosystem: Environmental > Aquatic > Deep subsurface > Groundwater | place... | reverse complement strand
CCTTTTAGTGTGTGATGCCCCATTGTTTTTTTGATTTGGGTTTGATGCCAATTTATTTGCTATCTCAGAACTTCTGCAAAATTGCATATTTATCTTTCTTCCTATTTTATCTGATAGTTCTCTAATCTCAATCTGATACAAATCTGAAAACTCAGAAAATGTTTCATGGTAAAGTATGCTTATGGGCTCCATTTTTTCTCATGCCTATTTTTCCAATTCAGCAAGATATTCCTTTATTCTTTCAATTGTCTGCGGAACAAGGAATTTCTCTATTTTCTGCTCAAATATCCTGCCAAGCGTTTCAAACTCGCTCATCTTGTAAAGGTTCTGCTGCTTGTCAACCAGCATTGAATCTCTTAATCTTTTCAGCTGCCTTCTTATGTTTGAATCAGCCATCCCTTTCATGTCAAGGCTGTGGCTCTTTCTTGTTTCTTCAACCTTTGCCTTTATCTCCTCGCTTGAAAGCTCTTTTTTCTCATTGCCGGCATCAAGCAAAACAAGCAAAATATCGACGATAATGTCCCTGCTGTCGCCAGGCTGCAGCAAGCCAAGGCTCAGGCATACTTTTTTCACAAGCTCCCTTTTTTCAAGATTGTAAGGCTTCTCATATTTTCTTAATGTTATCTCGCTCAGCGGAATATCCTTTGCCATTTTTTCTTTTTTATTCTTGCTCTTTTTTACTATGCCAGAAAATCCCCATATAAATCAAAAATTCTTTTGTTTTTATACCTTCCTTTTTTAATCAGGCAGTTCTCATAAAAGTTTTCATGCTCAAATCCAGGTATATTTATATTTCTTGCATTTCTGCCGTAAATCTTCTGCCCTGCTTTTAACGGCTCCAAAATATCCATTCCCACTATTACAAATTTGTCGCCATCAGAAAAGAGATTTATAATTCTTCCAGCATTGCTGAAGCTTGCTTTGGTTTCATAATTAAACGCCCCCGCCTGCACTACCATGTCAATTTTAATCTTCTCATTTTTTATTTTGTGAAGAGCCAGTTGGGCAAGCCCTGCGCCGATGCTAAAGCAGATTATCTTTATCCTGTATTTTCTGCTTTTTCTTCTGATTAGCCTTGCTAACCTTTCAGCAGCCGGCTCAACAGACAGCTTTCTCAAAAATCCACCGCTCCACCTGAAAAACCTTGTCTTTCTCCCCCGGCAGCTTAATCTTTTAATCAGCCCCCTGTAAGCCTTGGGAGGATATATTGGATGAAAAGAGAGGAGATGATACATGAAGAGAATTAATTTTTCTACAACAAAATATCTTGATTTAAGCGCCCTTGCTCCGGGTACTATAATAAGAAACTCTCTCCCAACTCTTTTTTCCATCGTAATCTTTCAATGATATAAAAACTTATAAATCTAACTATGCAAGAAGAATTATGGAATTAGTGGCATTATTGTCAAGCGGAGAGGGCACATGGGTGCAGGTATCTGGATTGATAAAATATGGTGAATGGGACAGGATAATTCTCCTGGGAAGCAGTTTTGCAGAGAAATTTACATCTGAGAAGCCTACTGAGTTCATAAGGCTGGACACTGGAAAAAAGGTTGTTGAACTGAAGGATGAGATAATGAAAAAGCTGGCGGGAAAGATTAATGGCACAGAGGTTGCCCTTTCAATAGCCTCTGGCAATGGAAAAGAGCACATGGCGCTTATCTCTGCACTCCTGGGCATGCCTGTAGGCGTGAGATTTGTTGCCCTTACGCAAGACGGAATTGTTTACCTATAAAATAAAGAAATTGCTTAAAAATTCACAATCCCATCGTTCGCTGATGCTCACTTCAGAGCAAGCTCTGGGGTATTTGTGAATTTTTTTGCTTCGCAACCAGCAATTTCAGTCTTTCAAAATCTGACGCAGCAAGCTGCGGGGTATTGACCCAGATTTAGAAATAAAAAATGGTGAAGCTTGACTTTGGCATAAGCCTTGAAGGCATTGATATTAAAAAAGAGCTGGAAAGCTATGCCAGAAGCGGGTTTAGGTGGCATAAAACCGGTTCTCCCGACGGCAAGCATGTTGTAATGAAATATGAAGAAAGCATATTGACTCAGTATTTGATAACAGAATATCTTGAGAGTACAAAGCTTGAGTTTGGAAACAAAAGGCATATAGAGATGCTTCAGGCAGGCACCTTGATGGCAATATTATTCAATTGCAATAATGTGATATACTGGGATTCTAATTATTTTAACTTAATGGACAAAGCAGATGAAATTTCTCATATAGTATTGTATTAAGGCATCCTGAAGGCTAACCAAAATGCCGGCAAAAAATGCCAGGCGCATAAAGCCTACATAGCGCGGTAGGCAAGCACTTTTTTCCTTTTTCTTTCTCTTTTTGCCTTCCTGCTTAAGAGAAGCGAGAATACTATTGCAACAGCTATTATAAGAGCCAGCAAAATAATCCATAGGCTGTCTGCCAAAGGCAGCATAACGGGCTGGGCTGCCCCCAGGCAGTTTAAAGTTTCTTCAGGCATGTTGTTTTCAGTTCCGCAATTGTTTGCATCTGTGCAGGCCCTTTCCTTCTTTCCATTCCCGCATGCGCCCCACTCGCCGCAAACCCAGCTTTCACTGCAGGCAGGCTTGCAACTGCCTCCAGAGCATGCCATGCCGCTCGCGCAATACTTGGTTTCACTCCACTCTAAGCAGCTGTCTGCATCATAGTCCCCGCATGAATCATATGAATTCTTTCCAGCGCATCTTCTCTCTCCTGCAAGGCATTCATTTGAGCATTTTTTTCCTGCACTGCTTGTTGCCTCAGTTATGCTTGCTATTATTATGGTTCTTATTTCTGTTTGGTTTAAGTTTCCAATTATGTCTCTGATAAATCCCCTGAATGTATAGGCTCCAGCTGCCAGATTCTGCTGATTTGTGTAGAAAGCCCATTTGTCAGAAGCATACTTGTAAAAATTAGAATAATAGTGCTGCTGGATTTCGCTTGCAGAGAGGCTTCGGTTCCACAGCCTTAATTCATCAATTGTTCCGTTCCACAAGCTTCCACCATTCCAGTTTGAGCCGATTTTCGTATTTTGCAAATCAAATCTTCTTGTGTCATTAAACTGAGATATAAGATTGCCGTTCAGGTATATCTGTATATTATTGCTGCCTGCGCCAGGGTCTAAGACAACATTTGCATAATACCATGTGCTTGTTGAAAGGTTCACGCCAGAATCATACAAAGTGTATGAACTAGCATTTCCATAAAGGAATTTTAGTGTTAAATTATCCGCCCTTAATCCAAAATAAGAAGGCCCTGCCCCTGCTGCCTCAAAAACATAATTGCTTGCAGACAATCCCCTTGCCCTGAACCATGCCTCCAGTGTGTATGCTGACCTGCTTGTGTTGATAATGGTGAGTGAATCAGGGAAACTTGCATAATCATCAATTCCGTCAAAACTGAGGGCGCAGCCATATCGTGCCTCTGTGCAGCTGAATAGTGTGCCATTCATTAAGGTTGCATTATTCCCCTGCCTTGAAACATCAGCAGCATAGGTTGCATTTTCTCCAATAGCAGAAACATTGTCAAGATTGAGCATAAGCACAAGGCTCCCGTCGTAGAAGGTATAATTTACATTGTTCCAGTTCCAGATAAATGCGTCCAGATTAGAGGCATTTGTAATGCTTATGTTTATTTCCACAGATGTGCTTGTTGTGCTCGTGGCATTTGCAGGCGTCGGAGAAACAAAGCTTATGGAAAAAGCACTCACATTAATCAGCCCAAATATTAAAAAAAGAGATGCTAAAACTAAAGATTTTTTATTCAACATATTGCATGCATATTCATTTTTATTCATATAACTGCAATTAACTTATAAAGATTATTGTATTCAGACTATATCTTTCAATTGAATATCTTCATTCCTTTCCTGCTTTTTCCCAGAAGGACAACCCTTGACTCAATTTTCTCGTCGAGAAACCTGTATCCTGGCAGATATTTCATAAGAATTCTGGCAAACTTCCTTATTTCATGGTGAAAAGGCATTTTTTCATAGCCAAGCCTCTTTCTTGCAAAGCCCACAGCCATGTAGCCCTTAACCTCTATAAAATCTGGCTCTGCTTTTTTTATCAGCTTCGCATAATCCTCAGCATGCCTGTCCTGCATGTTTTTTTCCTTGACAAGTGTCATCCTTATCACTCTTCTTGTTTTTCCTTTCAGTTTTTTCATCACATCCAGGCTCTCATTAAATCTCTTCCAGGCATCTTTCAGCTTGCTTTTGTGCCATGCCCCATACATCTCTTTGTTTGGCGTGTTCAAGGAAATGTACAGCTGTGTTGGCAGGGCATTTTTTTTCTTTAGTTCCTTCAACTTTTCAGGATATAATCCATTGGTAACAAGAAAGCTTGTCTTTCCCCTCTTTTTAAGCTCAAGAATAAGTTCAGCCAGCTTAGCGTAAAGTGTTGGCTCTCCTATAAGCGAGATGGCAAATTGGTTTGGCTCCTGCGCCTCCCGCCATTTCTTTATGTTTGCATTCTTGTCTCCCTTAAACCCTGTCAGAAGCTTTCTTTGCGCAAGAATGCATTCATCTATAATCTTTTTAGGGCTGTCCATTCCTTTTGCGCCCGCCTTCAGCCCGTAGCTTAATTCAATTGGGCGCCAGCAATGCAGGCACTCATTCGGGCACGAAAGAAAAGGGGACATCTGGCAGCACCTGTGGCTTTTTATGCCATAAAACTTTTGCTTGTAGCAAAATCCCTCGCCAATAAGCGACTTTTTTGCCCACCTGCATATCTGCACAGCAGAGTGATTTCCAACAACAGCATAATGCTGCTTTTTCAGTGTTTCCATTATGTTTTTTGACAGCATTTTAATTGAACTTTCAATTATGTCAAGAACACTTGTTCTTGAGCATGTCAGGAATATCAATTCCTGAGCACTATCAAAATCTGAAAGATTTTGAAGTCCAAAAAACAAGGGTTTTTACGAACCTCCCTTTTAGTGTGTGGTGCCCCATTGTTTTTTTGATTTAATCATGCAGTAATACTCATGGACCTGCCGCGAATTGAACGCGGATTGCATCCTTGCGGAGGACGCGTCTTAGCCTTTGGACCACAGGCCCGCCACGGAAAAAACGCAACAAAATGTTTTAAATCTATCTGAATGCAAAAATCCAGAATGCTACCAGCAGAAGGAACATAAGCAGTATTATCTTCGTTGCTATTGAAAACGCCTTTTTCGCAATCTTTTCTGATTTTGTTATTCCAAGGACTGTCAGGTAAAAAACCTGCCCGCCGTCAAATATGCCCACAGGAAGCATATTGAAAAGCCCAACTCCGAAATTTATCAGGACAATCCACCATAAAAGATTATATATGAACATGGTAAAATCACTTAGCCCCTCAATCTTCGGCTTGTAGTATGTTGACTGGCTCTTGAACATGAATATGTCCCTGATTCCCCAGAAGAAACCCCTTCCGGCACCGATTATTCCAATACCAAGAAATGCCCTGCTTTTGTTTTCAGGATTTTCAGCAAGCACTATGGCATACTCTCTTGTGTAAGCCGCTGTTTTGTTTTTTGACTCTGTCTTTGTAATTATGCTGTCTCCAGGATTGTATCTGGAAAGCACATCCCCCAAATCCTCGGCATTTTTTATCTTTATCCCGTCAATCTCTATTATTGCCCCGGACATATTGCTTCTTATTGCAGGCGCATCATCATACAGCATGATTTCATCTATTTCTTCTGTTGTGTTTAGCTGCTTTGTCAGAATGTCCCTGGTTGTTACATAGCTTCTGTTTCCCCCCCTAACCTCTATAAGTGTTTTATTGATATCAATGATAGAATCTAAAATGCTGCCTGCCCTATAGCTTTCAAGCATTTTATTGTCTATTGAGCTGATTGATGTTATATTCACAAAAGAGTATGTGTATGTGTTGAAAATTGCGCCAGACTGGGCGAATGCAAGTGCAAAGAAAAGCCACATTATTAAAAGAAAAATCAGCGCCATGACAATATTTGCAAAGCTTCCTGCAGACAGCACAGACAGCTGTGCAAACCTGCTTTTCTTCTTAATCTGCTTTTCATCAGGCTCAACAAATGCTGCAAGGAATGGGCCTAAAAAGCCGAAGCCCGTGGATTTTACCCTTATCTTGTTAAGCCGCGCGAATATGCCGTGCGCGCTTTCATGAAACACTGCAATTATTGCCACTGCAATTATCCAGTATGTGAAATAGAACGGCGGGAAAATCTCATGAACATTGAATATCTCTGTTATGTATGGCACAAGCGGCATAAACGGCGGAATCTTTACAGCCCTTACAACTGCCGGAAATTTGAAGTATATGTAGATAATCTGGACCAGCAGGTAAACCATAAAAATCATGAGGATATATCCTGCAGCAATAACAGCATAACTTAAGATTTTAAGCTGTTTTTCAAATTTTTTGCTTATGTAGTCTATAACCTTCAGCCCTACCTTTGTCCTGTAAAGTAGCAGCGGCTTCTCAAACTTCAGGTTTTTCCTGTTTATGTAAAGGAAAATGCCCGCAACAGCAAAAAACACAAGAAGAAATATTATGTCATATATATAAAAACTCATCTTGAAAACACTTCTTTATTTAACCTTAAAAATTTAATTTTTACTTCTTTCTTATAGGCCTGAATACCTTTTTCTTGCACTTTCTGCATTTCACTTTTCCATCCAGAATTTTCTTTGGGTCTGACCTTATCTTGGCACTGCAGCTCTTGCACACAAAAACATTCTTGAACATCCTTCTTGTTGCTTCAGGTATCTTTGCCATATTTGTAGTTTTTAGCTTGCTTTTTAATTGTTTTTATTTTTGTTCCGGGCATGCCGGGCTTGTGCTGCTGCTCAGCACCCTATGCTATCCTCTTGATTATCTTTTCCCCTTCCATAATCCAGTATTCAACCTGATCGCTCTCTTTTATCTGCCCGCCTAATTCCTCAATAAAAGGCACTTCAATTGTTTCAAAGCTTTCCATGTCCATCAGGCTCGCAGACTTCTCAGAAACAGACAATACCTGCCCCCTCTTCTTTTCTATCATCGGCACGCCGAACTTCTCGCTTCCGGGCTTGACAATAACCCTCTTTTTTCCGTCAATAACGCCAATCGCCTCCATCCTTACCTTGGCATGCCCGTGCTTTCCTGTCTTGCTGACGTCCATGCTTTTCACAGCGCATGCCACGCCCTCAATGAGAATTATTGTTCCGATTTTAGCATCACCGATTTCAATAAACTTGTAAGCCATACAATACATAAAAAAATATATTTATAAACGTTTGTTTTCTGTTCCAATCAGGCATAATGCAACAAACTGAATAAAAAATGATAAAGAAAAATGATTTTGTTGAGATAGAATTTTCTGCAAGGGTGAAAGAAGGCGAGATTTTTGACACGACGCTGAAGGAAGAGGCAGAGAAACTCGGAATTAAAAAAGAGGATGTAAAGCCCCTTGTGGTATGTGTCGGGCAGGGCATGCTTGTTTCCGGGCTTGACAAGGCGCTTGAAGGCAAGGATGTTGGAAAAAAGTATACAATAGGGCTGAAGCCGGAAGAGGCATTTGGTGAGAGGGACGCCCGCATGGTTAAAACAATACCCTTAAGGGTATTTCTTGATAAAGAGATAAACCCTCATCCAGGGCTTGTTCTTGCCCTTGATAATATGCTTGCAAAGGTGATTGCAGTTTCAGGCGGAAGGGTGATAACAGACTTTAACAATCCCCTTTCAGGCAAGAATGTTGTATATGAGATTAAGGTTTTGAGAGAGGTAACAGATGAAAATGAGAAAATAAATGCGCTTCAGGATTTTTTCTTCGGCATGAGGCTTAAATTTGAGATAAAGGACAAAAAAGTTATATTTAAGGCAGAAAAGCAATTCCACCCCGTCCTGAACCACTTTAAGGGCAGCTTTGAGGAAATTCTTAAGCTTGGAGTCAGTGCTGAAGAGGTTAAGAAAGAGGATAAGCAGGAAAATCCAGAGGAAAAGCCAGCGGCTGAAGCAAAATCCTGAGATTGTTCTATGCCATATATCATACTAAAATTTATAAAGCATAAACCATTTCATTAAGCATGGCTGAAACATTTGAAAAAAAAGAGTCAAATCAAGAGCTGATAGAGATTGATAAGGAACTAGAGGAGATTCTAAAGAAGCAGAATGCTAAGATAAAAGTTATAGGCATAGGCGGGGCAGGAGGCAACACGCTTACAAGGATGAGAGAGATTGGGATTAAAGGTGGCGAGCTTATAGCGATAAACACAGATGCCCAGGATTTGCTCTATACAAATGCTGATTTTAAGATACTAATTGGAAGAGAGCTGACGCAGGGGCTTGGCGCAGGAAGCAACCCAAAGATAGGTGAAGAGGCGGCAAAAGAATCAGAGGCAGAGATTAAGAAGCGGCTTAGCGGCTCTGATATGATATTTATAACATGCGGCTTGGGCGGCGGAACAGGGACTGGAGCTGCCCCTGTTGTGGCAGAGATTGCGAAAAAACAAGGCGCCCTTACAATAGGCGTCGTCACCCTGCCTTTCACAATAGAGGGAAAAAAGAGGATAGAAAACTCGCTGTACGGGCTGGAAAGATTGGAAAGCATTGTTGATACGCTTATTATAATACCAAATGACAAACTGCTTGAGCTTGCGCCGGAGCTGCCTTTGCATACTGCATTTAAGGTTGCAGATGAGATACTGACAAATGCTGTCAAAGGCACAACAGAGCTTGTTACAAAAGCAGGGCTTGTCAACCTCGATTTTGCAGACATCAGGGCGGTGATGAGCAATGGGGGAGTTTCCCTGATTGGGGTCGGAGAGTCAGACAGCAAGCAGAGGGCAGACGAGGCGGTTGAAAAGGCGCTGCAGAATCCTTTGCTTGACGTTGACATCTCAGATGCCAGCGGGGCGCTTATAAATATCATAGGCGGCGAGGATTTAAGCCTAGATGAGTCAAAAAGGATTATTGAAAGGGTTGGCAACCAGCTAAGCCCCGATGCAAAAATGATTTGGGGAGCGCAAATCAGCGAGGATATGGAGAAGACTATAAAGGTAATGCTTATTGTCACAGGCGTAAAGAGCAAGCAGATTTTAGGCACAAGAGACACTGCATCAAGAAGCGAGCAGAAAGAAATATCAGACGAGCTCGGCATTGAGTTTTTGGAGGAATAAAAATGGACATTAACATTATAGGAACTTTAAACGAAGGTTATAGGCGAGGGGTACTTGGCAGAAATAATTCTGTTTCATGTTTTCTGACAGATGAAGGGAAAAGGCAAATTCAGTATGTAAGAAGAGATATCGACAAATTTATCAGAAACAGGGAGAATATATCTGGCTACCTAAGCATGGTTGGCAAGGGAGAAAAGGATGAACATGAATTTGATAAGGCAATATTTGATGCTATTGACACAAAGAAGGATAATAAATTCATAAAATTTCTTTATAGGAATTCAGAACGAATTAAGGATATTGCCATAACAACCAAGCATACAAGCGCCCTTGTTATCCTAGAGATGTCTACATACATTAGAGACTATCTTTTGGGCGCAGGAGAAATCTCTTGCGCTAACGGAAAATTTGCAGTTTACAAAAATAATGAATAAATAATTTTAAAAACACCCATCTTCTTGCTTTAACATGAATATCCTTAAAAATCTCAAAGAGTTTTCAGCCAAATCCATGAGAGTATGGCGTGTGCTGAGAAAGCCGACAACAAAAGAATTCAAGGAAATCTCAAAAATATCAGCATTGGGCATCCTGCTGCTCGGGCTTATAGGGTTTATAATCTCATTCACGATGAACTTTTTTGGGTAAACAAAAAAATATTCTGCAACAGAAAGATTTATAATGCCCACTTTTCTCATAATTTTATCTTTCTCACAAAACTTTTTAAACGCAGGTTGTTTTGTGAGTTGGGCTAAATGAATAGGTGTTCATGCAATGATTTTTGTTATAAAGGTTACAACAAACAAGGAAGACAAGGCAGTTGACTTAATTGAGGACAGGTCAGTAAAAAAGAAATTAGAGGTTTATAGCATAGCAAGGCCACATGGCCTGCGCGGCTACATTTTTCTCGAGGCTCTTGACAGGGAAACAGTGGAAGAGGCAGTATTCGACCTGCCGTATACCAAGGGCATAATCGGAAAGCCAATCTCTTATGATGAAATCAAGAATATGATAGAGCCGCAGATAACAGCAGTGAATATTGAGAAGAATGATGTGGTTGAAATCATCGCAGAACCGTTCAAGAAAGAAAAGGCAAGGGTTATGAGGGTGGACAAGCAGAAAGGTGAGGTTCTTGTTTCATTGCTTGGCGCGACTGTTCCTATACCTGTTACAGTAAAAATAGACAATGTCAAGGTCATAAGGAGAGATAAGGATGAGGACGAAGAAAATCCTGAAGGCAGGGAAAATGAATAACGCTAAGCGCTAATCAATAGGTTTAAAAGATAACAAAACAAATTTTCCAAATGAAAATAAAACTTATAATTGATGCAGGAGACATGAAGCCGGGACCAGCATTGAGCCAGAAGCTCGGCCCTTTGGGTGTAAATCTTGGAAAGGTTATACAGGATGTTAACAAGGCAACCGCATCATTTAAGGGAATAAAAGTGCCGGTTGAGATTGATGTTGATGCAAAGACAAAAAACTTTGGGGTAAATGTCTTCACGCCTCCTGTGGCAGAGCTGCTGAAAAAAGAGCTCGGGCTGGAGAAGGGCTCTGGAGAGCATAAAAAGATTAAAGTGGGAAATGCCGGAATTGAGCAGGTTATATCTGTTGCAAAGACAAAGATGCCTGGAATGCTGTGCAAGGATTTCAAGTCAGCAGTCAAGTCAGTTGTTGGAAGCTGCGTCAGCCTTGGCATTTTAATAGAAGACCAAAGCCCTAAGGATATTGAGAAAGATATAGACGCTGGAAAGTATGACAGCGAGATTGCTGGGCAGAAAACAGAATTAAGCGAAGAAAAAAGAAAGAAATTGCAGGAATATTTCGCAGTTATAAAAGCAAAGCAGGACGAGCTTATTAAGAAAGAGGAGGCAGAGAAGGCAGCGAAAGAGGCAGAAGATGCTGCAAAAGCTGCAACAGCAGCAACAGCAGGTGCGCCGGCAGCAGGAGCAGGCGCAGCACAGCCGGCAGCAGCAAAAGCGCCAGAAGCAAAGGCAGAAAAGACTGCAAAGAAGTAGGAATAATAAATTTATAAACAAGCCAGCCCTGTCTTCCTGCAACACTGCAAAGGGGCTGTGGGCCAGTCTGGTTATGCTTCGTGCTTTGGGTGAGCAAATCCTGGCAAAAGGATTGGTTGCGAAAAAGCATGCGACCCAGGTTCAAATCCTGGCAGCCCCATCGAGCGACTTCACGAGAATAACTAAAATAATATCGACGAGTGAGGTCGCGAGCAGAGCGACTTCACGAGAGTAAAATAAAAAATACAAAACTTAAAATGAGAACATCTAAAGTAAAGGCAGCGGGAAGATTTGGCCCCAAGTATGGGAGAAAAGTCAGGGAAAAGCTGACAGGCATCGAGGAAAAACAGAGGAAAAAGCAGTTATGCCCTTTTTGCCAAAAAAAATCCTTAAAAAGGCTGGCAAAAGGAATATGGCTCTGCAAAAAATGCGGCAAAAAGTTTGCATCCCATGCATACTATATTAAGAGAGAGTGACATAATAAATTTATAAACATAAAAAATATACGATAAAATGGCAACATACAAATGTTTTAAGTGCGGCAAGCAGATTACACACAAGGCTCTTGAAAAGCGATTTGTCTGCCCTTATTGCGATTCTAAGGTATTCTACAAGCCGAGAAAGCAGGCAACAAAAATAAAAGCTGTGTGAGAAAATTTAGAAATTTATTGCCCAAAATGAACATAGACAAGGAAACAGAAAGGAGCATACAGGAGCTTCAGCTTCTTGAGCAGAACATCCAGAACCTGCTTTTGCAGAAGCAGGCATTTCAGATTGAATTAAGCGAAACAACTAACGCAGCCGAGGAGCTTAAAAAATCAAAGGATGACGCATTCAGGATAGTCGGGCAAATCATGCTGAAAGCAGACAGGGCTGAACTTGAAAAAGAGCTTGAGGAAAAAAAGAAACTTCTTAACCTGAGGATAAGCTCGATAGAAAAACAAGAGGATTTAATAGCAGAAAAGACAGAAAAATTAAGGCAGGAAATAACAAAAAAGCTGAAGTAGGAAAAAAGCAGGATTATTTCTCACTATAGAAATATTTATAAACCTATAACTTTTGTGTTTAACATGGTGATTAAAAAAATAAAAGAGAATTTATTCAGGGTGTTCGGCTCAAAAAATCAGGATGCAGAGTATATTGAGCTTGATTTGGGCGTGGAGGCTGAAAAGTCAAAACTTCTTATAAAGCCGTTTGTTCTTAAGCAGTTTGAGGATGTAAATCATATTCTTAATGCCCTAAGGCAGGGTTATACAATAGCCATTATTGACATAAAGCCCCTGAAATCAAAGGATATAATTGAGCTTAAGAGGGCGGTTTCAAAAATAAAGAAGACAACAGACGCTATCGAGGGTGGCATCGCAGGGTTCGGGGAGAATATAATAATTGCCACGCCTTCATTCGCGACAATATACAGGCCAGAGGCTCCAAAGCCAAAGAAACAAGAGTCAGAGTTTGAGACATACTGACTTAAGCAATTTGAATTCTAATAGGATTATTTACGGGCAGGGGTTAATGTTATAAATGCTTCTTTTTATGTATAACCATGAAAAGCACAAATATTTTATTCATAGAAGCAAGAAAGAAAAGCAGCGCCTTTGAGCAGGAGCTTAACAGCTTTATTGGGCATGCAGAGAAGATTCTTTCTGCCTTGCCCCCAAGCTTTTTGATTGCATACACCATACAATATAAATTTATAGCTGAAAAGCTGAAGGATTTTTTTAAGGCAAAAAGGAAAAATGTTAGTGGATTTATGCAGGTTTTGGGATGCACTGCACTTAGGGCAAAGGAAAAAAACATCTTGCTTGTCGGCTCTGGCAAATTCCACGCATTGCAACTTGCTCTTCAGGGCAAAAATATGTACATATATGAAAACGGGAAAATCTCCAGAATAAGCAAGCCCGATACTGACAGGCTTGTTTTAAAGAAAAAAATAGCACTATCAAAATTTCTTTCTTCAGAAGCCATAGGGATAATTGTCTCATCAAAGCCCGGGCAGAATAACATCTCTCTTGCAATAAGCCTTAAAAAAAAGATTAATAATATGGGAAAAACAGCATTTATCTTTCTTGAAGACAACGTAAGCCCTAATGAACTGGAGAATTTCAGCACTGGCTTCTGGGTGAATACTGCATGCCCCGGGATTGCCGTATATAACGACAGCAATAATATTGTCAATTACACAGACATCTGGAGTGTTCTGCCCTGAATTGCCCGTAATCTTATATGTTTTGTAGAATAGAAATATTTATAAACCATCGTAATTATAAAATCGTAACAAAAATGAAGTCTAAAACACACGAGAATTTGCATTTTGTTCTGGCAGCGTTGATGTTGTTTGGAATATTTATTCTGTCTGCGTCTTTAGCAAGCGCTGCAAATGAGCTTATATTCAACCAGACTTCATACTCTCTTTCATTAAACCATGCAACATCAGGCGCAATCTCATTTTTCCTTAACAACACGCTTTCAAACCAGAACATAACAAATATAAGCTTCAGCTCAAGCGTGCTTACAACAGGCTCTTACACTATCAGCTCAGGAAATGTTTCGCTTCCTTCTAATATTACTAATATACAGTATAATTCAACATCATCTGTGCTCAGCGCAACAATAGCTGTCCCTTCATACCAGCAGCCGGGGACATATGCAGGCACTATAACTGCATCAGGAACAAACGGCACTTCTCTAACTGCCCAATTATCCATTAGCCTGACAGTAAACTCAACATCTTCATTGTCATTAACCTCGCCTGCAGAGCTAAACAGGGCGCAGAACAACAGCTCTTTCACAATAACAAATACAGGAAATGTTGACTTTACAAGCATAAACCTGTCATATGATGCAGCTTCAATAAGGGACTCTGCAGGAAGGCAGGCAACCCTGGCATTCTCATCAAACCTTTTTGACCTCTCAAAAGGCGCCTCAAGGACAATAAACATAACATCAGACATTCCTTCAAATCTCTATCTTGAGGATTACACAACAACAATAACGGCAAATTCATCATCAGGCACAACTGCCACAACAAGCCTTAAAGTAGTGAGCGATTACTGCAAATATGGCAAGAACGGGACAAGTGTGGAGATATTGAGCCTGCAGGACAAAAGCTCTGAAACAGACTGGGATTGGAAGCCTCTTGATTCAGTTGATATTGAAGTAAGCGTAAGGAACAACGGCATTGATGAAGAGGACATTACAGTCCAGATAGGGTTGTATGACCCTCAGGATAAGGAGTTTGTTGATTTGGACAAGGACGAAAAAACAGTTTCAGTCGGGGACGGAAGGTCAAAGGATGTTGAATTCACGATAAATGTGCCTGTTGACATAAAAGACAGGAATTACAGGCTGTATGTAAGGGCATTTTATGACAGCGATGAAAGAGGGCAGTGCACAGACAGAATAGGCTCTGAATTTTACAGGGCAATAAACATAGACAAGGAGTCAAGAGAGATGACGCTCCAGAGCATAAATATTCCTGAATATGTTAATTGCGGCGAGAGCGTTGACATAACAGCAAAGGCATACAACATAGGGACAAGGGACGAGGACAAAGTCTATTTAAGCATTTACAACAAAGAGCTTGGAATAAGCCAGAACTCAAATTCATTCCTTCTTGACGAGGGAGATTCAGAGGTTGTCACATTCAGCATAAGCGTGCCTAAAAATTCAACAGAGCAGAACTACACGCTGACATTCAAGGCATACTATGATTATGACGAGGATGATGACAGCTATGACCTGACAAGCACATTCACAGAGCAGCTGAAGGTTTCAGGGCAGTGCACTGCTTCTGTTTCAAGGGATGTTTCAATATCAGCCTCTCTGGCAGAGGGCTATGAGAATGCTATTGCAGGTAGCACAATGAAGCTAAAAGTCACCCTGACAAACCCTAAGGACACAGAGACAACATACAGCATCTCAGCGTCTGGTTATGAAGACTGGGCAAAACTTGACAGGGTTGAGCCATCTACTCTAACACTTGAGAAGGGAGAGAGCGGAAGCGCTTACTTATATTTCAAGATAGACGGGGACGCATCCGGAGAGAAGATATTCAAGGCAAAGATAACATATGACTCACAGGTTAAGGAGCAGTCCCTTGCAGTTACAATCCAGAAATCAACACTATCTGCATTCGCATCATCTCTTGGAGAGAATATAACAAGCAACAAGGCAGTCTGGATACTTGTAACACTGATTGTTGTGCTTGTTGTGCTGATAATACTCGTTTCTGTCGCAAGGGCAAAGCCTAAAGTAAGTGTGGTTTAGTTTTGTTTTTGTTGCAAATTGTTTTGAACTATAGTCTGAGAACAAAATATTTGAGCAGTTTTTTGTTCTCATCCTATCTACTAAAGGCATAATCTTGCTCAAATTTCAATGTCCTTTAGTATAATCAATAGATATTTAAGCAAGCTCTGGCTAAATTGTTCATGAAACAGCAATTAGCAATTCCATTAACTTTCTTGTTAATTGTATCCTTGATTGGAACAGCCTCTGCTGTTATGGCCGCCCCAAGCCCAACCTGCAGAATCAGTGCAGATGTCATAAATTCAACCTATCATGCAGCATATATCAACTGCAATAGGATTATACCTGCTTCTTACTCGGTGTGGCTGAATATAAGCAATGTATCTGTTGTCCGCGAGGATGGCGATAGAAGCTGTTATGAGCTATATCCTGCTGGCAAAGAGATATCTGTTAAGCTGTATAATCTGACAGGATATTCTTCAAACGCCAAGGCTATTGAAGGAGACATTCATTTTGGTGGGGACGAGTGCAATGGAGGCACATTTCTTGATGGGAATTATAGGATTGTCAGCAGTGAGCCTGAAAAAGAGCTAACCCTGTTCCAGAAGATTATCAGCTGGCTTAAAAGTATTTTTTCTTAGGCTTAATGCGTTAGCAGGTGGCGTTCTTCCCTTAATAATATCTTTTTATAAGCTCGAGAATTCTCTTTCCAAACTTTGCTTTGTGCTCAATTGCAAGAAATATTGCCCCAAGGGTGTAGCCAATCAGGGCGCCTGCAGCCACATCGCTCAGGTAGTGAACTCCGAGGTATATTCTTGAGAATGCAACGAGGATTGAGAAAGCCAGCCACACATGCCTTAATTTTTTAATCCTGCCAATCAGCGGCACTGCTGAAAAGGCAGCAGCCGCATGCCCTGAGGGAAAGCTGCTTCCCTCTGCCTCAATAAGATTCTCTATGCCGAGAGCCCCGAAAGGCCTCTCCCTTACAAAGAAAAACTTTATTGCATAAACAATCAGGCCGCTTGCAAGAATGCTCAGCCACGAGGCAAAAACCAGCCTTCTTTTTAGCTTGTGAAAGATAAAGATAATGCTTATAATAATCAGAATAATATACCAATCCCCTAAAAAGCTTATTATCCTCATAAATTCATTCAGGTATGGCTGCCTGTTTGAGGCTATAAACTCAGAAACATAAGCATCATAGTAAAATCCAAGAACAAGCAGCGCAATTGCAACCACATAGAATGCTGCTGCAGCAACAATCCATTTAATGCTTTTTCTGGCTTTTTCCATAATCCTACATGCTAAAAATATTTAAATAGCTTTCTCTTTTCAGGGAAATGAAAATAAATGAGGTTTTTGATGTTTTAGCAAGATATGCTTTGGTTCTTGTTTCTGCCCTGAACAACCTCGGCATTTTTTATCTTGCCTTTGCGCCTTTGACAATCTACCCTGTTTTTTGGATTCTGAATCTTTTTTACAGCGCCTCGCTTTCAGGAAATATTGTAATGATATATTCAGGCAATTCAGGATTTGGCATAGAGCTTGTAGATGCATGCATTGCAGGCTTTGCATACTTTTTGTTATTTGCACTGAACCTTGCAACAAGGGGCATAAAGCTGAAAACAAGGGCTTTATCCCTGCTTTTTTCATTTGCCGCATTTCTCCTGCTTAATATAATCAGGATAGTTGTGCTCTCTGTGCTTTACCTAAACAACTATGCCTATTTTGACATTGTTCACAGCCTGCTCTGGAATGTTCTAAGCACACTGCTTGTTGTTGCCATATGGTTCCTGTCTGCCTGGCTCTTCAGGGTGAAAGAATTCCCGGGCTATTCTGACTTGCGATTTGTTTATAAATCTATAAATCCTCAAAAGAGGAAGAGGAGATAATGGCAGGCATCATAAGCTTTTTTGCAAATCTTGACAGGAACATTGCTTTTGTTATTCAGAATTATGGGGTGGGCACCTATCTTATTCTTTTTGCCATAATATTCCTTGAAACAGGCATTGTGCTTGCTCCGCTGCTTCCAGGAGACTCGCTGATTTTTGTTTCAGGCACCCTCGCTGCGCAGGGGCTGCTTAATGTTTTCTTGCTGTTTGCCCTGCTTTCGCTTGCAGCAATTCTCGGCGACTCTGCCAACTACTGGATAGGGCACTATCTTGGCGCCAGGTTTTTTAAAAAATCAAGATTATTCAGCAGGAAGTATTTTGACAGGGCGCATGAATTCTATGAGAAGCACGGCGGAAAAACAATAGTGATTGCAAGGTTTATTCCGATTATAAGGACATTTGCCCCGTTTGTTGCAGGAATAGGCAGGATGAATTATGCAAGATTTCTCTTCTATAACATCTTCGGCGGCATTCTGTGGGTTTTTATCTTTCTGTTTGCTGGGTTTTACTTCGGCACACTTAGCTTTGTCCAGAAAAATCTCGCCCTCGTAATCCTGCTGATAATCATTATCTCGCTTCTGCCTGCAATCATTGAATTTTTAAGAATCAAGCTTGGCAAGAATAAATAAGGCATCAAAATGCTTTATTCTTGAGAGTCTTTTAGGTCAGAAAGCGTTTTGACTATGAATGCCTCTGTTGCCTTTTGTATCTCGCAGTTTGCAACGCTTATTATATAGCAGTTTTCATCCTGCTCTATCCTCGTTTCACCGCTGCCTGCTACCCTATATGAGACTACTGTGTTGTTTTTTGTGTTTTCGCATGTTATATAGGGCCTGCTCGCAGCATCTGCTTCCTCCTTGTTGTCAAGAGAGCCCTTTGCCTCAAGCCCCATAGCCCCAAAAAGCATTCCAAGGTTTGTCATGGCAAGGGTTGTGTCCTCGCATTTCTCAAAATCGCTGTTCAAGGAGATAAAAACCTCTTTCTTTAGAAAATCCACATCTGTGCCCTCAGCTATGCCCAGTTTTCTCGGGTCATTCCTTAGGTATAAGTTGTAATTTACAAGCTGCCCTGTCAGCTGCACGATTGGTATTTTTATGTAATACAGCGGAAGTTTCTCATACATTATCTTCTCAAACCTGAATCCTTCGTAATATACTATCTTTGACTGCTGGAAGATAACATAACCAACAAAAAAAGAGATAATCACCAAAGCCATGACAAGCACAACATAAAATACCTGCTTGTTTTCAACAAGAGTATTCACCTCTTTAAGCTCCCTGCTTGCATCCTTTGTCTTAGCATTTGCACTTGCCTTCCCGCCCTGTCCCATGCTTCTTGTTCTTTTGGCCATGTTTTATTCTTATCTTTGTGTTTAAAAACTATATTATTCCAAGTATCCTGTACAAAAACGCGTCTGCTGCCCTAGTCATGTCATCTGCAGGCGAGCTTATAAATATGCAGTTTTCCTCCCTTTCAACCATTGTTTCATTCCTTTCATTGAATATTATTATGTTGCTTGAGCAGTTCTCTTCAGGAAGCTCTGCATTATCGCATTTCTGCCCTGCCAGGCACGCATCCTGCGGCAGCCTTAATGTAAATGCCTGTAGG
>Ga0209541_10007102_pt1 | contig 18891 bp, 13 predicted proteins | sample RifCSPlowO2_01_FD_184027 | JGI IMG/M metagenome (GOLD analysis project Ga0209541, IMG submission 184027) | Groundwater microbial communities from Rifle, Colorado - Rifle CSP2_plank lowO2_0.1 (SPAdes) (version 2) | ecosystem: Environmental > Aquatic > Deep subsurface > Groundwater | place... | reverse complement strand
ATCTAAGAGATCACATGAATGATTTAGAGCTAATTTTTACAATGCTTGGTGAACGTATGACAACCGAACTTTCACAAGATGAAAAACCAGAAACTTTTGATAAGAGCAAAGATGTTGCCAAAAGAGGCGGAAAAGTCGCAGGAAATGCTAGGATAGAAGCTGAAAAAGAATTAGGTCGTCCAGTAACAACTAGACAAAACTATCTTTCTATAACCGATAAGAAGAAACTTCAAGATGAAAGCAAAAAGCGAAAGAAATAACAAAATTGCAATAATCAAACCTGCTTGCGGGCTTTGTGGGAAATCTGGTAAGCTTACAAAAACAAATTGTTGTGGGCAATGGATTTGTGATGATGAAGACCAATATGTTCTCTTTTCGTATGCTAGGAACAGTTGTCATAGAAATCATGATAGGTATACTTTGTGCGCAATGCATTATCATGAAGGACATGCTGGTGACTGGAAAGAGTGTAAGGAATGTAAAAAACAAATTGATAAGACAGAAATGTACGTGTGGTATGGAACAAATGAATATAATTTTGAAAAACTACCTAATCCTCCCTATTTTAAGTCAACCAAATGCTCAAATTGCAATAAGATTATTAACTTGGGAGAAGAGGGTTACAGCATTTCAGGAGGAGAATACTTTTGCGAAAATTGTTCTGATTAGCTTAAAATTGTCTCCTTTAAAAATATAAATTTCTGTGTAGCACGGAACTCCCCCTTTAATTTAGTCGTTAAGAAATGTCCCCCTATCAGTCGTTAGCCCTCTTTCTCGATTGATTTTAACATCTATTTTAAACATCTATTGTAGCTTATACTTAATGCGTTCTTATATAATTAGTGCATTGCAGCATTTTAGTTTTAGTATAATACTAATCCCAAGATGCTTATAACCTATCTATAACTACCACTTTTATCTATCCTGTAGTGATTACATAATAGGAAGCTTTAAATATCAGGCAAATTTTCATACAAAAATCAAATACATTGTTTTTCATATCGATTTTTAACTACCGACTAAGATGCAAGCAATAAAACAAGACAAAAAAAGTCTATTCGTTCTTTTATTAGTTTTCCTGACATTTGGATTGTCTATGATAACTCTTTCAAGCTCAGCTTTAGCTTGGGATGGCTTTGATGGAAGCGGTTCTGATGGTGTAAGTGGTTCCGCAGAAGGTTCTGATGGTTTTAGCGGTGTAAGTGGTTCCGCAGAAGGTTCTGATGGTTTTAGCGGTGTAAGTGGTTCCGCAGAAGGTTCTGATGGTTTAGATGGTGGGGCAGAAGGATTTGATGGCTTTGACGGTGTAGAAGGTTCTGTAGAAGGAGATGACGACTTTTATGGTGATGGCCTTTACGATGATGATTTCTACGATGACGACTTTTATGATGTAGATGCTTTCCCAGGAGGATTTGATAATTTAGGCGGATGGGAGGGCGGCGGCGGTGGCGATGGCGGCAGCGGAAGCGGTCCAGTCTGCGGCAATTATATCCCAGAATCAGGCGAGCAGTGTGATGATGGCAATAACCTAAATGGAGATGGATGTTCTTCCGTATGCCAGACAGAAATAACGGTGGCGGCAAACACAGCACCGACATTAAGCATACCAGACAAGACAGTAAATGAGGATGATGGATTTTTGAATAACCTTGTAGACCTGTTCAGCTATGTTGTTGATGATTTTACATCTGCATTAAGCATGGTTTTTTCAATAGTTGCGCAGACTAGCGCTAATATAATATCATGCTCATTGGACGCAGGCAGGTTTGTTGACTGCGCAACCCAAAGCAACCAAAACGGCTTTTCAGATGTCATGGTAAGCGCAACAGATGAAAGCGGCTTGACAACAATGCAGACATTCAGGATCAATGTGAATCCGCTTAATGATGCTCCGACAGTTAATATAGCCAAGCCTGGAAGCAAGGTTGATGCAGACGAAGAATTTGACTTTGTTGCTGACGCAAGCGATGCTGACGGAGACGCATTAGCTTTTTTATTGGATTTTGGCGACGGAACAACGGAAACAGGAACTGTTGCAGGGAATAAGATAGAATCATCCCACAGTTATGAAAATGAAGGCACCTACACAATCACTGTTACAGTTTATGACGGAAGCTCAGCTGCTATGGATTTCCTTGATGTAAATGCAGAAGGCGGCTTGTCAGATCCAAAAAAGATAATTTATGTCGGCTCATTAGCTTTTGACAGGGAATTTGCAAAGCCAGGAGACGATTTATATCTGTTTGTTAATTATGAAAATGCAGGGACGATGGACCTTAAAGATGTAAGGACTACCGCGATAATACCGGAATTGGGGATAAGAAGCTCGGCTGCAAAGTCAGAAGTCGATGACAATAAAGGTGCAACAGAAAAACTGCTGCTGGAAATTCCGGAAGATGCGCCAGCAGGAAGGTATTGGGTGGAAATTGTTGTCGATATAGACGGAGACAGAAGGATAAAGTACAGGCCAATTGATATAATCTAGGAATGATTTAGGTGAAAATAACACTTAAACATTGGGGTTAAATCAAGCTCATAAAAAATCTTCAGGCATATAAAATCGTAACATTTAAATATAAGTTGTTGTTACCCAAGGATAGTCATAATATGTTTCCACTTGGATATACTAACTAAACAAAAAATTTATATACCGGTGGGTGCATAACGCGATAAGATTCAAAATCATAAAAATCGGTCGCAGGCGTCCTACCCCGCACTTTAAGGCGGTGTTTGAACTGACCTGCATTATAATTGATTTTTAGGATGCCAAAAATGTTGTGACATTTTGCGCATAAAACAAAAACATTGGGGGTAAGTTAAAAATGATAAAAAATTTTTTAAGTTTGCTGGCAGTTTTTATATTTGGTGTTCTAATGAGCACTGCAGCCTTTGCTACGGTAAATATAGATGAAGTGAAGGTTAATGGAGATGTTGTAACACAAAGTTCCACTAATTTTATTCTTGATGTTGAGAGAGGCGAAACATTGGATGTTAAAGTAAAGCTTACCCCTGATTCTGACATGGATGATGTAGAAGTAGAGGCAGTTTTGAGGGGTGTAGACAGCAGGGAAAAAGTTGAAGATACAACTGATGTTTTTGATGTTAAAGATGGGGTAACATATGTAAAGAAGCTAAGCCTTCCATTGGTAGGAAAGATGGATCAAGATACATATTTGCTTAGGGTCAGAGTATCTGACAGGAACTCAGCTACTGTTGAGCAAACTTATTCATTGGAAGTTGACACAAAAAGGCATGATATTGAGATAAGAGATGTTGTTCTTTCACCAAATGCAGAAGTAAAAGCAGGCAGAGCATTGCTTGCAACAGTAAGATTATGGAATAGGGGAGAAAAGGATGAAGATGGAGTCAAGGTTGTTGTTAGCATACCTAAGTTGGGTGTTTCAGCTGCCGACTTTGTCGATGAGCTTGAGAGAGAAGATGATGATGACGATCAGGCAACCACAGAGGAAATGTTCCTAAGGATTCCAGACAATGCAGAAACTGGAGAATACACCTTAAGAGTAGAAGTGTGGTTTGATGATGGCGAGATGAAGAGCTCAAAAGAAACAACAGTTTATGTTTTGGGGCAGGAAGACAATTATCCGTCTGTACCAAAAGCACATGAAAAAACAGTGATTGCGGTAGCAGTTGACAAGCAAAGCGCTGTGCAGAATGGCGCAGAAGTTGCCTATCCACTAACATTGACAAATGCAGGCTCAGAGTCAAGAACATATGTAGTAACTGCTGATGGAGCTGCATGGGCAGCATTTAGAGTTGCACCATCAAATGTTATGGTTGTAGGGGCTGGCGAGACAAAGTCCGTTACAGTCTTTGCCAAAGCAAATGGAAATGCTCCTGTCGGCCAGCAGACATTCACAGTAACAATAAGCAGCAATGATAAAGTGCTAAAGCAGCTGCCTTTAAGCGTAGATGTTCAGAAAGCAAGCGGATCTCAGCTAAAGAAAGGCCTGGAAGTAGGCCTGGTTGTGCTGGTAATCTTGCTGGTGATCATAGGGCTGATAATAGGATTCAGCAAGCTTAGAGGAGATGACGAAGAGGAAGGAGAAGAAAAGACCTATTACTAAAAGGCTTTCTTTTTTCTTTTTATTTCTTATTTTATTTTTACTTTTTTATTCTCTCACTAGGTATATTATGCCAAAATGAAACTTAAAAAACCTGTGCTAAGCTTATTTTCATTTATTCTTGTACTTTTTTTAGCCAATATTGCAGTTGGCCAGGAAGACTTTATTGCTTCCACGCTGCCATCTGTAGATTTATGCCCGTGTTCAAACCAGGGCTATCCAGTTACTATACAAAACATAGGATCTGTGGAAAGCTCTTACACTTTAAATGCACTTGGAAATACAACAGGATGGATAAGCTTTAATCCGAAAAGCTTCGCTCTTAAGCCAGGGCAAAGCGGCAATTTTTTTGTTTTTGTAAACTCCATATGCAATCTCAAGGGAGAATTTGAGCTTGAGACAGTTATAACTGCAAGCAATGGATTGGCTAAATCAATAAAGCAGAATTTGAAAATTAATGAATGCTACGGCTATGAGCTGCAGGAAGGGAATATTGTGCATAAAGCAGAGGAAAGCATTTCCTTTGCGCAGCATGATGGCCAATATTCATTATGCACTAATGAGCAGGCATCAATTCCGATTCTAATAACCAATAACGATTTTGATAATGAGTACAGGCTGTTTTTAGGCGCTCCGGAATGGGCAAAGCTCAATTTAGGCAAGGCAAAACTGGAATCCAAAAAGTCAGGAATAGCTTTAATCACTTTTGATACAAATAATGTGCTTGGGAAATTTGATCTTGAGCTTGGAGCAATAAGCGAGCTTGGAAAAGTCCAGAAGAAAAAGAGCTTAAAGGTAAATGTGGGGGAATGCTACAATCTGGAAGTTAGCTTGGAGAAAGAAGAGGATGTTATATGCTCCGGAGAAAAGACAGAATATAATGTTATAACAAGCAATTCAGGGACTTTACAGCAGAATGTAGAGCTGAAACCCAGTGGAGCTGAATGGGCGGCATTTGGAAACAATTCGGAATCTTTCGAGCTTGCTGACGGCAAGGAAAAAATTTCAGCATTGGAGTTAAGCCCTAAAGCAGATATTTCCGGGAAAGCTATAATAACAGTTTCAGCAACACCAGACAATAAACCAGAGTATAGCGTTTCTGATTCAATAAGCCTTAATGTTGTTGACAAATTGACATGCTATGAGGCAGGCATAAGCGCCAAATCTGCCGTTAAAAATATCTACAATGAGGATTTCTTTTTTGTTAAGGCAACAAACAATGGAATTAAGAAGGCCGCTTACGGTGTGTCTTTGGAAGGGCCTTCCTGGGTCAGCGTGAATCCTAAAAAATTGGAATTAAATCCGGGACAGGTTGGCAACATCAATGTGAAGCTGAATCCTGGAGATGATATCGCTCCGGGCGCATACGGGGTTAGAATAATATTAGACGCAAATGAAGCTGTCTATTCAAAAAATATTGATATAAAACTAAGAAATGAAACTGAACTTGAGAAAAAGGCAAAATCAGCAATCAAGGCATACAAATATCATATCTACCTGCTGATTGCAATAATAATTCTGGCTTTAATATTTCTCAAGCCGATAATAAAGACAAAAAACAGGATAAAAGACAGTTACAAAAGATACAAGGTTAAAAAAGAAAAGCTTAGAGCTTTAAGGCTTGCAAGAGAGCAAAGAAAAAAGGAGGCAGAGAAGAAAAAGCAGGAAGAAGAAAAAAGAAAGGAAAAAGCGATGAAAAAAGAATCTCAAAGGATAGCAAGAAAAGAAAACCCTTTTTTCAAAAAGCACAAGCCATGGATTTATTCCATTATGACTTTGGTTACATTGGCTATTCTTGGCAGTTACCTTAAATTTTATAGCTTAAGAGATACTTACATTTACTTTAAGAATCTTTTCGTAATGTACCTATATTATATACTGATGGGCTTTGGCGCTGTTATAGCTCTGTTTTTGCTTGTTTTGTTATATAACTATATTAGGAAAAAGAAGAAGAATGCAAAGAAAATAAAAAAAGCGGAAAAAGAAGAAGCGGCGGCAGAAGAGTCACGGAAAACAGAAAAAGCGTCAAGCAAACAAAAAAGATGGTACAATAATCCAACTGCAGTTTCAATAACCGCATTTGCTGCTATCGCTTTAACAACAGCATCAACTTACCTTAACTATTTTGAGAAAATAAAGGATTTCATTGTTTTGTACTCTTACTATTTTGCGCTTGGACTCGTCATACTGATTATTATATTGGGAGCATTGAGCTTCTACGGGCCAGTGCTTAAGTTCTTTAAGGAATAATAAACAAAAGTGGGGATGCAGGGATTTGAACCCTGATCTCAAGCTGTCTGCGAGAAGATAATTCATTGTCTTTAGACTCGTATCTCCAATTACTGGAGGCTCGCATACTAGCCAGGCTGTACGGATTAAAAATCCTTTATACTACATCCCCCTTGAGCATAAAGAATTAAGGGCGTTATTTAAAGATTTTTGTTTAGAAGCTTATTTTATCTCCTATCCTCGTCTTTGTTTTTTTAATCGTGGTTGATGGCAGCTCTATTATGTACATAGCTTTCTTTTTCGGGGTATAAAAAGAAAACGGTCTGAAACTTTCTTTTATCTCCATAACTTCTTTGCTTTCATTAAGGAATAGGACATCTATAGGATAAAATACCATAAGCATATGCAATGGCACTATTTTTTCTTCTCCAAAAACAAAGATCAATGACTTTCTCTTTTTTGAGAACATAAGTCCAATGCTCTTCGAGAAAATGCTGCTGCATATTTTTGCATTTTTTGAAAGCACTGCTTTTTTCGAGGTGTTTTTTATTACAGGCATTTTTCGTTAACACAACTTAATTTTTATACCTTTTAAGCTTACACTGATTTATAATCTTATTCATTGATTGATATTATATCCTGCAAAATATGCTTTTTTAGAAAGTTTTAAATATTATCCTGCTTTATGTGTTTTTAAGAAAAAAATGGGGTGCCAGGAAGAAAATTCTAAAATAATAATTTTAACAACTATCAATCAAAATTTAAAACAAAAATTTACTGATTAATTGTCAAAATAATTGTCAAAACGAAACATTTAAATACATGTTATAAGCTAAATTAGCTTAAAAAATAATAGTAATGCTATAATTCAACATTTTAGTGTTTAGTTTATATCGATTAAATACATCAAAAAGGGAGTTCCGTAGATGGAGAAAGAGGGTAAAGTCGATTTAATATCCGTCTTAATTTCTGCTATAGTCATTTTTGTAGTTTATGCGGTGCTTGCGAATGCCGGTCTTTCTGGATATCAGGAATTCCCAGGCAACAATACGAATGCAAGCAATACTGCAGGTTATGCAAATATTATCGATGTTGGCGCTAATATCACTAAATTTAACGCCACTACACCTCAATTCATTTGCAATGTTTCTACTTTGAATGCAACAACCTATAACATAACTAACGTAACAATTCATTTAAACAGGACTTTTGATCTTGATTTAGATCCATATAGCGCAAATCAAACCAATTTTACATACTTTAATGCCACCGTAGCAGCAAATACGGTTTCGAGTGTTATATTCAATTTAAGCGGAGTAACTTTAACTGAAGGAACTTATTCATGGAGATGTGTTTTTGGGCAAAATGCAAGCCCGTCTAACTTAATAAATATGTCCAACGTCAGCATATTCACTATAGACAGGACGCCGCCATATATTCATAACATAACAAACAGTTCCCCCTCAAAAATTAACACGAGCAACAGGGTTACTCTAATCGGTAATTTTTCAGATAATCTCACATCAATGGGTCATGTAAGCCTTTTTGTAAATGTTTCTGGGTTAATAAATAATGAAGTAAATACCACCACTGATGCAGCAAATGGGATTAATGCAAACAATGAATCCAGAATAAACATCTCTTATAATATAGGAGCAAATCTTACAGGCCAGGTTCTTAACTTTACCTTGCAGTTTAACGATTCTGTAGGCAATAAAAACACCACAAGATCTTTTATATTTGAGGTTGAGGGAGATGGAACACCGCCAGGGCCAATAAACCTGTCAAATCCGATAACTAACTTTAACACAACAGCCACTACTTTGGAGTTCAACTTTTCCTCTATGGATAATAATGACACAAATTACAATTGTATCATCAACATAAGCTTGCAAAGCCTTACATTTGTGAATATTACGGGCTTGAATGTGACTAGCGGGGTGCATCATTTAAACACATCAACAGCACTATCAAACGGAACTTACTCTTGGAATGTAAGCTGTACTGATGGTCCAGGAAACAAGAATACTTCTGTCTCAAATACATTCACAGTTGACCAGATACCTCCACTATTTGATTATTATAACTTCACCAATGCATCTAATGCTAATTTGACTAGGGCATCCTCATCATTGCTTATATACCAACTTGGAGTTAATGATAGCAATTCCTGGAAGCAAAACAGAACATTCTTTGTTTATTCAAATTGGACAGATAACCTTACATTCGTATCAATGGGACTTTTGCAGTTCTATAATGGCTCAAAAGAAAGTGGCCAAGAATGGCAGACAGTTAACAGCACTCCAAACGGCAATTCAAATTATAGGGCATATGACAATAATAGCTGGGTTAATTTCTCTTTTACACCCTCTTCAGGGCATAACGAGTTTGAAGGAAAGAATATCAGCTTCAGGATTGTAGCTAACGATACCTTGGGCAATACAAACACCTCTTATGTTAAGAACTTTACAATAAGAATCAATGATACAACAAGACCAACAGTTACCATCAATGGCAGCATAGCTGTAAATGGAACCAACCTTTCAACAACTACTCTTCTTGCAAGCTGGTTTGTTAATGATAACAACCGCTTGACAGAAATTAATATGAGCATAGATGGCAATGTTAATGACGCTAATGATTGTAATTTCTTCGTATCCAGAAAAGCAGACCCAGGAGCATCAACCAGCGCAGATGCCAACAGGAACAAGTCCTTCCAGACAAATCCAAATTCAGATGCTGTATGTGACTTAGGAAACGGTTCGCATTTCATAAGAGTAACGGCTCAGGATGGATGGGGCAATGTTGAAGTAGTGTCCCATAACTTTACAGTCCAGTCAGGAAGCGTTCCAGCCTTAATATTGAGAAACTTGACCAACCAGCCGCAAACCTCCAACCATACCCAACCAGCAAGCAATTTAATCACTAACAGTAATAATACCAACATATCCTCAGTTAATATCACTTCACTAATCGGAATACAGTTTGCAGGATTGGATGGAGCCGGAGCAAGTGTTGCTAATTTGACTTATGTATCAAGCTGTAATACATCATCAACTGTTACATTTTTTAATGATACCACTATATATCCATTCAATGAGTCATCATGCAATACGCAAGCAGAGAACAGGACTTTAAAAGTTACAGTAACAGACACATCAGGCAACTTTAACTCCACACTATTTGGATTTTTAGTTGATAATGTCGGTCCTGTTCTTACAGTAGCATCTCCAAGAGACGGGCAGTCATTTGCAGGTCTCGATAATATGTCCATAAATGTTTCAGGTATAGACAGCCATCAGGCAATATCATCCTTTGGATACTATCTTGATGGCAATGAGCCTGCAAACTACTTTACTATTAACATAAGCGCTGTATTTGGAGGCGCAGGATTAAATGTCAGCCAGGGATTGCACAGGAATCTATCCGGAACGCATATAATCAAGCTTACAGCCAATGATACTCTGGGCAATATAGGCAACAGCAGTGTAATAACCTTCACACAGGTTGCCCCAATAGATATGTTATATGTAAATAAGACCATTAAAGTAAACAATGCAAACGCTTCCAACATAAGCCTATTCAACCAGAATGGCTCATTGCTAGAGGGCAGCGCCTTAATCAACCAGACTTTTGAACTGCTTATAAAATACAACCTCTCCAAGTCTATTAACATCAGCTTGAAGATAAATTTCAACGGTTCAGCTGCAAACTGGAATGAATCCGCTAATATAGTTGCTTTGATACATAACGACACCGTTTCAGGGCAGTCAGGCACACTGGCAAGACATTTCAGGAATAACCAAACAGCACTTCCAAATATAACCATCTTAATCAATAACAGCTTGGCAAATTTCATAGGCAATAACAGCTACTTTGGAAAAGTCACCCTTAACAACTTCAATATAACCAATATTTCTCTTGGAGGAAGGCGCGAGCTGTCATACTTCCAGGACCATAATGATATGAATACCAGGATAAATATAACCCAATGCTCTGCCACATTCGAGCCAACACATCAATTGGGTGTTGCTGCCGGAACCTTCCCATGCTGGAACAATACGAACAACTATTCAGCAGATATATTCGTGCCTCATTTCAGCGTAATAGTATTTTCAGACAACGTAGAAGCGCCATCAATTAACATAACAACGCCAGATTCGGTTAATTACACTTTCGCAATGTTTGTTCCAAACATAACAGTTTCATCAGACACAAAATTATGTGAATACTGGATAAACTTATCAGACACAGCCGCTCCAGATAAATTTGTAATGACTAAGAGTGGAAATGTATGCACTGGACAGCTTCACAGGCTTGTAGACACAAGCAAAGGCTATAACCTTACATTCAACGTAACAGATCTTGGCGATAATGTGAATACATATTCCATATTTACATTTAATATTTCAGATAATACAAGCCCATCTGTCACGAGCGCAATAACCTCAAGCCCAAGCACGACAAGCGCAACAGTCACATTAAACGCAAATGAGACAGTTAACGTTACAGTTATGTACGGCACAGCAAATGGCACTTTGAGCTCAACAGCCCATGCAACAGACTTCAACATAAGCCAGACTGTGAGTATCACAAGCTTGTCAGCAAGCACAAAATATTACTATAACACCTCTGTATGCGACTTTGACGGAAATTGCGATGGAAATGGAACATTCAGCTTCACAACAAGCGCAGCTGCGGCAGCAGCCTCAACAACAACAAGTGATTCTGGAGGAGGCGGCGGTGGCGGTGGAGGCGCAGCACCAAGCGCAGTATCAGATTCAAAGGCGCAGGTATGGTCTTCAATACCAGCAGGCACATCTTTCAACTTGGATGTTGATAAATCCACAATTGCTGTAACAAGCGTTGCAGTAAACGATGTTAAATCAGAATTAAGCAATGTAGAGCTGGAAGTTGCTGCATTGACAGAAAATCCAGCTTCAGCAGAAGCAGCGGCAAAAGTATTCCAATATTTCAGGATAACCAAGAAGAACCTAAAAGATGCTGATGCAGAAAGCTTAAAAATATCTTTCAGAGTAACAAAATCCTGGCTATCCGACAATAGCTTGGGATCCGGAGACATTTCATTGTACAGGTTTGCTGATGATAAATGGAATGAGTTAACCACAACGGTAACAGGAACCGATAGCTCGTATGTAGTTTACGAGGCAGACACTCCAGGATTCAGCAGCTTCGCAATAGGAACCAAGAGTGGTGTAGAAGTTGCAGAAGAAGCCCCTGAAGGAGAAGAAGTCCCAGTAGGAGAAGTGCCTGAAGAAGAAGTTCCTTCAGAGCCGGGAGAGAAGCCAGTGCCAGTACAAGCTCCGGGCAAAGCGCCTACAGCATGGATTATAGCTGCGATTGTGGTAATCTTGGGTATAATCCTAATAGTAATGTACCAAAAGAAGAAGCAACAAGTATAAACTAACCTTATTTTTTTATTATTATTTTTTATTCGTTCTTTTGTTTATTTATTCTGTCAAAAAGGCATATATGTCCTAAGACACTTAAACTGATTTTATCAAACTACGGCAATATCGCCTTTGGCTTCGTTAATGGACAAGGAAGCATAATAACCCAGACAAAAGAGTATGTTTGCGGAAAAAGCTGGAAAATAATACTTCTGGGCATGATTGGTGGCATGCCTATAGAGTTTGGAGAAATGCTGTTTACATTGGAAAGAAAGAGGAAGCTAACATGCTTATAGTGGAATTATCAGCTTTATTGCATGATATTGCAGGGGTTAAGATGGAGATGATTCAAAAGGGCCTGAAATGGCAAGGAAATGGCTCAGGCAGCTTAATGCGGAGGAAGATACAATCAGCCATGTTGCAGAGATAATACAAGGCATGTCTTTCAAGGGCGCTTACGTCAGCTCAAAAATGCGAACAATGGGGGCATGGTTGTCCAAGATGCTGACCGGCTGGATGCTATAGGCGTTATAGGGATAGCCAGAGCATTTGCTTTGGCGGCTTTAAGGGGGTACAGAAGCACATAATCCGGATACAAAGCCAAAGAAAACATAGGTCTTTTGAGGAATATCAGGGGAGTAAAGGCACTACAATAAATCATTCCTATGAAAAGCTATTGATTCTTAAGGATTCGATGTGTCGGAAATCGCTAATTGCACGTACTTCGGTATTTTAGTTCAAAGTAAGCAAGCGATTTCCGAGCATGCTCAAAAACACAATACCTACTTTAGTGCATAGTGTTTTTGACAAATACAGGCACAGCTAAGAAAATTGCAGAGGAAAGGCATAAGTTTATAGAAAAATATCTTGAAAGATTCTTTAAAGAATGGAATAATAAGGATTTATAACTGAGCAAAGTAAAACTTCTCTACATCCGCGGACATGTCAATCTGGCTTAGAACTAGAACACAAATAAAAAAAAGAAATCAGCAATTTAGCTGACTCTCGTGGTTATCGTTCCGTTTACCGTATGAGCTAATAATGTATCAGCATTGGTGTATGTAACACCAAAACCGGCGCTAAACTTAGTGCCACCCGTCAGTGCTGGGCTGCATGTTACAGAGTATGTTTCTTGCTCGCCATTTGTAAGTGTGGTATCACCTGCAGCAGTTGCGGGTCCGCAGCTCGATATATAGACTGAAACAATTGTGGCATCAAAACCCATGCCATTCCTTAAAACTACTTTTATCTGGTTTGGAGAGCTTGTAGCCTGATGATCTGTGCACGCAATTCCTGCCGGAAGCGTACATTTGCTAGGCAAAAATTTTTCAGGGCTTAGAACCCCAAAATAAGCCAATGCGCCTATAGCTACAAGGACAACAAGAATTGCCCAGCCATAGGTCATCAAGAATTCCAATGCTGCCTGTGATTTTCTAAATGTTTTAATCATTTTTACTTTCCACCTCTTTTTAGCATTATTTATCCTTCTCTTTTATTTTACTGACTTTATTCTACTTTGCTCGCTACATTTCCATGCACTGTTTTGGTTATATTATAAGCGACATCTTGGTAAGTCAACACAACATCACCTTTAAATGCATCTTTGGAAATGCCATTGGTGCAGCCAGTCAACTGGAAATTTGATTCGGTGCCGCTGGACATTGTTGTATTGAATGCTTTAGCACATTGTCCTACTTGAATATTCGTAACTTTTATTGTTCTTCCAAAACCATTTGATAGCACGAGGGTAGTATCTGTTTCAGTCACCTTGTGCTGAACGCATGCTATTCCCGGAGCAAGAATACATTTCTCAGGAAGCAACTTCTCAGGGCTCAAAACCCCAAAATAAGCCAGAGCGGCTATAGCAGCTAAAACAACTAGAATTGCCCAGCCATAGGTCATCAAGAACTCCATAGCAGCCTGTGATTTCCTATACTTTAAAAAAATAGATACCATTAACTCACCTTCTTTTTGTTAATCATTAAATTATAATCCCTATTGGACAACTAATATTTAAATTTAACGAAAAATACTTCGTATTTTCGAAATTTAAACAATGAAAATTGGCAATTTTCAAGTTTAAATTTAAGCTCAAAAATCAACAAAGATTTTATGCGCCAGTCCTAGTTCGAGGTAATCTTCACAAATCATTACCAATCAAAAAAATACGTTCAGTACTTTCCCTAAAACAGTGTCTGCTATAAAAAAAATTGTTATTGCAACTGCTATAAAAATCGGTATGTACTTGAGGCCGTTTTTTGGAGAGCCTTTTTTTATTGTCGCGATTATCATTGCTGAGAATAAGGATGTTATTATTAACGATACTATTGCGAAAATCCTGAAATCTTCATACACTATGCCGCTTCCGGAGAAAGATATTGCAAAGCCTGCTGATGAAGCTGTATTTGTAACTCCGCCCAATACATTGCCAAGGTTGCTTATGACCCTGATCAAGACCCCAGAAAGGGCAAAAAGAACCGGAGCAGCAGCTATGCTTGCAAAAGAGATAAAAATCACATAAGTTGTGATGTTTGCGGCCATTTCTCTCCTCATTATCTTGTTTTCCTGGATGTTGATGGCAATCTTATTCAGCAAATCCCCGATTTCACCACCGGCTTCAATTCCCTCCATCAATAAGCTTATGGACCTTTTCAGCAGCACAGACTCATACTTATCCGAAAATTTCTGAAGCGCCTGCTTTAAATCCTCGCCTTTCATTGTGTCTTTTGCCACTATCTCTATCTCTTTTGCAAGCACCCCAAATCTTGGCCTTACAGCATACCACAATGCCCTGTCCACAGTCATGCCAGATTTTATGTTTGACGCTGTCAGCTGCAGGTAGTCAGGCAATACATCCTCAATATCCACTTTCCTTTTGAATATTTTCAGGTCAATTACAACATAAAATAATATCCAGAAAACAAAAATCATCAGAACAAAGACCAGAACCCATAGCGCAATTATAGCTATCAAAATTGTCGTCCAGGTTATCCCAAATGTAGTGGAAAAATGATATATGAGGAAAACCGAAAGGATAAGGTTCATTATGATGCAGAGATTAAAGATGTTTTTTGAAAGCCATTTTGGATCAAGGCCCAGCCCGGCCTTTTCAAGGTAAAACCTGAGCTTTCTCCTCCTATCCTGCACTATAGCCTTTTTCTTTTCCTGCCTCTTCACGTCTTTTTTGAAGCTCTCTATCTTGCCAGCTTTCTCCTCTTCCTTTTTTTTCCTGAGAAAATCCAACAAGCGAAATTTAGGCTTTTTAGCATCTTTGCTTTCATCCTTCTGCTCTTTAACAGCAGCATTATCCTCTTTTTTTCTCTTCAGAAATTTGCCAAAATTCGGTTTAAGCTTAAACATTTTTAAAATTCAATTGCGGGCCTGGAAAACTTTATCAATGAAAGAAACATAAACTGGACGAATCCCAGCAGGAATGCGATAAAAAGCAGTATCGTCAGGTTAAGCTGGAACTCTATAAAAGAAGACAGGACAATAAGCATCGTAATTCCCAATGACGGCAAGATGACAGCTATTATCATGTAGAACATTGCCAGCGGATTTAGCTTCCTTCCGTACTTATTTACCTCTATCGTCTGCTCTCTTGCAATCTGATCAAGCACCAATAAAAGAGACTGCCCTATGTCCGAGCCTGTCCTTATTGAGTTTAGGATTTGCCATAATATCCTCCTGAAGTCATCAGAGGGTATGAACTCTATTGCTTCGTTTAATGCATCTTCCATGCTAGTGCCGAGGTTAACTTTGTTCACTATCTCCTTGAAATATGCTCCAATGACCTTATAATTTTTTGAAAGATTAATGAAAGCATTATACAGGGGAACGCCGGACTCCAGCTCTATTATCAAATGCCTGCCTGCGAAAACAATCTCGCGGCTGATATCTTTTTCCTTTCTTGATATCCTTACCTGGGGAAGCTTTAGCATGTAGGAAAATAGAATGAGAAAAATTATAGGAACAAATACAATCATTACTCCCTTAAGCACATCAAATTTTGCCAGTACAAGAGCCACAGAAACAACAATCCCAGTTGTCGTATAAAATGCCGACAGAAACGCCTTTTTGATGAATTCCTCGATCTTATCCGCCATCCCGGCTTTTTTTAGGTTGTTCTTGAGATTAGGTAAATTCCTTGCTATCGCCTGAAAAAAAGCGCTGCCAAACATTTTAAATCAGGCTCTTGTTTTTCTTTACAAATTTCATTAGATTTTCTGGTTGCGTATAGTACTCAGCCATAACCTTTCCGACGCTGTCGACTGTGTTTATATCCTGCTTGACAAGCCATTTGAGGATAGATTCTTTCTCTTTTAGGGACCTCTTGAGCTCATTCTGCGTAAACCCGGTAAAGAGCTCTATGGTGTTAATAAGCGCCCTTGAACGGTTTATGCTGTTAAGCTTGCCTGATTTTATATCCAGCTGGATTAGAACATTTGTTTCGGAATTTGGCAAAATCTCGGAAATTTGGAATGTTTTCCTTATTCCTGTTCTCCTGTTCCTGTACTGCACAATAATCATGGAAATAGCAGGAATCATCGTTGTTGGTATATCTATTGGCGGATTAGTAAGCCTGGTTATAGTTTCGCGGGTATCATTTGCGTGCACTGTCGCATAAACTGAATGCCCCGTATGTATAGCCTCAAATAATACCTCCGCTTCTCTTTTTCTCCTTATTTCTCCAACAACTATGCGGTCAGGCCTCATCCTAAGGCTGTTTACAAGCAGGTCAAGCATAGAAATCTCGCCCCTGCCTTCAGGATTTGGAAGTCTTGTTACCATCGGAATCCAATGCAAAAATTTTGGAAGCTGTATTTCCCTGGTATCTTCTATGCTTATGACTCTTTGGTTAGGCGGAAAGAAATTTGCAACAACATTTAGCATGGATGTTTTTCCTGTGGCTGTGCCTCCCGATATAAGTGCTGATAGCTCAAACTGCACGCCAAGCCATATCAAAGCTGCCGCTGCTGGGTTTATTGTCTCTGATTTTATAAAATCAGTTATTGTCCATGGCTTTGCGGCAAATTTTCTTAATGTTATTGTGTTCCCATGCACGGATATTGGCTCGAGGGTGGCATTTACCCTGTCGCCTGTGGCAAGGTGAGCGTCCATTAAAGGCTCTAAAATTGTTATCTGCCTTCCTACTTTCCTTCCTATCATAGAAGCATAATGCCTTATCTGGTCCTCGCTTTGCAGATTTATTGTGGTTTTCAGCCAGCCGTATTTTACATGGTAGACCCATACTGGCTCCTCTGCAGCGTTTATAGCTACCTCCTCAAGATTATTATCGTCCATCAAAACTTCTATTGAGCCCATGCCAAGGCTTTTCTGTATCAGATAAGATTTCAGGAAACGAATCACATTTTCATTTGCATCCGGAAAATGCTTGTTAAGCAGCATTTCTATAGCTTCTGTAAACTTTTTTTCTATTATCCCGGTATCTTTTGTGTTTAAAATATCCACCATGCCCAAGCTTACCTGGGATGTAAGCTCATCTCTTATCTTTTCAAGAACGATTTCCGTGTTTTTGCTTATTCCTGATATAGAAACATCATATATCGGGACGAATTCGCCTTTTTTGATATATATCTCTATTTTTATAGGAATTTCCCCAGATTTAAAATTATAGGCGGCAATAATCTTAGTATCAGAAGCAGATTTAGGCAATTCAGCAGAATGCGCTTTTTTTTTCAGATGATGCTCTTCGCTTTTTGATTTACGCCTTGCTTCCAAACTTACACCTCTTTTTTTTGGTCATGCGCGCAGGCTTTTAGGAGTATTGCCCGCATGACAAAATACAGCTCACTCCCACAGCTGATTAAATTTGCGCCACCATGCAATCTTATTTCATCACAGTAAAAAGCTTTTTTAGCTCTGTTTCAAAAACTTTCTTTTTTTGATCCACATCCTTGAACTTTTTTTCCATGTCTACCATCTGGCTGCCTATATCCTTTTTCTTGGAGCTCAGCTGGAATGATTTTGCTTTCTTTACAAGCTCAACAAGATACTTTTCAAGATCATTCCTGTCTTTGTTTATCTTTTCAATAAAGGCCATAATATCAGCCTTTTTTCTAAACAGCCCCCTTATTCTTTTTGATGCCTTTTTTGCACCCTTCAGCTTTTTTTCCTTTTCTTCTATCTTAGATATTATCTTTTTCTGCAGCTCCTTTATCTTATTTGACTGCTCAATGCTTTTTTTGATTAGGGGCTCTATAGACTCTTTTTCCTTTTGGACATTTGCTTTTATGCCTTCTGCCATTGAGGCTAATCTTCCTATGTGCAGTTTTGATCCTCGCACATCTATTCCGTCTTCTTTGATCCTTTTTTCAACACCTTTAATGGCATCTTTTATGCTGTCAACCTTGAGCTTGATGAGATTCTCGCTTTCTTCCAAAGACAATATTTCCTTCTTCTCCTTTTCCAGCTCCTTCCCCTCTTTTTTTATATCCCCCAATATATGTTCATACTTCTTTTTTTCCATTGATATCTGCCTGGACATGAGCTTTATCCTATCCACAGATGTTTTTCTCTGATTCTCAATCTGCTTATCCAGATTCATCTTTAAATGCTCATACTTCTCAAGCTCTTCCAATTCATTCTTGACATTGCTCAAGTCAAAACCCAGCTCTTTCTCTATTTTATCAAACTCATCTTTTATGGTATTGAGCTTTTCAGCCTCTCTGCTTAAGAAGCTCAGTGACACCTCAGCTTTCCTTACAAAAATATCTTTCTTGCCTGAGAACTCTTTTGCCTTTTCCTGCACTTCTTTCTTTCCCATCTTCCTTGCAATCAGAAATGGTTTTGTGAACTTGTACTCTATGTTTATAATTCCCTCCTCTTCAAGAAAATCTGCCCATTCCATAACTATACTGCTGCTGATTCCAAGCTCTTTAGCAGCATCATAAGGAGAGACTTTTCCCTTTAGATTAACCAGCTTAACAAGCTTATCCACTCCAGTTTCAATTATAGAATCTGTTAACCCCATTTTAGTAATTTAGCGTGCATATAATTTAAAAATGTTTCTATATCAACTTTGTTTTGTTCAATTTCATAATTAGTTTACACTTTTAAATACTCTTTCTAAACCCGATATACCATATACAATTGGAGGCTAAAAAATGGGAAAATTAAATGAAAAAAAAGAATCTGGACAGTAAGAG
>Ga0209541_10007101_pt1 | contig 18893 bp, 5 predicted proteins | sample RifCSPlowO2_01_FD_184027 | JGI IMG/M metagenome (GOLD analysis project Ga0209541, IMG submission 184027) | Groundwater microbial communities from Rifle, Colorado - Rifle CSP2_plank lowO2_0.1 (SPAdes) (version 2) | ecosystem: Environmental > Aquatic > Deep subsurface > Groundwater | place: Rifle... | reverse complement strand
TATTATTGGATACAGGAAAACCGAAAACTTCTGCTAATGGATTTATTTTTTTGCTCATAGATATCTGAATTCAAATATATTTATATTTTATCAGATATCAACGAAATATGCAAATAAAATTGCGCTGGTTTAACAAACTAACGCAACGAGAACTGAAAATTGGTAGTCATGCCTCGTAGGAATTTTTAAGAAGATTATTTCACCGAATCGCCCGCGCGACTGCCTTGACGACTTCTTTGGAAAAGACAGAGGGAATGATTAAATTCTTGGTCGGCTTTTTAATGACCGCGGCCAGATTTTTTGCTTATTCGATTTTTCTATACCTTGAGCTTCGGGCTTGGCCGATTCGTTCAAGCAGCTTGGATTTTACCAATCGAGAGAGCGCCTGTTTGATTGTTGATTGCGGTATTTTGCCTTTTAACAGTTTATCAATGTCAGCCACGCTCAAATTTTCATTTTTATCAAATAAGCGGTAAATTTCCAATTGCTTTTCCGAAAGTAATTTTTCCGGCTGGTCTTCTTCCATAATCTTTCTTGTCCGTTTGGCCTGCTCAAGAAGCGCTTTGAGAAAATATTCCAGCCATGGAGCAATATCTTGATGATCGGTTTTATGGTTTTTTTGAGTGGCTCGGAGGGCTAGATAGTAGTCCGCTTTTGTCTCTTCAATAATTTCATCCAAAGAAACATACGGAACATAGCCATAGCCGGTCTTGAGAAGCAATAAATTTGTCAAAGCGCGGCTCATCCTGCCGTTGCCGTCTTTGAAAGGGTGAATGGCTAAAAATTCAAAAATGAAATTCGCAATAACCAAAAGAGGGTGAGTTCCATTAGCTTCAAGCTGGGAATTTGTCCAAGCGATGACGGCTTCCATCTCCGGTTTTACGAGATACGGAGGAGTGGGATCAAACAATATCACCTGTTCTCCTTGTTTATTTTTCATTACCACGGTGTTGGGCGCGCTTTTATAACGGCCTTTATGAGTCCGATCTTTTTCAGAGAAATGCAACAATATGTCATGAAATTGCAAAATCCAATTTTCCGACAACGGAAGAGCGCGCCAGTTGTCAAAAATTCTGCCGATCAAATCGGCATATCCGGCCACCTCTTGTTCATCTCGGCTCGTCGGCGCTTTGGCTTTAAGTCCGCGCAAAAAACGGTCAATTTCTTCGTCCGTCATTTTAGCGCCTTCAATGCGAGTGCTGGCGCCAGCAGATGTAATAATGACCCACTTTTTTAGATGTCCTAAAATTTGAGGACTTAGGCGCAAACTGCCCTGCCAAAGGCCTTTAAACTCGTCAATTTTGGCAATATTTGCCAAGATATCTTGAGTGAGCTTAATTCGTTTATTGAAGGCATCTTCAGTCATAAAATCGGATATAATCTAACTATATCCAATAATAGCCGATAATAGCCGAAATGTCAAAATTGATCGTATGTTTAAAGAGCCGCATTCTATCATCTAAAATGACACTATCGCCCCATCGGTTCACTCATATAAAAAGACACCCAAATCTGTGGTATTTTCCAGTTATTTTCAAATTAATTCTTTAGCTTTTTGTAAAAACAATAAATTTCTTTGTCTAATAAATTTTCCAACATAATTATTCGGTTGGTCGTTTTTTAAAGTATTGATCGCTTCATCAGCCCTCATCCATTTTAGCTCAAAGCCATCAGATTTTTCACCATCAGTAAAAGAAATTTCGTTTCGTTGACCGATCTCGTCTGCTAAATAACAATAAGATATTTGCAATTGGTTATATTCCGCGCTGGAGTTTTGTATTTTATGGATTTTTATGATATAATAAATACATAAAAGTTATCCACAGAGTAATAATTTTCGTCTTTTAGGCGGAAAATCAAAATGCCGAAAAATAATCTAAAACCCAAAAATCTATGGAAAAAAATCTGAAATCCGAAACACTTGTCATTGCGAAGGAGTCCAAAATCAGTTGGACGACGAAGCAATCTTAAGGATTGCCACGCTCCCTTTAGTCGCTCGCAATGACAAAAGTGTCGGAGCTTGGAATTTCAAATCTTGGCATAAAATCTTTGCGGCGGAAAAAGCGCGCAGCAAGACTTTTACAATGTTCCAGACAGCGTGGAATGTTTAAATGATTTATTGTATAATTAAAGATATTTATGAAATCCAAAAAGTTTATTGACGAAAAATTAAAACCCATTGCCGAAAAAATCGTCCAAGAATACCAACCGGACAAAATTGTTTTGTTTGGTTCATACGCGTGGGGAAGACCGACGGAAGACAGCGATGTGGACCTGTTTATTGTTAAAAAAAGCGCGAAGCGCAGAATTGACAGGGCGCGCGAACTCAGAACAAAGCTCATCGGCAATAAATTTCCGCCAATGGATCTCTTAATTTACACGCCGGAAGAACTTCAAAAACGCATCGCGATGGAAGACCTTTTTATTAAAGATGTTTTAGTAAAAGGCAAAGTATTGTATTCAAAATAAGAATATGCAAAGCAAATTCTCGCCGCAAGAATTACAAGCCGAAGAATGGTTGAAAAAAGTCACGGATGACAGATTATTTGCCGCGTCCATTTTAAAGCATCGCGACGCTCCGCCGTCAGGAGTGTGTTTTCACGCTCAACAGGTGGCGGAAAAATCATTTGACGCGGCCCTGCATATTGAAGAGTTTATTCTAAATAAAATCCATGCCAAAAAATAATCTAAAAAATCAGCCAAGGAAGAAAATACCATCGCCGAAGCCTTTGCAAAAAAGGCAGGTGTCTTTTGGCGTCCTGGCTGTGGAAAAAAATCCCTGCCTTGCCGGCAGGCAGGCGAAATCCGAATTTCGAAATCCGAAACAAATTCCAAATCAGAAATTTCAAATCAAAAACAAGTTTCTAAGTTTTAGAAATTGGAATTTTGATATTGTTTCGAATTTCGTGCTTCGTGCTTCGAAATTAAAATCCTTGCGGCTCTCCATCGCTCTGTCCGCCATAGCGATTGGCGGTTTTATTATTTGGCAGTCTTTTATTCCGCAAAGCGCGCGCAGCAAGACTTTTACTTTTTTCCAAACCGCGTGGTCGTCGGTTTTAGCCACCGCCGTGCATAATCCGGACGGATCGGATCAGACGGCGATTACCTCGTACGCTTCCAAAGACGCACAAGTGAGTGTTTCATCCGGTACGGATGCGACATTGGCGGCGACGGCGGACAGCCAAGCCGACAGCACGGATGTTCATTTCAATACGGACGGAAATACTAAGACAAACACACAAGTAAACGGCTCCGGCGCTCCGGCAAATCTGTCTTTAAGCGCGGCCACATACCAATCCGCGTCGCAGGACATTAATTACAATACCTCCACTGAATACACCTACGACAGCGCCAAAGTGGAATTCTCCGGCACGGCGGCGCTTTTGAAAAATCAAGGAGGAACGCAGGCGGAAATCACTGTTCCGCAGACCAACCTCCAAGCTCTTTATCATATGAACGCCACCTCCGGCGCGGAGGCGAATAAAGAAGGAAAAGAATTGGCACTCGGCGATTTAGGCGCGGGCGTGGCCGATGCCAATCTCAAAGCCCTGTGGCATTTGAATGATACCGTAGGTAAAACTACCGGAACCGTCGCGGATTCAAGCACTGGCGGAGCTAATCCGGGAACATTAACTAACTTTCTTTCGCCGAATGGCGTGGTAAGCTCCGGTAAATTTTCTACCGCCCTCTCCTTTGACGGCGCGAATGATTATGTGAGCGTGGTGGATAGCAGTTCTTTTAGTTGGACTTCTTCAGGCATGACAGTAGAAGCGTGGGTCAATAGCGCGAACGCAACTTCAGTAGATAAAAGAACTATAGTAGTAAAATCTAGCGGCGCGGGTTCGTATGAATTTATGTTTGATATTGAGACAGACGGCCGCGTAAGAATGATGGTTGGTATTAACGGCACATCTATCGCGAATCCGGCTTACAGCAGCAGTTCCATTACCTCGGGCGCGTGGAATCATATAGCTGGAACATATGACGGTTCTAATGTTGTCGCATATCTCAATGGAACACCTGGTTCGCCGACTGCAAAAACCGGAACTGTGTATAATGGAACCGGGGATATAAATATTGGACGATACCCAGGTGGAAGATATTTTGACGGCTCCATTGACGAAGCGGCGGTTTACAACACTGCGCTGACGCAGGCGCAAATCACTGACCATTACCGCCGAGGCATAGCCGAAGACGCGACTATGTCAAATTCTGCTTTTGAAGCCAATGACGGAAATACCTACGGCCCCGTAACCACCGCCGGTAACACGGGCTTCAACCAAGCCCTCTCTTTTGACGGGGTGGATGATTATGTGAGCGTGGGTCGGTCCGCCAGTTTGAGTTTTGTAAATACAGACGCTTTTAGTGTGGAAGCATGGTTTCAATTTCCTACAGCAGCAGATTTGCCATCTGCAAAAGGTTATAGTGAAATTATTTGGATACAATGCGACAGCGGCGGTGCATGCAATAGCGCAACCTCTCCTCTTGGCAGAGGTTGGCTACTTATATCCAGCTCGGACAATACCATTAGGACAAATATTGGCAATGCTAACTTATCATCAGGCGTTATAGTAGATCTGGGGGCATGGTATCATGCCGCGGCGACATACAATAACGGCACATTAAAAATTTATGTTAATGGAGTTGAGAAAAACTCAGTTTCAACAACCTATGAAAACTCTACTGGTAATTATGTAATCGGGAACAATAAGAATTTAATAGCAGGAACCAAGGGCCTCATAGACGAAGTCGCTATTTGGAATATGGCGCTGGACGCGGCGACGATTGCCCAGCATGCGGCGGATACTGATTATTCTCCGGCGACTGGCGCGACGGCGGCAAACACCACCGCTCTTTCTTTGGCAAATATTACGGGTTACACGGCGTTTGCCGAAACAGCCACTAAACCGGCGAATACAAACATTAAATATCAGCTTTCCAACGATAATACAAATTGGAAATTTTGGAATGGTACTGCGTGGGCCACAGCGTCTTTGACAACGGATTATTCCGACGCGGTGGCAATCAATACCAATATCGGATCGCTTTTTGCCGCTCTGCCCGGTGCCACTCTCTATGTCAAAGCGCAACTAAACACTGCGGATGGCAGTGTCCGGCCGGAATTGGATAATATAAATATAGGATATACTACTTCTGTTCTGGCAACTTATCAAAACCCCGGAACTTATACTTCCGCAGTATATGACACTGGTCAAAAGAGCGATTTTACGACGGCGTCGTGGACTGCCAGCACCACTGGTGCGGACACCTTTACGCACACGAGCGATGGGGATTTTAATGGGACGAATGCAAGTACTGTCGTTTCCGGCACAGGTGTTGCGGCGAAAGTTCGTCTTGATGATACTCTTAATAGTGGAAACGGCACGGAGACGATTAATATCTCAGGATCCTGCACGGGTACAGGTATTTCTGGGACTTATCCAAATTGCATCATAACAGGCGCAACCTATAATTACGCCTCCTTTACTATTGCTTCAGGCGCAACAGTAAGCGTTACTGGCGTAACCCCTCTTGTTATAAATTCCAAAGGCGATGTAACGATTAATGGCATATTGAGCGCTAATGGTGGGAACGCTGATAGTGCAGATGCTGGTGGTACGGGAGTTGCGGGCGGGGGCAACGGGGGAAATAATGGTGCGGCTGGAATAGGTACCGGAAAAGGGCTGGGGTCTGGTTCTGGTGGCGGCGGCGGAGCAGGATTTGGTGGAAATGGAGGGAAAGGACACAATGATTCTTGCACTGCTTTGAGTAATAATGGTAGCGCCTATGGTACTGCTAGTAATGCTGGTTCTGGTGGCGGTGGAGGTACAAGAGGCGGCGGCGGGGCGGGCGGAGGAAGTATTACTATTCAAACTGATAGCAATATCGCTATTGGCGCAACAGGATCAATTCGGGCCAATGGTGGGACAGGTGGAACCGGAGAATCAGGATATTATGGTGGTGGAGGCGGAAGCGGAGGAGGTATTCGATTAATTGCATTAGAGAATGTGACGAATAGCGGGACTGTTCAAGCCAAGGGAGGTAACGGGTATAGTGCAGATGCGCCTGGAGGTGGCGGCGGGGGAGGGAGAATTTTAATACAGGACATTGACGGTGCGTCTTCAGGGACTTATCAAGTGAATTTGGGATCTGGTGCATGTACTACTGCGGGAAATGGAGTAACAGGAGCTGTTAGCTACGCTACATCATCTTATCTCTCCCCCGGCACTTATACCTCCTCTATCAAAGAAGTTGGTTCTGGAACAAATTTTAGTACGGTTTCGTGGACGGAGACATTGAATGGGCAGACGATTGCGATGAAAGTGAGAAGTTGTAATGACAGCGCCTGTTCTGGAGAAACGGCATTTTCTTCGCTTACTCAAAGCATTACCAGTGGGGTGACAGATATTTCCACCTTGTCGGGCGTCACTGACGGCGACGGCTGGGTGCAGTATGAGGCGACGCTTTCCACAACCGATACGGCCGTCACTCCAACGCTGGACAGTGTGACTATTAATACTGTTCCTTTGGTACTTGAAGCGCGGGCGGGGAATGTCGCGACCCCTGACGGCACATGGACAGCGTGGTCGGAAATCGGCTCTGGCGCTACTTCTTCCTCCTCGCTTGGCACAACATTTGACGGCAATCAATACATCCAATACCGCGCCAAATTTTCCACAGCTAATACTTCATACAGTCCAAGTTTGGACGACATTACGATAAATTATCAGTATTATCCGACAAGCGTTGACTACATCCTCGCTTCCTCGGCTTTTGATTCCGGCGATGATGTAAATATAGTCAATCAAATCCAGTGGAATGAGACAGTTCCATCCGGCACGGATGTGAAATTTCAAGTCCGCACCGCTCCGGACAATTCCGGAGCGCCTAATTGGACGAGCGGATCAAAGTGGTGCGGTCCAACAAGTTGCGCCGCCACGACCGGCGATACTGATTACGCCAATAGTTTTTACAACACCACTCCGGCCGGCGAGACTCTAAATAGCGTTCATACCGCCGGCAGTAATGCCCGATGGTTTCAATACAAGGCATTTTTATCAACCACTGACAGCGGAGCCGCCCCGACGCTTTCCAATATCACCCTCCAGTATGTCATCAATGCTCCTCCATCCGTTTCGGCCGTATCAACCACCACTCAAAATTCATCCGGTTCATCAACTATTACTTACTCGGTGTACGATCCGGAAGAAGGCAATGCGGATAATATTTTGGAACCGTACTATTTTTACAATGCCGGAACGACTTTATCCGGCGCCCTGTCCAATGGTACTTCCGGCGCAATAACCCTATCAAATGCCGGCCAAGGAATATTGGAAAAAATTCCAACCACCGGATATATCCTCATAGACAATGAAGTTTTGCAATACAATGATTCGGCAGGGGGCCGGGTGGTGGCCGGTGCCGGCCCTTACACCACTTCAATGAATATCACGGCTCGGGGCAAATGGTTTGGCGCTGCCGGATATACTACCAAAGACGCCTCTCATAGCAATGGCGCGAGTGTTTTAATTCCTATTCCGGATTCGGCCCTGTCCAATTTCACCTCGCCCGCTCTTCATAAGGCTTGTTCCGTTGCCGCGCCTTGCATCTCCGATCCCGATAAAAATACTTATTCCGTTGATTGGAACATCAGGAGTCACTTTGATGATATTTATGCGGCCAGTATGGGCGTTAAAGTAATGGTTAATGACAAAAACGCGGCTAATCAGGTTGGCTTTGGTTCAACTACTATGGTAGTTGATACTAAAGATCTTTCTTTAGGCGCTAATGCGCTGATCATTGACGCAAATGCGGATGGCTCGGCCGATACGACCTCGCAAAGCCGATCCGTGCAATTAAAATTGCAAAATATTGCCGAGGATTCCAATTTGGAGGTTCAATTTTCCAATGATGACATAAACTACGGTATAGCGACCAATTCTTCCGGAATAATTACCGATAGCGCTTGGAAAACAATTACTATCGGAACATACACGGCTAATACTACTGCTTGGAATTTACTGACGGACAATGGCTCAAAAACGGTTTATGTAAAGATCAGGGATATTTATAATAATCCCGCAACGCCCGCCGCCCAATCATCAAATATCTCCTACAACATCACCCCGGAATTCAACTCGGCTTACGACGCCGGAACAGGCTACACCTGCGATGGTATTGGGGCGGACGGCGTGTGCATCCGCCAGCTGACGGTTGCCGATGACGCAGCCAACGCCGGCAAAGTGGCCATCAAATATCAGGTGAGAGATCAGGACACGGATGAATCGGCGGTGGCTCCGACCGCCGGAAATGTCAATGTTTTCTTCAAATATTCCATCAACGGCGGGACGGATTGGAATTATGCGGCGGGCAATCTGTCCGGGGACGGAACGGACAATGGCACGAACGCGGAAGGATCGCTGCAGCGGTTAGTAACGGTTGCTTCAGACGCTAACAACGCTACATTGGATGCCGGTTGGACAACGCACACGACTTATTGGGACGCGAAAACGGCTTTGGGTGAAGGAGTCAATTACGCCTCGCCCGATTTCAAGATAATGGCCTTCGCGGACGACGGGGAAGCCTCGCTTTCCCGAAACGGCGATCCGGCGTCTAATCTCGGTCTCGCGTCCGCCGGTACTTCTCTTGATATTAAAAATCCCATTCTTACCGGCATTACTTTTACAGCCAAAGACGCCACAGATAATTCCGCAACAATAACCGATTCACGAACCGTAAATCTTGAAACTGGAAGCATTACTGAAAATTCCAGTTTGAACTTTCAATTTGCCAATGACGCAAATAATAACGAATCGGCTGATGATACTTGGGGAAATACTGCTGATTCGGCCGGGGTAGTAACAGGCGGCTGGGACACAGTCTTGCCGGCCAATCTGCCTTATACCAAAAGCAATTGGACATTTAATTCCGGAAACGGCACCAAAAGAGTGTTTATCAGAATAAGAGACCAATTCGGCAATCCGTCGGAATTCCCGGCTTCCGGCGCCACGGCCACCATCTCCTACAACATCACCCCGGAATTTAACTCGGCTTATGATGCCTGCAACGGCGTTGGTGCGGACGGTGTTTGTATTCGGCAGTTAACAATCTCGGATGACGCGGCAAACGCCGGAAAGGTGGAGATCAAATATCAAGTAAGGGATCAAGATACGGACGAATCGGCCGTAAGCCCGAATGCCGGAAATGTCAATGTGCGGTTTGAATACACCGTTAATGGAACGGATTGGAATCCTGTCGCGGGGAGCTTAACCGGTGATGGGACGGACAACGGCCTAACGAGCGGAATGATGAATAGAATCGTGGATCTTGATGCCGTTAGAACGACATACAAGACACACACTACTTATTGGGATGCGAAAACTGCTTTGGGAGAAGGAGCGTATTACGCTTCGCCTGATTTTAAAATCAGAGCTTATGTCGCGGACGGGGAAGCCGTCAATGGAACAAGCGCTGTGTTGGCTTCGGGCGGGATTGCTCTGGATATTAAAAATCCGACCACCGTTTCCGTAACCATTGACGGAGGAGCCACTACCGTTTCCAGAGATGTGAATTTGATTTTAAATGCCGCTGATGATTCTAATGTTCAAATCCAGTATGCCAATGACGCGAATAACAACAGTACGGCCGATGACGCATTCGCGCCGGCCAAAACCGATTTGAATAATGACGGAACGGTGGTGACGAACAGCGGCATTTACAGCAGCGCGGGCTTAGCTTCATCATTTACCTCCGCTTTGTGGAGATTAAATAAAGGGGTATCAACGACCAAAAGGGTATTTTTCAAAGTGAGGGATATTTACGGAAATACGACTACCGATGATGATGACATTAACTACAACCAAACCCCGGAATTTGATATTTCTGATGCGGTTTTACAAACAAACGGAACCGGTATCGCGGTTTACCAATGTCAAATCACAGATTCATCGCCTTGCGATATCGGAAAGGTAAGAATTCAATACCGCGTCAGGGACAAAAACCGGTTGGACGGCTTGCAAAATCCGGTCACAGCGGCAATAGAATATCTAAACGGCACATATCAAGCGGCCAATACTTTATCAGACGCGGCCGGCACAGATCGGACCAATTTGGCCGTTGAAACCGTCAGCTCTGATTACAATACTTATAATCCGGACTACAAAACATTCACCACCTATTGGAACGCCAAGACTGATTTTGCCGGATATTTCCAAAACAACACGGCCAAGGTAAAAGTGACCATTAACGACGGGGAAACGGTTTTGAATACGGTTCAGCAAGAATCAGGAACTTACACTTTGGATACGAAAGATCCGGTTGCCGGATCAACGGAAATCATTGTCAATGCCGGAGATCCGACAGCGATCCTAAGAGGAATAACTCTTACTCTTTCGGTTACGGACGATTCTGCCCGAAAAGCGCAGTATTCCAATGATAACACGACCTTTAGCGCCGGCGTTGATAATTTGGGCATCCCTGATTCATCCGGTTCGAGCGCCGCTCAAGTGACCGGAAAATATGAAGCGTATTCCGCTTCCAAATTGTGGTATTTATACACCCCGACGCTGTCTTCAGACATTAATTCTTCTCAAAACACCGTCGCCCTTTCATCAGCCGCCAGCTTGCCGAACTCGGGCTGGGCCAAAATTGATGATGAAAGAATTTATTATTCCGGAGTGGCCGGAAATAATTTAACCGGTGTTTCCAGGGGCCAGGTCAATACTGCCGCCGCCGAGCATACTTCGGGCGCGATTGTTGAAGTGGATGGCACGAGGACTGTTTATTTCAAATTTTTTGACATTTACGGCAACGGGTTAACTGTCGGCTCATCATCCGATTCCATAATTTATGACCAGACTCCGCCGGGCGTGGTTTTGGATACGGCCATCCAAGACGCGTCCAACACCCTGACCAATAATTGGCGTCTATTTTTATCCTGGCGCTCCATTGAAGATGTCTCTTTGTCAGCCGATTTCAAGCAATACAAGATTTTCCGGTGCAAGACCACTTCTTTGGGCAATACTTCCTGTCCGACGGCCATTGCGGCAAATATCAATAATTCCCAAACCATTGTTCCCGTATCTTCAACCGCTACTTTAGCCGCCTCCGGCACCATTGACATTGACGGCGAGATTATGACTTACACCGGTCTCGGCTCTGATGAATCGGCCTGCGGCGCGGGATTCACGGCTTGTCTTACCGGGGTCACCAGAGGGGCGAACAATACCCAAGTCTCGGCTCACACATCCGGCGCTCAAGTTTATTCTTTGCTGGCTAATAATATCGCTTCGGCCGCGGTTTTAACCTCTGCTATAGCGGACGGCACGACCACAGCCAATATCACTTTTAATCACACGGACGGCTTTGCCTCGTCCGGCTCGGTTCTGATTAACAGCGAAGTCATTACCTACACATCTTTAAGCGGCAATACCTTGGCCGGAATAATTACTCGGGGCGCCAAGCAAACGGCCGCCGTTTCCCATTCTCAAGGCTCCCAAGTCCAATCTCTGGAAGCCAATCTTGGCAATAACTTTTATACTGATAATTTCTCAACCACGGACTTGGGAAACACCACTCCCTATCAAACTAAGTATTTTTATTTCGTCCGCTCCGAAGATTTAGCCGGAAATATCGCTCCGCGATCATCTATTGTTGATTCGGTTCCCAATGGTTCGGGCGGACGGGATACGATTCCGGCAAGGGTTTACGACGGAGCGTCAAATTGTTCAACTAATTCAGATACAAATGTTGGTATATCCTGCCCGACCGCAACCATTGGCACCAATACGGCCACCATTGCCTGGAAAACCTACAATACCGCTGGCGATGTTAACACCGGCGACCAAGATCAAGGAAAAGGAGATTCTTTCATAGAATACGGAACGGTCTCCGGAAATTATACCAAATCGGCCGGCTTGCATAATTATACGACCGACCATTCAATTATTTTGACCGGCCTTGCCCCGTCAACCACTTACTATTTCAGAGTAAGAACCAGAGACGGTATCGGCAATATTGACACGACCAAGACCGACGGCACAGGCGGAGTGTCTATTGAGCGAAGCTTTACCACAGCGGCTGTTACAACCGCGGCTAGCATTGCGGCCAGTCCGGCAAAAAACCGAGCGACAATTTCTTGGAATACCACTGACGCGACTAACTCTTTGATAGAGTATTGGAAACTGGCTGATCAAAACAGCCAGCAAACTTCGTGCAGCCGCGCCAATGCGACAGGCGCGCGCACTGCCGGACAGGAAAATGATGCTGTTTCCAGCAACCCGGGCCACAGCGTGACCATTGCCAAAGATTTGGCTGTCGCGACAATTTATTGCTACCGCGTCAAATCCAAAGACGGATACGGCAATGACATTGCCAGTTCGGAAAGAACTTTCACCACCCTATCCGCCCCGACCATTTCCAACGCCCGGGCGGATAGTTCTGACATCCAGACCAACACGGCGATTGTCAAATGGACATCTTCTGACAACACCACTTCTTTCATTGAATTTTGGAAAACCGGAACAAGCGCCAAGAAAACCGCCGGAGACGATACTCTAGCATTAATCCATTCAGTTCAATTGCCCGATGATTTGCTGACTAATACAAAATATTATTTCCAAGTAAAATCCAAAGACGATGATGGCAACGCGGTGGGAAGCATTAATGGCAATTGTACGCAAGCGGACGCGAATGGATGTTTCTTCACTACCTTGCCGCCGCCCGCGCCGGGAGCGATTACTGCTTCCAATGTCGGAATGAACAAAGCGACTATTGCCTGGACTACGACTGGCGGCAATGATTCCAAAACCAACTCTATTGTTGAGTATGTGAATTATGACGATTATAATTTTAGCAATTCGTCTCTGACCGTTTGGAAAACGGCCGGCAATGACAGCCAATCGTCTTCGCACAATGTGGTAATGCCTGTGGAATTGGCGGCCGCGAGCAAATATTTTGTAAGGGTATCCACCCGGGACGGCAAAGGCAATAGCGTCAGGAATATCGCGCAAGCCTCAACTTGTCCGACCGGAGACGGCCATGGTTTTGATTCAGTCGTCAGCGAGTGCTATTTTACCACCAAATCAGCGCCGGTGATTACCCAAGTGCGGGTAGCCGAAAGCTTGAAAGACAAACTGACGATTACTTGGCTGACTGATGTGGCGGCCACAAGCATTGTGGAGTATGGGCAAAATAATACTTATGGCGCCATTGCCGGCGATGATAAGACGGAAGCGACAAATCATACGGTGACGGTAGACGGCCTTACTCAAAAAACCGCTTATCATTTCAAAGTGCGGTCTTTTGGCAATACGGCCATAAGTCAGCAAATCACCAAGGTCTCCAACCTTTCCGAAACTAATGATTTTACGGCCGAGACCGCCATTGATCCGGGCGATATCACAGCGCCGGTGATTTCCGATGCGGCAATAGGCGATACCGGTTCCGCGTCCGCGGTCATCACCTGGACCACGGACGAACCGGCTGACTCGCAGGTTTTCTATACGACTTCAAACCCAGCCACAGCCCTAATAAATTCGAAGCACGAAGCACGAAATTCGAAACAAATCGCAAATTCAAATAATCAAAATTCAAAACATTTGATATTGGGAATTTCTGATTTAAATATTGTTTCGGATTTCGGATTTCGGATTTCGGATTTTCAAACCAAGGTTGCCTACGCCGCCTCCACTCAAACTATCAACTACTCACTGCCAACTACCAACTCAGTCATCTTCAATCTCCGCCTCACCCTTTCCCGCTCGCTTGCCTGGACGGCTAATCATATGCCGCAATTATCGCTCATTGTTTCATTCATATTGGGCGCGGTCTTTGCCGTGTTCGCCGCTTTGCTTTTGGTGATGGCCAATTATATGCGCGGCGGCTGGAAACTCCGTCAGATTTTGAAAATGACGCCGATGATTGTTTTAAAAGACACCTCGTCAGGATTTTGCGCTTTGGCCGCTTCAGACACTCACGGTACTTGGCAGGCTTCTTTCTCGGTTTATTCCAAACACCGCAATGTTACCAGAAAAACCATCGGTACAGCCTTAGCTCTGGGCGTATTAAAAATATTCTTATCAACTAGCATTCCGGTATTCCTGCTCACTCAAGCGTCTTTGGCCGCCATCAATTACTCGTCCACCGAACGCGACACGGCGATGAATACGACGCATCGCGTTGAGCTTTCCGGACTTAATCCCGCCACCGCTTACTGGTTTTATGTTTCTTCAGCCGATGCCAAGGGCAATTTAACCAACACTTTAGCCAATCCTTTGTCTTTCACTACGGCCGCGGCCCCGGATGAGACTGCGCCCGCTATTTCCAATATTCAAATCACCGGCATTGCCGACTCGGAAGCGGTGATTTCCTGGGAAACTAATGAATCCGGAGATTCTTTTGTGGAATACGGCGTTGACACAGGTTACGGATCCACCTCGGGCCAAGAAGAAGGCAAGACGGCTCACAGCGTGAAATTGGCCGGACTGAAAAGTAAAACCGCTTATCACTTCAAAGCCAAATCAAAAGACATTTCCGGAAACACCGGCGTTTCAGCCGATCAGACTTTCACCACCGGAGCCGGACCCACCAATATTCCTCCCAAGATTTCCGCCGAAGGACCAAGAGTAGAAGACCTAAAGCCCGTCTCGGCCAAGATTCTTTGGAAAACCGACAAGCCGTCTTCGTCCATTGTGGCTTTTGGCAAGGATACGAATTACGGTACGGAAATCGGCAACACTGAAGAATTGATCAATGAACATGAAGTTCAATTGATCGGTCTTGATCCAAACACCAAATATCGCTTCAAAGTAAAATCTGCCGATTCGGACGGCAATATTGGCGAAAGCAGCGACAAAGAATTCGCCACACCCGAGAAGCCGATCATTTCCAAGGTAGCGGTTTCTGACATATCGTTGGCTTCAGCCATCATCACCTGGGAAACCACCACTTCCATCGCTTCTGAAATTGAATACGGCAAGACTGTTGCTTATGGCAAGAGTGTTGTTGACAAATCATTGTCCCAGACCACCCAGCATACGATAAAGATTGACGAACTGGATTCCGGAGTCGTTTACCATTTCCGGGCCAAAGGGACGGATCAGTACGGAAGCATAATCCAATCCGATGATTACGCCTTCTCCACCATCGCCGAACCGAAAATCGCCAAATTTGCCATTGAGAGTGTCACGCACGGCGGAGCGGAAATCGTTTGGGAAACCAATACGGACACTGATTCTTTGGTGGAATACCAAAAGGATGGGGAAGCAGACGCGAAAACGGCCGGTACCACTGATCTGGCTAAAAAGCACAAAGTGGCGATTGACAAACTGGATGATAATGCCAAATTCAAAGTCCGGATCACCGGCCGCGATTCGTTCGGCAATGAAGTCAAATCCGATTACAAAGAATTCCTCACTTTGGCCGATACGGAAGCGCCGAAGATTACAGGTGTAAAAACCGAAAGCTCCATACCTTCGGCCGGAGAAGATCAGGTGCAGGTGCTGGTATCGTGGACGACAGACGAGCCGGCGACATCACTTGTGGAATACCGCCAGGGCGTGGCGTTGGGAAAAAACTATCCGTTAAAATCGCGCCTTGATACAAATCTCACCACCTCGCATTTGGTGGTGTTGGGCGGATTTAAGACTTCGGACATTTATCATTTTCGCGCGATTTCCAAAGATCGCGCCGGCAACGAAGGCGCGTCGGTTGACTACACCATCCTCACTCCGCAGAAAAAAGAATCGCTTCTTCAAATAATCGTCAAGAATCTGGAAGAAACATTCGGGTTTTTGAGGAAGTTGGGGAAGTAGAGTTGAGTTGAAAGTTTAAAATTCAAAATTTAAAGTTAAAGTTGAAAAGCGCATAAGGATTGATTTCTGTGGTATAATATCAATCGTGAAACATGAAACTTGAATTTTAGAGCATGAATCTTAAAACATGAATCTTGTATCTCGTATTCTTAACTTCATATCCCGCACCCCTTTCTCAAAAGGCTTTTTCCTCATTCCCATTATTCTTGCTTCTTTATTCTTTATTCTCGCCTCTCATTCCGCTCTCGCCCAAGGCCTCACCTCCCCCGATGTCGCTGGCATGGGCTTATCCGATCGTTCTTTGCAAGACACCATTGTTAATGTCATAAACATCGCTTTGGGCTTTGTCAGTATTATCGCCTTGGCCGTCATCATTTACGGCGGCTATGTCTGGATGACTTCGGGCGGCATCCCCCAAAGAATCGCTTTGGCCAAAAAAATCCTTTTATCCGCCGTCATCGGCTTCATCATCATTCTCACCTCTTGGGCGATCGTGCAGTTTATTTTCAATGCGACTGGCGGCGGGGGTGGCCCCGGTCCCGGGCCTGGCCCCGGACCATTACCAGGTCCTGTTTCTTGCATGAGCTGGAAATTCGTTGATCCAAGAGAAGAAGAAACAAATGTTCCTTTATGCGCTTCGATCCAAGCTGAAACTTTAAATGAAAATCTTGAATCAGAGGCAACTATTACCACCGGCCCGGGCGGCGATATTCAGGTTCAGCAGTTTTGCACAGCAGACGATCAATGCCCGCTCGGCTTAGGGGGAATTTGCGCCGGAATGTTTTGTCAAAATCATCTGCCTGGCTCTGTTCAGGTAAAAAATCGCACTTTAGCATTTTATCCATCCCAGCTTCTGACGGCCGGAGCCGTATATTTGGTTTCTCTCACTAGTGGTATTACCAATGCTTCCGCTTCCCGAACCGCTTGTCCTAAAACCTGGCAATTCACTGCCGGCACCGATGTGGATACCATTCCGCCTACCGTGCTTCAGGTGTCGCCCAAAGACAATAATACCGATGTTTGTTTGGCTAAATCCGTTAAAGTCCAATTTTCCGAACCAATGGACTTGATTTCAATGCAAGATGTTTCGACCGCTGATATTAATGACAACGCTTCTATTGTTTGCCAAGAGGGAACGAATAAAGGATTAGTCTGCGCTTTAGACACAGACTGTTTTTTTGCCTGCGATCCAGATGGCCTTTTTTGCCAAGGCGGGCCAAATAAAGGAAAAACTTGCGCTTTGACATCGGAACAAGCCGATTGTCCGGCAACAGTCGCCGCCTGTTATGCGGATAATTTAGCGGCTTTGGAAATCAGCCCTTTGGATACGCAAGACGCTGTTAATGATCTTTCTTTTAATGCCACGGTTTTGGCTTCTGATAGAATTTCTTACGCTCCGCTCAAGCTTTACAAAGAAAACACAACCTATAATTCGATCTTGCGAGCCGATGTTTTAAAAGACCGTTGCGGCAATTCTTTGGACGGGGAATCTGTTCCGGATGGCACAGCTGAAGGAACGACGACGGACGATTACGCGACTGGAACCGAATCGTTGCCGGATCAAGTAGGCCAGATTTGGTCTTTCCGTACTGGTACCGATCCGATCTGCACGCCGGTAATAGACAATATTGTTCCAAACAATGGGTTTTATGACGAAATCGGCGGCGACGATTCTGATGAGGTAAGTATTACCGGAAATAACTTTGACGACATTGCCGCGAATATTGTTTTTAATCAAAATACTGTCGCCAGCACAGGCGGTATTCAAGGCTGTTTTGATAAAGGCGCTCCGGCTTACACAAAGACTACTGACGCGTGCGTAAGTCCGGACACGGACTGGGCGGATAGTCAGATCAAAACCAGAATTCCCGGAGGCGGCGGATCTTCCAATGGCGCCATTTCCGGCGGAGTTTATGTTTTAGTGGATAATTTTGATTGCGTCGGAGCGCCTACTGTTTGCGTGGGCGGCACAAGATCGGGCGAATCTTGCGATGTGATAGTAAACACAAACGGTCCAATTGATCCGGATTTTCCAACTCAAGGCTGTCCGGGCGGATCGTCCAATGTGGTGAATCTGGATGTCTTGTCGCCGCATATCTTTTCCCAGTCGCCGACCCAAGGCCCCAATGGCCAATGGGTTACTTTGAATGGAACTGACTTCGGAACAACGGCCAGCACAGTCAGATTCATCAGGCGATCGGACAATACAATCGTTAATGGTAATTTTCCGTGCGGACCAAATGGCTGGATCGATACGCAAATCATCGTAGAATTGCCCATTGACGCGCCGTTTGCGGCTGACGATGTTTTAGAAATCCAGATTGAAAGAACCGACGGCCGGCATAGCAACTTCGGGAAATTTACGGTCAATAGCGATCCTTTGGGGCCGGGGATTTGCGCAATTTCTGAATCATGCGGAGAATCCGGGACATTATTCAATATCGCCGGAAAAAGATTCGGGGCTGCCCAAGGAGCAAGCAATGTGATATTTAAAAACGGCGTTTTTGAAGCCAACGCAGATTACACATCTCCGGTTTCTTGGAGCGATGAAGCGATTAATAATCTCAAGGTGCCGACCGCCTTGCCCGATAATTCATATAATATAATTGTCAGAATTCCGACGCTTAGCGATTCAAACGGCGCAGGATTTAACAAACCCTGCTCCGGCACGCCTTGCGATCTTGATACAACCACTCCGGCTTGCGAAATAGACGCTCCCGCTTGCGCCGCGCTTGGCCCGACATATTCATGCAATAACACGACTTGTATGTGCGAGAATAATCCTCTTCCAAAAGTGATTGAACAAAATTCTTGCGCCATAGACACACAAAGCCCGTCGCCTTATCGGGATCAAACTGACGCTTGTCTGAATGCCATAATCGGAGCGCGGTTTAATAAAGATATGGATGACGCGACATTGATAAAAGCAAATATGCGGCTTGAGAATTGCGGATCTGACAGCGCCTGTTCAACGCCGATTAATATAGACATAAATCCGGTGGCATGGATATTTGGCTTTACTGTTTGGGGGACTAGCGGCGAAGAAGGAATCGCGTTAATACCGCCCGCCCCATTAAATGC
>Ga0209541_10007099_pt1 | contig 18901 bp, 16 predicted proteins | sample RifCSPlowO2_01_FD_184027 | JGI IMG/M metagenome (GOLD analysis project Ga0209541, IMG submission 184027) | Groundwater microbial communities from Rifle, Colorado - Rifle CSP2_plank lowO2_0.1 (SPAdes) (version 2) | ecosystem: Environmental > Aquatic > Deep subsurface > Groundwater | place... | reverse complement strand
TCAACATCCAGATTTAAGCCTCTGAAGTTTGATTACTTTTCCTTGCATACCTTGTGGCTTTCTTTTGTTTTCCTATTATTTAACTTGATTTTTCTTGCGCTTCTTGCAAGATGGGTTTTTGGCATTAGCTGGGTGCCTTCAATCATCTTTGGAGCTTTGATGTCTGGAACAGATTTTAATGCCGTATTGTCATTTTTTAAGGGAGCAAAAAGCCACGTATTTGAATTCCTCGAACTGGAGTCTTGGTTTAACACCCTATTTGTGATTTTGCTGCCATTTCTAATTTTAGAGTTTAGCAAAGCTTTTGAGGCTGGCGTATCTGGGGCTGGCTCTTGGATTCTTGCTCAAAATCTCGCTGTTAGCGTTGCTGTAGGCGTGCTTACAGGGCTGGTGATGTTCAAGTTTATAGGCAGGAAATATTCTTCTGTATCAAGCCCGCTTGCGGTCATTGCGTGCGCTTTATTGGCCTATATACTTGCTGAGAATTTTAATGGAAATGGCGTTTTAGCTGCTGCATCTTTGGGGCTGCTGTTCTGGAATGTTCATTTAAAGCACAAAGAGCAAGTGCATTCCTTTTCATCTGTTTTTTCCAGCTTTTTGGAAATCTTAGTGTTCGTTTTGATAGGATTAGCTGTATCTATCGAGTTTTCACTTCAATTTTTTATCAATTCTCTTTTATTGTTTATTGCATATATTGGAATACGGCTTTTGGCAATAATTTTCTCCTTAAGGGGAATGAGCTTTGCCTTAAAGGAGAAGATTTTCATGGCGTTAAACGGGCAGAAAGGCATTGCCGTCGCTGTTGTGGTTTTTTCCTTAGCAACGCTGGACATAGGCGGCATGGGAATCGTGCTTAACCTTTCCATTGCATTCATTCTTTATTCAATAATTTTGTCTTCAGTTGCTCTTAGAATTGCAAAGTTCTTTATCAGGGATGCAAGGGAGAAGAAGGGTTGATTTTCGTTTTTAGTCTTTCACAATCTTAGCCACTCCAACAAGCTTGTCATCCTGCTGCAGATTAATTAATCTTACTCCCTGCGTAGCCCTTCCAATAATATTTATTTGCGAAACACGCATTCTTATTGTAATTCCTTTTTTGGTTATAAGCATGATTTCATTTTCATCTGTAACAGAATTTATTGAAACTACCTTGCCGTTCCTTTCAGAGCAGAGCATATTCCTTACCCCCGAACCCCCTCTGTTTATCAGCCTGTATTCTGAAATATTTGTCCTTTTTCCGTATCCGTTCTCGGTGACTGTAAGCAATGTTTTGTCATCTGTAGCAACAACCATCCCTATGACCCCATCATCTGCTGAAAGCCTTATCCCCCTTACGCCTTGAGAGCTTCTTCCGGTTGGTCTTACATCATTCTCATTGAACCTTACCGCAATTCCGTTTCTCGTCGCTAAAATAATTTCCTTATTGCCGTCTGTAAGCTTAACATTAATCAGGCTGTCATTAGGGTCAAGGGTTATAGCAACTATGCCTCCGCTTCTGGGGTTGCTGTAAGCTGCAAGTGCGGTTTTCTTTATTGTGCCGTTCTTTGTGGCCATGACGAGGTATTTATCCGGATCAAATGCCTTTACAGGAACATATGCTGTGACATTTTCATCTTGCTGCAGGCTGATTAAATTTACAATCGCTTTTCCTCTTGCCTGACGGGAAGCTTCAGGAACTTCATATACCTTGACCCAGTGCACTTTCCCCTTGTTTGTAAAAAGCAGTATGTAAGAATGCGTTGATGCAATAAATATGTCCCTCACAAAATCCTCTTCCTTCGTTGTTGTAGCTACAAGCCCCTTCCCCCCTCTTCTCTGCTGCCTGTAAGCCTGCAAAGGCTGCCTTTTAATGTATCCGGAATGAGTAATTGTAATAACCTGGTTGCTTTCCTCTATTATGTCCTCCATCTCAAAGCTTTGAGCTTCTGTCTCAATAATTTCCGTCCTCCTATTATTCCCATAATTTTGCTTTAGCTCAAGAAGCTCATTCTTTATTATGTCAATAATTTTTTGCGGAGAGGCTAAAACAGATTTTAGCTCTTCTATTAACTTTAATAAGTCTTCATGCTCGGTCTTGACTTTGTCCTGCTCCAAGGAAGTCAGCCTTTGAAGCCTCATCTCCAAAATAGCTACGCTTTGCTCTTCAGAAAGGCTAAAGTTTGAAATTAAAGCGCTCTTGGCATCCTCTACAGAAATACTTTCCTTTACAAGCTTTATTGTTCTATCAATATTATTCAATGCGATTATTAAGCCTTCGAGAATATGCGCCCTTTTTTGCGCTTTATTCAAATCAAATAAGGTTCTTTTCTTTACAATATTCTTCCTATGGTCTATGTAGTGCTGAATTAATTGGTTTAAATTCAGGAGCTTTGGGGCATTATTCACCAAAGCTACCATGATAATCCCGAAAGTAACCTGCAATCTGGAATGCATAAACAGCTGATTCAGCAAAACATCTGCGTTTGCATCCTTTCTCAGCTCAATAACTACCCTTATCCCATTCCTGTCGGATTCATCCCTTATATCCGATATGCCGTTTATTTTTTTGTCTCTTACAAGATCGGCTATTTGCGTAATCATTTCTGCCTTATTGACCATATATGGTATTTCCGTAACAATTATATTTTTCCCGTCCTTCGTATCCTCTATTTCTGTTTTTGCCCTTACAATTACTTTGCCCCTGCCCGTCCTATAAGCTGATTTGATTCCGCTTTTGCCGCAAATTAAAGCTCCTGTTGGAAAATCAGGCCCTTTTACATGCTGCATCAGTTCTTCTGTTGTAATGTTTGGAGCGTCAATCTGCTTTATTGTAGCATCAACAATCTCCGACATGTTATGCGGTGGAATATTAGTGGCCATGCCTACCGCTATTCCCGAACTTCCATTAACCAGAAGGTTAGGGACTTTTGAAGGCAGCACAGTCGGCTCTTCAGATGTATTATCAAAATTCGGGGCGAACTTTACGGTTTTCTTGTCAATGTCCTGCATCATCTCTTCTGCAAGTTTTGTCAATCTTGCCTCACTATATCTCATTGCAGCTGCATTGTCCCCGTCTATAGAATTATGAACAAAAATTCCTGCTGCTAAAGCAAAATTATGGGTTCCCTCTATTGTTAGATCGTAGACATCACCCTTATATCGAAGTAATTTTGTTCTTAATACTTTATGATTATCAATAACTAATGGTTCAATAATATTTTTTTCATTTAATTTTAAAGGCATTAGAGAATCCCCCGATTTCAATTTGTTTGCTTCTTTGTAAGTCCCATCTCTCAACATAAATTTATGATTTAGGGTACATTTAATCTCTTCGCCATTATCAAGAACAACTTTCATTATTTTTTGGTCTTTTTTTGTCAGTCTTGGATTTTTAATTTCCGCAATTTCTATTATTCCTTCAGAATTTACAGTATAAGCATAATTCCTTTTTGACTGCTTATATTCTTCAATGAGTTCTTTGAAAGATAAATCCCTGCCATCTGCTAGCTTAACTTTTGTATCCGCAGTAAAACAGCCAAAATTTCCCTGCCCATCCACTAACGGATATCTCATAGAGAAATCCTGCGCTAATCTTACTAGGGAGTCATATACTGCCACATCACCATGAGGATGGAAATCTGATAGGGTTCTGCCCACTATAAATGCTGACTTTCTGAAGGGTTTATTATGCAATAATCCTGAGTTATACATCGTGTAGAGAACTCTTCTATGCACGGGTTTCAGGCCATCCCTAACATCAGGCAGTGCCCTTCCGACAATAACAGACATAGCATAATCTATGTAGGATTGTTTCATCTCGTCCTCAACAAGTCTTTGGATTATTGTAGTTCCGGCACTAGTTTTCTGCTCTTTGTTTTGCTCGTTTTTTTCGTCCATTTTTGACCTAGAAATAAGGTAATTTCTCGTCGATAAAAGGTATATTTAACGCTTTATAATAGTTGTGTTTTTTTAAACATATTTTTCAAATAGGCGAGTATTATTTTCAATATAGAAATTAAACATCTTTCCAAAGTTATTTATACTTGCTTTAAACCTAAAGATGCTTCTAAAGGTGTCGAGTAATGTCATTTATAACCGATTTTGCTGTGCTGTTTCTTGTTGTAGCAGCAATCTCTTTTTCTATAAAGCTCATCAAGCAGCCGATAATTATAGGCTATATCATCTCAGGCTTTATTTTTTCATTTTTCATAGGAGCTGATGCAGCAGGAAGCCAGATAATGTCCATGGCAGAGCTCGGCATAACATTCCTTCTTTTTCTTATGGGGCTCGAGTTTAGCTTAAGCAGCTTAAAGTATCTTGGAAAAGACATTTTTATTGCTACATTATTGCAGACTATAGCATTATTTTTTGTTGCCTTTGTCCCTTCAAAGCTTCTTGGCTTCAATGCAAATGAAAGCATTTACCTTGCGATATTATTCATGTTCAGCAGCACTTTGCTGGTAGCAAAATGGGTTGAGGACAGGAAGGAAACTTCTTCCCTGCATGGAAAGATGATTCTTGGAATTCTTGTCGTTCAGGACATTTTTGCAATACTTATACTAAGCATCCTAAACTTATTCAAGGAAACCGGAATCGAAAAGATAATGCTTGTCCCGCTTAAAGGGCTTATTTTAATAGCTATAGCATTCATCTTTGCCAGATATATACTTAACAGCCTATTTAGATTTGCATTAAAATATCCAGAGCTGATGTTCGTGCTAAGCCTTGGGGTTTGCTTCTTATTCGTTGGAATTTCCCCTTTGCTCGGCTACTCAACATCCATAGGCGCATTTATCGCAGGCATTACTTTAGCCAACACTGAATACAAAAATGAGATACTAGGCAGATTAAAGCCATTGATAATATTCTTCAACATGCTTTTCTTCGTTGGCATGGGATTCCAGTTAGACACAAATTTTGCCCCAAATGCGGTAAGCCTCATAATAATTTTCTTGGTTTTATGCTTTATTGCAAAGCCTGTTGCAGTCTACTTGACATTAAAGCTCAGGGGCTATGACTTAAGGACAGCCTTTAAAGCTGCCCTAAGCCTGTCGCAATTCAGCGAATTTGGCATGATTATAATTTTCGCAGGCATAGCCTCAGGATTAGTCTCAGCTGAAATAAGGACGATAGCAATACTGCTCATAGTAGCTACGATGGCAATATCCTCATATCTTATTAAGTACGAAAGCCTTTTGTTCAGGTATTGCGAGAATACGCTAAAAAAGATTGATGCCCTCTTCAAAAGCAAAAAAAATGAGGAAGAAAGCAAGAATCTGAAAGGCTATAATATACTGTTTTTTGGCTACTATGACCTTGGCAAGGAATTTTTCTCAAAGCTTGAAGGCAGGGGAAAGAAAATACTTGTTATTGAGAACGACCCGCAAAACATAAGGATATTGAAAAATGAAAAGATACCATTCGTTTATGGGTCAATATACACTCCCTATTTCCTCGACCGTATTGACTTTAATAATGTGGAGATAGCAGTGTCTAGCTTAGTTAACTCCGAAGACAACAAGCTTATAATAAAAACCATAAAGCGCAATAATCCAAAAGCTGTTATTATAGCAACCGCAAAAAGCGTCAGCAATTCTTTGGAGCTGTATGATGCAGGAGCCGATTACGTAATTTACCCATCTTATCTTAATGAGCAGAACGTCTCTGTCCTGCTTGAAGACTACACATCAGACATAAACAGGATAATCTCAAAAAAAATAGAGGACGTGGCAAAATTAAAGGAAAAGGAAGAGAGGATAAAATCCGCTAATCTAGTGTTTGATGTAAACGAGTTCCTGAAAAAATTGTAATTTCAAAGAGTTTGTCGATTAATGAAGGTGTCATCAATTTGTGAGGCTCTTAATGTTGAACATCAAGCTGACAAGGGGGAAGTCCCTTACGGGGAACGTCAGCCATCACAATTTACAGAAAAGCCGAACCCGATGACACCCGAGCGAAGCGAGAATTAATCAACAAACCCCATTTCACCCAAATCAAATCTTTTGTACCAAATTAGAACGGACACCAAAGCTTTTGCCGCAGTATACGCATCTTTTCTTATTCTTCTCAGTTACCGGCTTAGAAGTCTGATACTTCATCTTATTCTTGCACTGGGGGCATTGCAAAAGGAACATCATTTTTAATCAAAAGCTACATTGTTTTTTTGTTTTATCTTATGCGCACAACTATTTGCATTCTCATTAGTTGATTTCACATTATAATTTTTATTTCACTGAAATTAATATTAATAATAAGGAAATTTTTCTTAAAGTCTGAGTGAAGGAAAAATTTCCAGATAGGTTATTTGTACACAACCACATTAGACGTTTTTTGCTATCATGCTTTCTTAAAGCAAAAAATCATATTATTAATAATTATTATTTTTATTGAGTTAATATTATTGTTGGGAAAGATAAATTTATTTTTGCCTTTTATTATTAAAGTGTTTGTGAACTTCAATGCACTTTTTCATTGTTTTTCTTCGTCGCTTTCCGCTTCCTCAGGCTCTTCATCGGGCTTTTCATCATAATTTTCCGAATGTAATATTTCCTCGACCCTCGTATCAACCTTTTTCTCTTCTTCCTCGCTTAGCTTAATCCCTCCCCCCTCAAATTCAGGTTTTTGCTTTTCTTTCTCCCCATCTTTTTTCTTCCTCTTCTTTTGGTGCTGCATTTCTTCTTCCTTTATTTCCGCAAGCCTTTTCCTCTCCTTCTCCAGCTCTTCCTCAGAAGGCTCGTCCACAACCTCTAAGTCGCCAAGCTTCTCTTCCACAAACTCCGTTTTAGGCTCTTCATCTTTTTTCTCGTGCCTTTCCAAATCCAGGGGATTTCCCTCCTCATCCAACAAGTCTGCAGTCTTCTTTATCTCCTGGTCTTTCCTTTTCTCCTCCTCTGCCATTGCTTTCTGCTCTTCCTTTATTTTTTTGATCTCAAATTCCTTGTCCTCTATGGCTCTGGCAATGCTCGCAAAATCCTTAAACACTTCCTTCAGTTTTTCCTGGGGCAGATCAAAATACTCAAAGAATTTCTGCGTTAATTTTATCAGGTTTGTACGGCCATGCTTCTGCCTTGTTATATAGCCCATCTGCTCAAGCTCTTTAAGGTGGTCATAAGCCTTGTTAGTCCTTATTTTAATGAGCTCAGATTGCCTTATAGGATACTTGAACGCTATGACTGCAAGGGTTTCCATGATTGTCTTGCTTAATTCCGTCTCTGTTACTATGTTCCTCACCAAAGGCAGGAACTGCTCCCTTATATTTATTTTCCACGAATCGCCTTCATTGACGAGCATCATGCTTGAGTTCTTGTCATCGTATTCAGTTTTCAGCTCAACCAAAGCACTCTTTATATCGTCAGTTTTTGCATTCGCCAATCTGGAAAGCTCTTCTATGCTCATCTTTCTGCCGGAAGAAAACAGCAAAGCCTCTAATTTGCCCTTAAGCATATTAAACCTCTTTTAGTTTTTGACTAAGGAATACATATCATCTTCTTTTTTTATTTTATCTTCTCTTATTAGGTCATCCAGAAAAACCTTCAGCTCCTTTTCCGCTATCCCCGTTGCTCTCGAAAGATTTTCCATGGTCATACCTCCAGTAGCAAGGGATAGGAGGATTGTGTTGCTTACAGCCTTTACAAGATTCTTTTTCAGAAATGTATTTTCATTTTTCTGCCTTTTTACGACCATATCCACATTATGCAGTCTTGCCTGCAGGTCATTAATAAAGTTCTCGACAGTGGATTTCTTTACTGCAAACTCCTCCGGCTTTGTGATTTCTATTGATGAAGGCATATAGTCAAAGCAGAAGCCTATAAGCTTTTGTATTCCTTTTACAACCATATCCAATTCAACAAAAACAGCCCATAATCCCTTTTTTTCAGCAGCCTCTGAAAAATCCGCATTCATTACTATAAGCTCTGAGTCCTTCTTGATTTTCTCAACATAATCCCTTATTGAATCTTCCACATGCCCCATTGGCTTTCCAAGTACCTCAATTATTGTTTTGCACCTTATATGCGTTTGCTCTGCAATTAATTTTTCTTCTGGCATGATATTTTAGAATGAAGTTTTGTTTAAAAAGGTTTTGAAAACCTTTGGTTTTGATGGCATAAGGCTCATAATGTTCTTGTTTTGTTGTCTCTATTTGGTTTCATCTATTCTTAATTTTGAACTAAAATTATTTATATAAACTATTATTACTGCTGTATATGCCCAATATTGTCAGCTGGCTTTTGCCAAAAGAGAGAAAATTCTTCTTAATGCTTAAAATACAGGCTTCTAATGTTGTAGACGGGTCCAAGGAATTTAAGAGCCTGATTGAAAGTTATAATACTTTAAGCAGGGCAAAAAAAGAAGAATCTGTAAAAAGGATAAAAAATATAGAAGATAGGGGTGATAATATAGTGCATAATATAATTGGAAGTCTGGACAAGACATTTGTAACGCCCATAGATAAGGAAGATATCCATAAATTAGCTATGCTTTTAGACGATGTTCTTGACCTTGTTTATGCAACTTCTGTAAGACTAATTATCTTCAAAATAGACAAAATTGACGATAACATCAGGAAATTGTCTGATATCATTGAGGATATTATCAAAAAAATAGAGCTTGGAGTTATTGGGGTAAGCAAGCTAAAAAGCATGAATAGGTTTTATATAGATATACATACGCTGGAGAATAAGGCGGATGATATATACCACGCTGCTCTTGACCAGCTGTTTGATAAAAAAGATGCTATTGAGATTATAAGGTACAAGAATATTTACGAGTTTTTGGAAGAAATAACGGATAAATGCGAAGATATAGCAAATATTATAGAAAGCATAGTGGTGAAGAATGCTTGATCTTTTTTTTATGCTGGTGGTATTTACTGTAATTCTTGCTCTAATATTTGATTTCGGCAATGGCTTGAATGACGCTGCAAATGCTATTGCTACAGTAGTTGCAACCAGAGCATTGCCTTTATGGGGTGCTGTCATACTGGCTGCTATTGGAAATTTTTTAGGGGTGTTTATTTTTGGTGTTGCTGTTGCTACAACAGTGGCTAAAGGTTTAGTTAATCCTGAAATTGTTACAGCATATGTTATACTTGGCGGATTAGTTGGAGCTATCTTATGGGTTTATATTGCATCTTTCAAGGGCATTCCAGTAAGCGCATCCCATTCATTGATAGGGGGTTTTGTAGGAGCTGCTTTGGCTAAGGCTGGCATTGAATCGTTAAAATTTTGGGGAATTGCAAAAGTCTTGATCTTTATAGTTGTTGCTCCTGTTTTGGGCATGATTGGCGGATTTCTTTTTTTTACGCTAATAATGTGGATTTTTAGGAAGGTTGATCCGAGCAAGGTCAATAAATGGTTCAGAAGGCTGCAATTAATTTCAGCTTCCTCTTATGCTGTAACTCATGGAGCTAATGATGCGCAAAAAACAATGGGGCTGATAGCAATTCTCCTTTTTAGCACAGGTTTTTTAGGAGACGAATTTTTTGTTCCATTTTGGGTTATTATGATGTCTTATACAGTAATAGCCTTGGGAACTTTAGCTGGCGGCTGGCGCGTAATAAAAACAATGGGAATGAAATTGACAAAGTTAAGGCCCGTTCATGGCTTTTGCGCAGAAAGTTCTGGTGCTCTTGTTTTGGCATTTACAAGCATGACAGGAATCCCTGTTTCAACAACGCATGTTATAGCCGGCTCTATCGCAGGTGTAGGTGCAACAAGAAGATTCTCAGCAGTAAGGTGGAATTTGGCAAGGAATATAGTATGGGCATGGATTTTAACAATTCCGGCTGCTGCTGCTGTTTCCGGATTTAGTTATTTTATCATCAGTTTGTTTATCTAATCATCTCCTCCATATCAAAACAATATTCAGCAAAACAGACAAAACAATCAGGAATATGGGCGCAAGATTTTTTGCTTTCTCTGTTGCAGATTCATAGGCAAGACTATGGGGCATTAAGGCTTTATTAGCGGTAATTACATTTTCGGCATCATTCTTTTTATTATCAGGGTTATTTTTCAAATCAATGTTTTCATTTTTTAATGTTTCTGTATTATTATTTATTTTAATGCCTTTGATTACCTCATTATTTGTTTTTTGATTGTTCTTATTGACAACAACCTTAAACTTATAATCCCCTGGCTCAGCATCCTCCACAATATTTTCCAGCTCTATCTCTTGCAGCGAATTCGCTTTCAGGATAACTTCCTTCTTGTTTTCTTCTCTGTCTCCGGAATATGATTTTGAGCCGCGATAAACATAGCTCCATACTTTTACTGGAATATCGGCATTGTTATTATTGTCAAACAATATTTTTGTGTTAAACTCCCTGCCAACATCAATAATTTCATTAAAGCCCTTTATTTCAAAATCAAATTTATTAGATGACAATTCCTTCTGCTGCACAACTTTAACCTCGCATAAAGAATCAGTTATGTCCTCTATCTTAATTTCTTCCTCATCTTCAGCATCCAAGCCTTCCGCTTTAAGAATATAGTCATCATCCTTAAAATCATTGTCGCAGTTCGGTATTATCTGCACAGGTATTGTAATGGAGTAATTTTTGTATTTATCCTCAAGATTCGTGCTTGACTGCTTGCTCAGCTTTTTTCCCTTGCCGCTTTCCATCCATAAAGCAACGCTTTTCTTGTTTGTATTGCCTTTATACACACTTAGCCTTGCCCTCACTATCTGGCCGAATTTTGCCTTTTTATCACTTCCAAGATCAAGTATGTTTTCTATTTTAATGGAGGATTCTTCCTGCAATGGTTTCCCCTTAATTGTTATAATTCTTGCATCAAAATTATTTTCAAAATTGGTGTCATTGCATTGGACAGTTACATTCGAGTCCATAAAATATGATTTCCCTCCCTCTAAGTTTGGGGTATATTCTGTTGACGTCCTTTGTTTTGTTATTGACTCATTTGTGAATGGCTCATATTCCCTAATTAATTTTCCATTAAGGTCTTCTATTTTGGCTCTTGAGGTAAAATTAGTTGACGAGCCTGACACTTTAGATGCCCTAATCTTAAAAGAGAATTCAGAAGCATTTTCAAAAACTGTTTTTGCCAGAATAAACTCTATTGAATAATCGCAACTTGACGTCAAACTATCATCATTGGCAAACCCAGGCGTTGGATTTGATTTAAATAAGGAATTGTTTATATACGCCCAGCTTAGGTCTTCAGTGGTTTTATTATATGTTTTTTTATCCCTCAAATTGTTATTATTGTCATAAATATGAATTGTTTCTCCATCATTTCCCAGTCCATTGCCAATGGAAGCATCATCAGCATACAGCCTTACAGCATCATTGCTCACATTGAAGTTATTGTAAACCCTTGTGGCATCATCTGTTATTATTGCATACCCCAATGCAGGGATTATAGTGCCTTCGTTATTGTACAATCCTCCTTCTATGGTATCATTGTCATTATCATCCCCAATAATCCAGCCGCTTACATTAACCTCCTTATTTTCATCATTATAAAGCTCTAACCACTCATTTAATGTCTCATCTGCAATAGGATCTGCCATTATCTCATTTATTATAATAGCATAAGAAACCTGCATTGAAAGTATAAAAACCCCTAAAAAAGATAAAAATTTCATTTTGTGCAGTGTTTATGAAACCCTATATAAATATTTACTACTTTACTATCTTGCAATGATAATAAAAGTTTAATAAGATAGGTCTTTAATTTCAGTGTAGGGGTGCTATACTTGGGATTTTTAAAGTTCTTGAAGAGGGATAAGGGCAAGGAGATGGATTTTGACCTTGAAGATGATTTAGATATCCCCCCACCTCCGCCTGATTTGTCAAAAGAGGAGTTTGGCAATGCAGGAAAATTCCCTGAATTTCCAGAGCTTCCCGAAACTGAGGGTGCTGAATTTCCAGAGTTTCCAGAGCTTCCAGAAGCTGAGGAAAGCATAAGCCCGTCTGACGAGTTTCCAATAAGAGGGCATTCTAAGTATATGCCAAAAGAAAAGCCTTTGCCGCCATTGGATTTTGATGAGGTCGCTAGTGAAGATTTTGCTGAAGAAAAGCCATTCCCAAAATTAAAAATTCCGGAAGAAGAGTTTCCAAAACCAATGCCTATGCCAAAACCAAGTTTCCAGCCAAGGCCATTGTTTCCTGCCAGAGAAAGGCTTTTTCCAAGGCCAATAGAAAACATAGCCCCTAAACCGCAGATTGAAGCCTCAAGCCCTTATAGGGATATTGAAAAAGAAGCTTCAAAAGAAGAAATTGGCATACTGAGGCACAAAAAGTCAAAAGGGCCTATTTATGTGAGGATAGAAAAGTTTAGGGATATATTGGCAAATGCAAACATAGTAAAAAATAATTTAAGGATAGCCTCACAATCAATTGAAAGACTGAATGAAATAGATGAAAACAGGGAGAGGGTATTTGTGAAGTGGCATGACACCATGATGGATATGCAGAAAAAATTTATTTTCGTGGACAAATCCGTGTTTAAAAAGTCAAGGTAGTGGGAAATTAAAAATTTAAGGTGCTGGGAAAACAAAGTTTTCCGGCACCTCCAAAATTAAAATTTTGTAGGTGATCAAAAATGGTAAGAACTGGAGCCCCGGTTTTTGTTAAAATAGAGGATTATAAGGACATACTGGATGTGCTGGACCTTATTAAGGACAAGCTGGCGGAAGCAAAAAGGACTTTAGCTGACCTTAATGAGTTAAAAAATGATGAGGACGCTGAATTGGAGCTTTGGAGCTCTACATTGAACGAGATTGAGAACAAGCTGGACGACATAGACAGGAGCCTGTTTGAGCCAGAAAGCACCTATTAAGAATGGAAAAGGAAAAAAATATCTTTTTTGTGGAAGTGCACGAGCCTGATGAAGTAAGGAGAAATACTTTGGAGTCCCTCAAGGCAATACTTGAGAACCTGCAGAGGTTTGAAAAGTTCAAGGGCATAAGGCATGACAAAATAGAGCTGATGCACAGGCTTGACAGGACAATAAAGGAAATCAACAAGCTGATTCCGGATCTAAAGAAAGCCCTTCCTGATGCAAAAATAAGGGCTGTAGCCCAGCATAAGCATATAGGGAGGAAAAGAGCATCCGCTAAAAAAGAGCAGGAAGAATCTGTAAAAGAAATGCCTATGTCTGAGCTGCAGAAACTTGAGTCAGAGTTAAGCGAAATAGAAGGAAAATTGAGTAGTTTGAGATGAAAGTTTAGTTCTTTTATTTTTAATTTGAAATTTAATATGCTCACTTCGTTCGCAAATTCTAGTGCTCGGGCTCGCTTTTCTGCCATAACGCTCGCCCTCGCCTATCTATTCAATAAAAACAAATTTGAAAGTAATCTTTTTAAATCAATGGGATATACTTTTGAATATTGCGGGGATGCCGGAGTGGCCAAACGGGACAGTTCGTTTGGTATATAAATGCTAAATGAGTCTATACTCAAGTTATTGAGTGATGAGGCCAAAAGCCGATGAAATACTCGTGGGCCATCTGTTAGCTTAGTGCTTACGCAGGTTCGAATCCTGCTCCCCGCATTAATTATTTCTCTAAAAAACGTTTATGCATGCGCTCTGAATTGTTAGGTGACCACAAATTAGCAAGTTTTATAAATGTGGGCACCTTTTAATGTTATATGTATGTTGAAAAGAGAAAAGCTGGGAAAAATATAAAGTATTATCTCGTCCATTCTTACAGGGATAAGGGCAAAGTAAGGAAGATAAGAAAATACCTAGGGAGAAACCTTGCGAAAGAAGAGCTGGAAAAAGCAAAAAACAATGCAAAGCTGCATATTCTTAAACTTTTAGAAGAGCTTAACACGGAAGTTTTTCTTTTCACTTTAACTAAAAATCAGATTGAAAAATTAAACAGATTTGATAAAAATATAAGGATTATGCATTTCAACCAAAAAGAATGGCAGCAATTTACAGAGGAATTTACCTATAACACAAATGCGATTGAAGGCTCTACAGTGCAAAGAGACGAAGTGCCAGAAATCTTAGGCAAGCAAAAGGCTTCCGGCGCTGAAGAGCTGGAAACAAAAGGCGTTGCCAAAGCTGTTAATTATATTAAGAATGCAAAAGAAGATGTTTCTATTAAGCTAATAAAAAAACTTCATAATATATGTTTTGAAGGCTCCAAAAGCTTTGCAGGCCAATTAAGAAAAGTAGAGGTGGTAGTCAAAAGCTCCAAAGGGGATATATTGCATCAAGGGGTTCCATTTTCCCAATTGCATTTAGCATTAAATGACATGATTTCCTGGTATAAAGAAAATAAAAATAAGTTTAAGCCGCTGGTTTTGGCAGCCATCATGCACAACCAATCTGAATATATCCACCCGTTTCGGGACGGGAACGGAAGGGTTGGAAGGCTTTTGCTGAATTTTATCCTATTGAAAAATAAGTACCCTCCAATAAACATAAGCTTAGAAGACAGAGCTGAATACTATAGGGTGCTGCAGGAATACCAGAAGAACCAAAATTTAAAGCCGACAGTTGAATTTTTAGTCAGGCAATATAGGGATACATTAAGAAGGGTGACCACAAAATACAAGAAAATCTAAAAATGTGGACACCAAAAATATATAAATAATATCTTAAATGAAGGCTCTTTTTAAAAACAAAAAATGATAGAAATCTATGCTGTTGGCGGCTATAATGAAGTCGGAAAAAACTGCACCGCTGTTAATATTGATGGGGAAGTTATAATTATTGATTTGGGCATCCATCTCGAAAATTACATTAAATTAACTGAAGATGAAGACTTGATAAAAATAAATGCAGAGAAGCTGATGGATGTTGGCGCTGTTCCGAATATTTCTGTCCTAGATAAGATAAGGGATAATGTCAAGGCCATTGTGATAAGCCACGCGCATCTTGACCATGTGGGAGCTGTCCCGTACATAGCAGATAAGTTTAATGCTCCTGTTGTATGCGGGCCATATACGGCCGAAATAATACGAAGCATATTGAAAGAGGACAAGATTAAGCTCGATAACGAGATAAAAACCGTAAATATAGGCTCAAGATACGAAGTTTCCAATAATATAACAATAGAATTTATCAACATAACTCATTCTATCCCCCAGTCCGCATTAGTTGCCATACACACAAAATACGGCGTTATCCTTTACGCGAACGATTTCAAGCTTGATATGCACCCTACCTTGGGTAAAAAGCCGAACTTCAAGAGAATGGAGGAAATAAGCAGGGAGAATGTTTTGGCTTTGGTAGTGGAGTCAACTTATGCATCTGACCAGAGAAAAATGCCATCTGAGCAGGTAGCAAAGGATATGCTTCGTGATGTCCTGCTTGATACAGAAAACAAGGATAACTTAATCATTGTTACAACCTTCTCCTCCCATATAGCAAGATTAAAGGCAATAATAGAATTTGGCAAAAAGCTCAACAGAAAAATCCTCTTTTTAGGCAGGTCATTAGCGAAATATGTAAAGGCTGCTGAAAAAATCGGCATAGTGGGCTTTTCAAAAGATATAGAACTGGTAAAGTACAGCCGGCAGATAGAAAGAAGGCTAAAGAAAGTTGACAAAGACAGGAAAAAATATATGCTTGTTGTTACAGGCCATCAGGGAGAGCATAAATCAGTTTTGTACAAAATAGCAAAAAGGGAATTTAAATTTAACCTCTATCCTGAAGACAATGTCGTTTTTTCCTGCAGAACCATACCAACTCCAACAAATATAGCCAATAGGGACGCTCTGGAAAACGAGCTCAAGCAAAACGGAGTTAGAATCTTTAAGGACATACACCAGTCAGGGCATGCAGCCAGAGAGGATTTAAGGGACTTTATCCATATTATAAAGCCGAAAAATATTATTCCTGCGCATGGAAATAAGGAGATGAAGGAATCTTTAGCGGAACTGGCAGAGGAGATGGGCTATAAAATCGGAGAAAATGTCCTTATGCTAAAAGATGGCGGCAAGGCCGCTTTATAAAAACAGGTATTGGTTAATCTTTGGGTGATAAGTTTCGGGTGGTAACCGAAGGGTGTTTTACTGCCTTTTCAAGCAGTTCTTTCCATAAATCACTTTCGTTTATTCCAGCCCTTCTTGTGGGGGTTGTTTTAAGTTCTTAGTTTTCTTACCTGATTAAGTAATAAATACATAAGTTTATATATAAGTATTACCTTACTAAGTTACAATGGCTAGAATTAAAATAATCATTGATGGTTTTAAATGCGAAAGATGCGGACATGAATGGGTTGCAAGAATAAAAGAAGACCCCGTTATCTGCCCTAGATGTAAAAGCCCATATTGGAATAAAGCTAGAAAAAAGTGATTTACCATGCCAAATCCTTACGACCCTCAAAATCCAGTTAAACCACATTATTTTGGTGGCAGAAGAATTATGATTGATTCTTTCAAGGAAAGATTAGGTGGAGCTTTAAACAATCAACAATCTGGTGGTATCTTAATCTACGGTCATAGGGGGGTGGGAAAAACATCATTATTACAAAAATTTATCGATATAGCCACCAATGATGTAGAAAATCAATCAAATGTGCTAATATTATATAGGAGACTTTCTGCTAAAATAGATTCTGAACAATTATATAATATTCTATTGGAAGAATTAAACTCTAAAATAAGAGAAAGACAAACTATTGTTGAGAAAGCAAAAGAAATTGGAAAGAGTTTCTCGAAATTAAATGCTTTTGGGTTGGGAATTGATATTAAAAAAGAGAAAGAATCACTTTCTCCATTTCAAGTTTGGAAGTTGGCTTTAAATTCGTTGAAAGATGTCCCTTGTATCATGATTGCAATTGATGATGCCGACGAATTGGATATATCTGCGTTGGGCGAACTAAAAACAGTAATGGAAGAAATAACAAAAGTTCCAATTATCCTTATAATATCTGGTGGAATTGAGTTTGAAGAACAATTAATTGGTAAATACTCCCCCATAGCAAGAATATTTTCAGGTGCAAGTTATAATATTTCAAGATTGGATTATGAAGAAACAAAAGAAGTATTATTGTTACCTCTTGAAAAAGAAAATACGAAATGGATTGAAGATGCAATAAAATCCCTACATAAATTCACACTTGGATACCCCTATTTAGTTCAATGTCTTGCTAAAGCAAGCTATAAAGAAAATGAAGAAATAACAAGAAATATTGTTGAAAGTTCAATTGAAAATGCCGTTAATATTGGTAAAGCATGGCTTGGTCATGAAATCCCTAATGCTTCTGATAATGATGTTGTATCATTTCTCAAAATTGTCGAGATTAACAAAGAAATATTCACAAATTCAGAAATATCCTCTAAAGATGTTTCACCACCTTACATTGGTAGATTAGTTAAATTAAAAGTTATTAAAAAAATAAGCTATGGTAGGTATAAATTAGAAAAATCACCAATAGCGGCAATTTTTGAAAAATTGAAAAGAGGAATTTAATTTTAAATACCCGCTTCCTTACTCCCCTTTAGTTACCACCTGATATTTTACCAATACCATAAAAACATAAAAATTATAAACCAATACATATTTTTCGGCATTATTTGGGGGTTAATATGAAACTTACTCTTGCAGAGCCAAAATACCTAAAGGAAAGCATCACTATAATTTCTGATCTGGTTAATGAAGCCAGGTTTAAGGTGAATAAGGATGCCATAGAGCTTGTAGCAATGGACCCTGCTAATGTTGCCATGGTTATTTTCAAGCTTCTAAGTAGCTCTTTTACCGAATATGATGTCAAGAAGGATGTTGAAATCGCAATAAACCTAAGCAACCTGAAGCAGATTATGAGAAGGGCAAAGCCTGATGACATGCTTACGCTGGAGCTCGACCCGGACAATAAGCTGAAAATACAGCTGAAAGGCACTAATTTAAGGACATTTAGCCTTCCAATAATAGATCTTGATGAAAAAGAGCAGAAAATACCCGATTTAAAGTTTCCTGTAACAATTAAGCTCCCCTCTTCGGTTCTGAATGATGCCATAGAGGATGTTGATGTTGTTGCAGAATCAGTTACTTTTATTGCAGAGCCGAAAAAATTCACAATAAGCGCTGAAGGGGACTTAAGCCAGGCAAATATCGAGATGAAAGAAAGTGAAAATACAAAAATAGCGCTTGATGGCAGCGAAAGAATAAAGGCAAAATACAGCATTGAGTACCTTAAGAAGATGATTGCAGGCAGCAAGATAGCAGATGATGTTTCTATCCACTTCAACAAGGATTATCCGTTAAAGCTGGAATACAAGGCAGTTGACAAGGTAATGCTCAGCTTCATTCTTGCCCCAAGGGTGGAGAACGATTAATTTCTATTTTAGAGTAGTGATGTTAGAAATCTTTATAAATTGGTTTCATTTGCGGTTAATAAAAAAAGTGTTGGGGTTGTTTTTGTGGCTGAACCAAATCTTGCAAGAGGAATTTTGGTGTCTTCTAGACATGTAGGCGATTTTCAAGTAGGATATATTTATTATCATGGTGCAGTTCAAATTACCCCTTTTCGAGATAGAATGTACATAAGTAAGTTTAATGATGGCCTAATTCTAGGAGCAAATCCTGATCTAGCAGAAAGGTTAGGATATAAAGATCCTGGTGCTCAAGAAAAAAGAAAAAGGTTTGGCATTGAGCATCCTGCATTAGCAAGCCAGGGATTTTTATTTAATTTGGTATTTGGATTGAGTGTTCATGATATTTCATTTAATACTCGAGCAAATCTTTCTTATAGTGATCTTCGTTATGGGACACCAGTTTTTGAAGGAGATACTATTTATGCCAAATCTGAAGTTCTTGGTGTGCGTTTTGCAAGAGATGGCACTAGCAATGGTGCAGTTCAAGTAAAAACTATGGGTTATAATCAAAGAGAAGAAGTTGTTTTGGAATATGTGCGAACAGTTTTAGTAAATGCGGAACCTGGAAAAACATATAACCAATCAGACGGCAGTAGATTACAAGAACAACCAGCGAAAATTGATT
>Ga0209541_10007097_pt1 | contig 18903 bp, 19 predicted proteins | sample RifCSPlowO2_01_FD_184027 | JGI IMG/M metagenome (GOLD analysis project Ga0209541, IMG submission 184027) | Groundwater microbial communities from Rifle, Colorado - Rifle CSP2_plank lowO2_0.1 (SPAdes) (version 2) | ecosystem: Environmental > Aquatic > Deep subsurface > Groundwater | place... | reverse complement strand
CACGCATAAAGGACATCCCGTCTTTTACAAAGACCGAACGGATGGTAATGCCCGTGTTCGCATTCCCGTTAAAAGAGAGGTATCCCATGGCTCCCCCGTAGAAATCCCTTCTGGAGTTTTCCAGTTGTTCGATAAGCCGCATCGCCTCTACTTTTGGAGCCCCGCTCAGTGTTCCAGCAGGAATGGTGGTGAGCAAGGCGTCTAAGGCATCCATATCCGGCTGAAGCTGCCCACGAACACCGCTGACCAGATGGAAAAGATTTGGATATTCTTCTACGGTAAACAGGTCAGTGACCCTTACTGTGGAGGCGTCTGCCAACCGGTATATTTCATGCCTGGCAAGATCCACGAGCATTGTATGCTCACGCAGTTCTTTTGTGTCCGTCATCAATGCAATCCGTGCCTGATAATCATGCATGGGTGTTTGTCCACGCCGGATGGTCCCTGCAATCGGCCGAATTTCCACTTCGCCATTCGTCACCTTAATGTGCAATTCCGGAGAGGCTCCGTACAAGTAGTTTTCATTGCCGAAAGAGAAGTAGAATGAATAGGGAGAAGGATTGACCTCCCGAAGCGCTGCATAGGAATCCAACGGATGCTTCTGAAGCGCCATCCCCTGATTGCGCGAAAGAACCCCCTGCATGAGGCGCCCTTTTCTGATCTCATTGACAATAAAGGCCACCTTATCCTGGTATTCACGAAGAGACATGTCCTCAAATTTCCGGAACGGCAAAGGCTCAAAGGAAGAGGCAAGAACCCTGTTGTCCAGACCGTCATTCTTTCCGTCAAAGAAGAATTGCTTTAGAGTAGACTGTTCACGGATGTCATCAAAATAGACTACCGTAGAAGGCAAAAATAACAGGAAGTCAGGTTCGCCGCCTTCGCTAAAACGGTTCCCGAAATTTTCAAAGTTTCTCGCAAAATCGTAGGCGAATGCACCATACAGACCTGCCTGGTCATCTTTCAATTGGGGAAATTTCTGCAACACGGTTCGGATTGCATAACTGGCGTTTGGCTGGCGGATACGGGCATGCTCTTCGACATTCGGATCCGATTGACTGGGAACACGACCCCGGATTTCCCTTTCCGTGACGCGCAGATCGGTCGCATACGGAAAATCATCCCGGTCAAATGCGTGCAGTATCGCCTCTCCCGTCTCTGTCAGGGCATCCAAACCAAATGTGTCGTTTTTTCCGGTTATCCTAAGCGCGGCATTCGGAACCACAATGCTTTGCCTGCCGTATACCAGATGCGGAGAGCGGGACTCCATCAGCAGGCTTACACTATTTCCGTTATTGGAATGGGCTGCGAAATACTTGAATGGGTTCTGGTATGGGATAGGTGTATTTTCGGCTTGGATTTGCATACAACGACAGGAGCAAAAGTTTGTATTTAAGCCTATTGTCACAAAAACATAAAATTTATAAATAAAGACTCATTTGTGTCTTTTATGACAAATATAGCCGAGCGCGTGAAGGCATTTCTGGACAATGAATTCATCATCAGGAAATGCCTGTTCAGGAACATACTAAGCCTGAGAGCCCTTTCACGATACATAGTGCAAACAACAGGCCTTGAGGAAAAGAATCTGGATGCTGTGATGAGCGCAATACGGCGCTATAAAAAAGAGGAGCGGAAGAAAAGCGAGAAAGAGCTTAAGCAGGTGTTCTCCAAAGTTTCCGTGAAGACAAGGAGCAACATAGCTGACATCTCCATGAAGAAAGGCAGGAGGATTCTGGAGCAGCTGAACAAAATCAATTCAATCGTGGACATTGAAAAGGGAGAAGTCATAAGGCTGATTCAGGCCGAGGAAAGCATTAGAATCATCCTTGATGAGAAGAATCTGGAAAAATTCTTCAGATTCTTCTCCAGAAATGACTGCCTCGGCATAGAAAAGAATTTGACGGAAATAAATTTGCATTTCCCCATGGAAGCTTCGAAAACAAAATCCATAATAGCCATGGTTTCTTCCAGCCTGAGCGCCGAGGACATAAATATAGTGGAGATTATGAGCGGCGCACCAGAATTGCTGATACTTATCAGAAAAGAGGATTTGCTTAAAGCCCTTAACGTGATTGACAATCTGGAAAAGATGCCCTAATTTTTTGCAGCCTTAAGAAGTCCCTGAATTGCCTTTCTCCTGTCTTTCTGGCCGAAAATTGCTGTTCCTGCCACAATCACATTAGCGCCTGCATCAACAGCCTTCTTGATGGTTGAAGCGCTTATGCCGCCGTCCACCTCAATGTCCATTTTCGGCCTTAATTTCCTTAATTCCCTTATCTTCGGCAATACGCCATCTATGAATTCCTGGCCTGCATAGCCCGGCTCTACTGTCATAAGCAGCACCATCTCCACCTTGTCCAGATATGGCATGATTTTTTCAAGAGGCGTCTTAGGCTTTATCGCCAGGGAGGCTTTCATGCCATTTTTTTTTATCTCCTGGATTACCTTATCCGTGTCATCCTTTGATTCCTGGTGAAAAATTATGTTTTTTGCGCCTGCGTCTGCATAAGCACCGATATAATCCAGCGGATGCTCCACCATCAGATGGACCTCTTTCAGAAGCTGGGTTTTTATTTTCTTGATATCCTCAGGCTGGAATGTCGTCGGAGGCACGAATTTGCCGTCCATTATGTCAATATGTATCCTGTCCGCATCTGCCTCTATTTCCTTTACCTCTGCCAACAGCTTTTTTCTGTTCGCAGAGAGTATGGAAGGCGCTATTTTGAGTCTCATTTTCCAAAATTCGTCTATTTCCGCACCAGTGAAATAAGGTTGTCTATGATTTTTCCGCCGTCCGGCGTCAGTATGGATTCCGGGTGGAACTGCACTCCTTCTACAGAAAGCTCTTTATGGCGTACTGCCATAACCACACCTTTTTCGCTCCTGGCGGATATTTCCAGGCAATATGGGACATCCTGGGCAGCCAATGAATAATAACACCCCGCCAGCAGAGGATTTTCAGCACTCTTGAATATGGTCAGGTTGTCATGCTCTATCTTTGATGTCTTGCCGTGCAGGATTTCCAGTGAGCGTGAAACTTTGCCTTCAAAGGCCTCTATAATGCATTGCATCCCAAAGCCTATGCCGAAAACAGGAACTGAACCTGAATACGCCTGGACAATTGAAATGCAGCTTGCAGAGGATGCAGATGCCGGCCCTGAAGAGAGCACAATCAATTGAGGCTTGAATTTCTTTACAGCATTATCTATCACCTTCATGTCTGTATTGCCGCTGTATATCATGACCTCACAGCCCCGTTTTTCCAGCTCATCTGCCATATTATAGGTGAAAAGGCCGCCATTATCAATCAGCAGGACTTTCATTTTAAGCCTCCTGCCTTCCTGATGACGGCAAGGCTTAACTTCGCCTGTTTTTCTGTTTCCTCAGCCTCGTTTTTCGGGACAGAATCCTGCATGAGCATGGCAGCTGCACGAATATAAGCCCTATTTCCTTTCAGCTGGATGGAATTTGCCGTGGCAGCGCTGTCAAAGCTTCCATCTGGGGCTATATAGCAGACTGCACCACCATAGAAGCCGCGCTTTGTTTTTTCAGCATGGCGCAGTAAGTTCATGGCTTCTATCCTGGGCATGCCTGTCAGATGGCCAGCATTCATCAATGCGGCATATGCATGCAGCGCATCCAGATCATTTCTCAGAATACCCCTAACTGTTGAAACAAGATACTGCATATGCGAATATTTTTCCACAACAAAAGATTCTGCAATTGTGCGGGTTCCTGACTTTGAAACGCGGGCCACATCATTCCGGGCAAGATCCAGGAGCATTGTATGCCCTACCATGCCTTTTGCATTGGTTTTTAGCTCCACTTCATAGCGTGAATCAAGATCCATGTCTATTTTATTATTTAACAAACCCCTTGGCTTGGCAAAACTGGCTGGATGCAACTCAATGGTTTTATCCACAGCGCCCTGAACACGTATGAAAGGCTGAGGCGAGGCTCCGAGAAGAACGCCGCTTTTATGGTTTACGAAGAACATGAACGAAGCAGGACCCATCTCCCTGAGGGCCTTGTAGATATCCATAGGCTCTGCGTTATAGTCCGTGATAATTGTCCTGGAAGGGAATATCTGGAAAACATCTCCCTGCAAAATGTGCTTTTTCAGCCCGTCAAGAGCATTCTCAAATTCCTTCAATTGCACATCTGCAGTTATTGCCTGCTTTTTCTTGCGGAACTTTTTTGCCTTGGGAGATTTAAGAGACAATGCTTTTTCATAGGCTTTGATGGTTTTCACGGCATTTTTATAGAGCTCTTCCCGCCTATTTGTGGTAACCAGAACGTTTGCAACAATATAGGTGATGTTCTGCCTGTGGTCTGCAAGGAAAAGATTGTCTGCAAAATACAGCTCGTAATCAGGCTCCTGCAGAATGTCTTCCTTGTTTTCCGGCATAGCCTCAAACTGATCTATAAAATCGTATCCGAACATGCCGAAGAGCCCGGAAGAAGGCGTAAAAATCTCTTCTGCCAGCCTGAATTTGAAAGCAACTGTACGGATGATATCCATGTGATTTTTTAGCTTCAGGCGCTGCTGCTCCGGCACGCTGCGCTGCAACTGCATAATCTTTCCGGTAATCGATTCCTTGCCGTATTTTACCTGGTCGCAAAACTTCAGCTCGCCTTTCAAAGCCTTCAGGAATTCGCGTCCTGTTGCGTTCAAAGCCTGAATTTCGAATTCTTCTTTTTTTCCTGACAGGCGAAGGCATGGGGATGACGTGCCTAAGCTGCGCTCGCCATATTTTTCAATCGCCTCTGCAGATTCCAGAAAAAATGAATATTTTTTGCGACCGTAATTAGAGAGTTTTGAAAAGAATTCCAATGGGCTTAGAGGAGAGCTAACTACCTTGAATATTGGCACTATATCGCCTATACGGGCCTTTTTTACAGCTTCCAGGGCCTCTGCGCCATTATCCTTGAGTTCTGGCAAGATACCACCTTTCCGACGGATTGCGGGTGCTTATTTAAAGTTTTTTGTTGAACAGCAAAGAGTAACAATTAGGAAAAGCTGGAAAATGACTATTTACTCATTTAAAGGCTGATTAGTTGGTTATAGATGATTTAAGTCGGATATAAGCTTTATTTGACTAAGAAAAGGCTATTCTGTTCTTATTTTTTTTATAATGGTTCTTCTTATTATCTTCAATATGGAAATAAAATAGAAAGTATTAAATAGTAGTATTTCTTACTACCTGGTGGTAATCTTATGAAGAGCAAATTAAGCATTTCAATGGAGGAAGGCCTTATCAAGGCTGCGGAAGAGGCTGTCCAGGAGGGCAGATTTAGAAATAAATCCCACATTATTGAATACGCCTTGAAAACGTTTCTAAAAGGAGAAAAATGAGCGAAGACGGCGAGGCTTCTGAAAACGAAGCGCAGGAAGAGAAAACTGAAGAAAGAGAAGATGCAGCTGAAGATAATTCTAAATCTGATAAAGAGCTGGAGCAGCTTGTTGAAGATGCTCCTGATAATGAAAATGCAAGAGAAAAGCTTTCTGAGCATGCGAGAAAAGGCAGAGCTCCTGAAAAAGAAGCATTGGGAAAAATACTGGCTTATTCGAAAGCAGTAAAGAAGAAAGTTGAGAGTGATAGGACCAATGGAAGCTTTAAGAGATGGGCAAAGTCCATTTACAGCCTTATTGATGGATTTACTGATATTGGAGAAATTGAGGACATACAGAGAAGGATTGATGGCGCCAAAAGCGACACCATTGTATTTTTGCTTCCTGGCCTGGCAGATTACCCATATACTGCCGAGCATTTTAGAAAATATACTGGATTGGATGTAGCGAGGATAGTGACGAGAAATCCTGCTGAAATCAAAGGCATCATAGATTATGCGCATGAAAAAGGGCTGAAGACAGTTGTATTTGGATATAGTGATGGCGAAAAAAGGATAGGAAAAACAGTAGAGTTATATGGCGGAGAGAATATAGACCTAATCATTGGAGCAGGCTCTAATAAAAACATACCCTATAACGGCATCGGGCCTGAAAAGGTCATTTACATGAACGGAAGAAATGACAGATTGGCACCGATGGAATCCGGCTATTTCAATGAAACACTCTCCAGGATATATAATGTAGATGGAGGTCATGTCGCTCTTGTCAGGAATCAGAAAACAATAGGACAGATAGGGGATATAATCAGAAGCCATATTAATATAAGGCCAAGAAGCCTAACTACTTATGATAGTAAGGCGGCATAGAAATTTTAATAAACGCATCTTTACCCTTTTATGCAAGGGGGTTGGAAAATGGAAGAAAAAAGCATAAAGAAGCAGATAAAGGAGTTTCTCAAAGATTCCAGCCAGAGGGAGATACGGATAAAATACAAAGGCCCAAGGCTGAATGCAGGAAGCCACTGGTATTGCTTCAGGAACCCGTTCCGAATGCTGTGGACCGCATTTATAGTTGAAATAACAAGAAAATTGCCTCCATGCGAATTTAAGAATAATCTTCTTCGGATGATTGGTGTAAAGATTGGAAAAGATGTATGCATTTCTCCTGATGTTGTGATAGACTGGCTTTTTCCTGAATTGGTAGAAATAGGCGACGGCACGTTAGTCGGAGGGGCTGTATGGATCCCTGCGCATTCCATAACAATAGATGAAATAAGGATTGGAAGGGTCAAGATTGGCAAGCAGGTCCTGATAGCGAGCTTTGCATGCAATGAGCCTCCAATAACCATAGGTGACAGGGCAATAATCGGGCTGTATGCTTATGTCAACAAGGATGTTCCGGAAGATGCATTCATGGTTGGAATTCCTGCACAGATGAAAAGAAACCTGAAAGAGATAGGCTATCTAAAGGAGTTTAACGAGAGCCTTCAAAAATGGCATGGAAAAAAACCGTAAGGCATTATGGCAGGCTTATCAGAAATGACAAAAGCATAAGACTTGTGAAGCTAAAGTATACAGGAAAAAGAGGGAATTCTGAATGCGACTGGCACAAGATAAGAAACCCGATAAGAATGCTGTGGACTGCGCTTATATTTGAGATTCTTCGGAAGACCCCGCCTTCTAAACTGAAGAATTCCGTTTACAGGATGTTCGGGGTAAAGATAGGAAAGGATGTTTCCATCGCCTATAATGTTCTGCCTGACCCATTGTATCCTGAGCTTCTTGAGATTGAAGACAATGTCCTCATCGGCAGCGATGTAGAGTTCGGATGCCATGAGTTCATCAACCATAGATTCACGCTTGGCAGGATAAAGATAAAGAAGAACTGCATGATCGGGGCATATGCAATGATAGGAACAGGAGTTACAATAGGTGAAAACTCTGTTATCGGCCTGCGCAGCTTTGTGAGGGATGATATACCTTCGAATGAGTTTTGGGCAGGAAATCCTGCAAAATTGATCAAGAAGATTGACCCAAAGCAATTGATTCCTGAAAAAGACGTGGAGATTCTGAAATATTGAAGAGTAAAATGAAACACAAAAAGCCGAAATGGTGGGTATGGGAGCGTCCGGCTACTGTGCATATTATCTATACGGGCGCAAGGGCCGCAGTCCATCCGCTGAAGAATGAATTCGGCGGGTGCTACGGGACGCTGTACGGACTCTTCCGGAATGAGATGGTCAAATTTTTCTGCGATTATAGTACGATGGTAAAGTATGGTGAGAAGATTGTCTCTAATCTCATGGAAAAAAAGTATTATGATAAAAAGATGGAACGGTGGAGATTGCTCTGTAAAGAATTAAATCAAATGTTCAAAAAATTGGAGGAGACTGATTTGAAGAGATTGCCCAATGAAGCGTTATATGAATTGTATGATGCATTTGACAAACGTTATGGGGAATGGTGGGGTTTCGGGCAGGTGGCTGAGAACATCGGCTATTACTGCGAAGAGGTGTTGAAAGATGCGTTAAATGATGAGCATTTCAAAATGCACTTCAATGTATTGGTAACACCTACAAAACCATCGTTTACCAACGAGGAAGAGCACCACCTGTACAAGATTGCGAAAGAGATACAGAAAAACGGATTTGGCTCAAAAAAGGCCAAAGCGCTGCTGGTTGAGCATGCAAACATGTTCCATTGGATCGAGAACAATTACCATGAGACCAAGGCGTTGGATGAAAGTTATTTCATTGAAAAGGTAAAAGCACTGGTGGAAGATAAGGTGAATGTGGATGGGCTGGAAGCCAACCAGAAAAAGCGGCGCATTGAAGTGGCGCGGAAAAAAAATGAAATCATGGGGCAATTAAAGTTTGATGAAAGATTGCGACGCATTGTTGAGTTTATTGATGAATTTGCCTTTTTCCAGGATGAGCGGAAGAAATACGCACTGATTGCATGCCGTGTGCTTGACCTTTTCACTATGGAATTCAGCAGAAGGTTTAAGATAGATTATAGATTAATGCGATGGATCACACCCACGATGGCAAGAGAGCTTCTGAGAATAGGAGAAGTGGATGTGAAAAGACTGGAAGAAATTGGAAATTGCACCTTTGTCATCTTTCATGAAGACGGCAAGGATGTTCTGCTTCATGGAAAAGAAGCGTTGGAAAAGGAAAAAACCATCTTTTCTCTTGACAAATCAGATGTAAACGAGATTGAGGGCATATCCGCCAATCAAGGGCGAGCTGAAGGGTTTGTTCGAATCTTATTTAGCCCGAAGGAAATCAAGGACATGAAAACTGGCGAAATTTTAGTGACAACAATGACCTCACCAGACTTTGTGCCGGCCATGCGGAAAGCAGCTGCCATTGTCACGGATGAAGGAGGCGTTACCAGCCATGCTTCCATTGTTTCCCGCGAGTTAGGAATCCCATGCATAATCGGGACAAGAATCGCAACTAAAGTATTGAAGGATGGGATGAAGGTCGAGGTGGATGCGAACAGGGGTACTGTCAGGATTTTAAAATGATTTTGAGGAAAAGATTGAGCAATTTTCCATTATCAATAGTAAAATCTACGGCAACATTCTACAACAAGGCTTTTCACTCGAAGATATTCACATTGTTTGCATCATCTGAAAGCGAGGTCTATACATTCGCTAAGAGGCATGAGCCGCATTATGATTTCTGCTTTGCTTTCATGAAGAATGATGAAGGGCAGTGGTATCTGGATATTGACGGGATACAAAGGGTGAGGGAATGGGTCATTTCCCATGCCATAAAAGATGCAAAGCCTGTATTTGATTTATATGATATGTGGCAAAAAGATTGGGAAAAATACCTTGAGCTGGCAGACAGGATAAGCAAAACAGATTTTAAGAATATTGGTAACAGGGAGTTGTATAAAATTTTTGAAGAATTCTATCTGCAATACCTCCTTGTCGGCTCTGTAGCTTATGTTGCTGATTCGTTCATGTCGACAGGAACTGAAGACTGGCTTGAAAAATTGGTATCAGAAGATCTTTTCCGCCTAAAGGTAAAGCCGTCAGAAAATATAAGGCTCGTAAGAAAACTTACTTCTCCTGTGCACCTTTCTTTTGCCCTGGATGCAGAATACAACCTAATTAGGGCAGCTGACGGGATTAAGCAAACATTCCCAAGAAAATCACCTAAATTTGAAGAGCTGAAATCATCCAATGTTTATGATGAGCTAAAAGATATCGAAAAAAGATTTCACTGGATCAGAAATAATTATTACAACGTACATTATTGCAATGCCGAAGAGTTTTATAATGAGGCTTGTGAAATTATAGGTGAGGCTGATAGGAACAGTACAACCATTGGAAAATTACTGAAAGAGAAGAAAGAAGAGCTTGAGTCTGTCAGGGAAGAAAGGCAAAAATTGATTGATTCTTTGGCTTTATCCGGTTTTATACAGAACATATTGAAGATTGCAAGATTGTTTTCAAAATGGAAGGATATAAGAAAAAGCGGAGTTTATATCGGGATGCACTATTTTGACATGTTCCTAAAAGAAGTCTCAAAAAGGGCAGGGTACTCAATGGAAGAGCTGACATTCGCTGTTTTTGACGAGATTAAAGGCATTTTATTGGAGAAAAAGGATATAAGAAAAGAGCTTGCTGAAAGGAAGGACAAATGCTTCTTTGCAATAACCCCAGAAGGGTATTACATTGCTTCAGGAGAATATGCTGAGAAGTATTTTAAATTCGGCGAAGCTGAAGAGGATAAAAGCGCAACAGAGATAAAAGGTGTTGCCGCTTCTCCTGGCCGTGCAAGAGGGAGAGTGCATATAATCAGAAAAACATACGAGATGAGCGATTTCAAGACAGGGGAGATACTTGTCACTAACCAAACAACGCCTGAATTCGTGCCTATTATGAAAAAAGCTGCTGCAATTGTGACAGAGCAGGGCGGAATAACATCCCATGCTGCAATTGTCTCAAGAGAGCTGAAAAAGCCATGCGTCATAGGCACAAAAACAGCAACATCTGTTTTGATGGATGGGGAAATGGTCACTGTTGACGCTGACAAAGGTATTGTGACAAGGGAAAGGTAGAATGAAAACAGACATAAAATCAATTGAGAGCACAATAAAATCGAGGAAATGGTATACTGAAACAGCTCCTGCTGTATTGCAATACTGCCTTGGTTTCGTCAACGGATACGTTAATCTTTACAAATGGTTTGGGATAAAAGGGCATACTGTAGAAATTCTGCATATAATTGATAAACTTGGATTTGAATCATCAATTCATGATGAAAGAGAAGAAGTTTTTGAACACTTAAGAAAAAAAGGATTGCATTATTTAAAGAAAAAATATGCCCTTTGGAAGAAAGAAGTTGCAAAACTGATAAATCTGCAGAAAAAAGCTTTTAATTTAGGCAATAAATCAAATGAACAGCTTTGGGAATTTTATAAAAAGGTTTTAGGATTGGATATCAAACAGTGGTCTTTCTCGATACTTTCAGAATCAGCAGATAATTTCTCTAATTATGAGCTTCTGCCTTATCTAAAAGAAGAACTTGCTAAAAAAGGCATCAATCCATCAACAAAAGAGCTTTCAGAAGCAATACTTAGCCTTTGTTCAGAGCCTGGACTCAGCTTTGTACAGAAGGAAAGATTAGGCTTCCTTGCCATATGCAGGAAACTCGTATCCAGCAGAGGAAAGATAACAGATGATATTAAAAAAGCATGCAAAGAGCATTCAGAAAGATACTATTGGATCACGAACAATTATCAGAGAGCAGAGGTCATTCCTGCGTGGAAATTCCTTTCTCTTGCACAAAAACACATCAAAGACTTTAATGAAGAGAAGATAAATCAGGAATATACCAGCCTAAAAGAAACTGTAGGAGATATCAGAAAAAATAAAAGAGAATATCAGAAAAAATATGCATTCAGCAAAAACATATCTGAGCTTCTTGATCTGCTTGCCCTTATAGGAAGGATAAATGACGAAAGAAAAGAAATAAATCTAAGGACGATTGATATTTATTATAGAATTCTTAAAGAAATAGAGAGAAGAAAAGCAGTCAACATTGATGACCTTCTTTATTACCTTCCAAAAGAGATAGAAGCATTGCTTTTTGATAATAAGAAAGCAGAAAAGGAGGAAATAGTGCATAGGCAAAAGAATCTTATGCTTATAGCCCAGAAGGAAGGCTATGTTTTGTTTTCCGATGAAAATGCAAAGAAACTCATAAATGCCTTTGAAAGCCAAGAAACAAAAATAGATAACTTGAGAGGATTTGTTGCCTGCAATGGCGGGTTAGATGTATTCAGGGGGAAAGTGTCTGTTGTCAAAGACCCAAAAAAAGAGACAAGCAGGCCGGGCAATATACTCGTAACAACAATGACCAGGCCTGATTTTATCCCGCTTATGAGAAAAGCATCAGCAGTTATAACAGATGAGGGTGAAATCAGCTGCCATGCTGCCATTGTATCAAGAGAGATGAACCTGCCATGTATTGTAGGTGTAAAGGCTGGTACAAAGATATTAAAGAACAACGATATGATTGAAATGAATCTGAGGCATGGCCTTGTAAGAATAATATAAAGGTGAAAAAATGGACATTGCAAAATTAATGAAGGAAAAAGCTCAAAAAAGGATCAACAGGATCGCACTTATCGAAGGAGAAGATGAAAGGGTCATTGAGGCAGCAGGCATTGCAGTGAAGGAAAAAACAGCAAAGCCTGTCTTGATCGGAGAAAAGAAGAAGATAGAAGGCATTGCCAAAAAAAATAATTTAAGCCTTGATGGGATTGAAATCATTGATTACAAGAATTACAAGGATATTGGCAAGCTGGCAGAAAAGCTTTATGAATTAAGAAAGAGCAAAGGCCTTACCTTGGAGCAGGCAAATGAATGGCTCAAGAACCCAAATTATTTCGGAGCGCTGCTGGCAAAATTAGGGATTGTTGACGGCATTGTAGGCGGATGCAAGTTCAGCACTGCAGAATACATGAAGCCAGTATTTCAGGTCATCGGAAAGAAGGAAGGAGCCTCTTTGGTTTCAGGCCTATTTTTCATTGCTGTCAAGGACAGGATTATCTTCATGGCAGATTCTGATTTCATAATTGTGCCGAATGAAGAGGAATTGGCGCAGATTGCCATGAATACCGCTGAATTTACCGGTAATTTTGGATATAAGCCTAAAGTAGCCATGCTGTCTTATTCAACAAAAGGCTCTGGGGAGCATCCCAGCCTGAAAAGGATAAGGAACGCTATAAAGATTGTGAAAGAAAAACAGCCTGATCTGGCCATAGACGGTGAGATGCAGTTTGATGCCGCTTTTAATCCTGCATCTGCAAAGAGAAAGTGCCCGGATTCTATAATTGAAGGAGATGCAAATGTGTTTATCTTCCCTGATATAAGCTCTGCAAATATTTTTGCCCATACTGTATTGCAATTGACCGAGATTCCAATGTACGGAACATTTGCATGCGGACTTGACAAGGTAGCTGTGAATGGCGGAAGGGGATATGATGCTAAAAAGATAGCATGGCTCATCACAAACTGCGCCATGCAGATCAATATGGAAAGGAAATAAAATGACTCTGGCCGTACAGTTTAACCAAGCAGAAAAGAACGAGCTTTCACTGGTTGGAGGGAAAGGCTATAATCTAATCAGGCTTTACAATGAAAAGTTAAATGTGCCAAACGGCTTTGTTGTAACTACAAATGCTTATTTTGATTTCCTAAAGCACAATAAGATTACAGAAACTGTACAGAAAAAATTGAAAGGCCTGGATGTCGAGAACACTAAAAAACTTGACAAGGTCTCTTCTGAAATAAGGGGTATCCTATTGAAAGCTGAATTTCCGGATATACTGATAAAAGAGATTGGAAATGGCATTAAGAAGCATGGCTCAAAAAAATTCGCCGTAAGAAGCAGCTCAACAGCAGAAGACCTTGCAAAGGCAAGCTTTGCAGGCCAGCAGGACACTTACCTCAATGTGGAGCGCGGGAAAATAGCGGAGAACGTGAAAAAATGCTTTGCTTCCCTGTTTACGTCAAGGGCAATATATTACAGAGAAAAGAACAAGTTTCCGCATGATGTCGGCATAGCAGTTGTCGTGCAGGAGATGGTTGATGCGGATTTCTCTGGCGTCATGTTCACTGTTGATCCAATTCATAAGAAATTTCTATTGATAGAGATTGCCTCTGGCCTCGGGGAGAAGATTGTCTCAGGCTCTATAACTCCAAACAACTATTTTCTTGAAAGGAACACCTTCGAAATATATGAAAAGCATGAGGAGGAAAAGGTAAACGAAGAGATGGTAAGAAAGATTGCAGACCTTGGATTAAAAATAGAGAAGCATTACAAAAAGCCGCAGGATATTGAGTTTGCAGTAAAAGACGGAAAGATTTTCATTCTGCAGTCAAGGCCGATTACAACATTGTAAGATGAGAGAGAAAATAAAACAGCTACTGAAGAAGAAATGGTACTTCCAGGGGTTCAACGGAACGCCTGCGCTGTTATATGGCTCAACAAAGTCCACTGTGCACCATATGCCAAAGACGCTCGGCTACGGCTACGAGGGTATAATAGAATTCTTTGAGGGGGACAAATGCTATTATCTCTACGGCTGGGATGACTTATTCTCTATTCTCAAAATACTGAGATTAAAGGTCAGAAAAGATAGAAATTACCTGGATTTCCTGCTTAAGAAAGATGAGGAGATTGTGAAGAATGTGCTTTCCTTTTATAAAGAATTGGATGGCATGGATATCTCAAAAATGCCTGATAACCAATTATATGAATTGTACAGGAAAACAGATGATAAATACGGCTCGATATTAAGCGTTTCCCATATCGTAGAGACTTTTACATTAACTACCGAAGATAATATCAGAAGGCTTGTTGAGAAGCATTTCAAGGAAAATAGCCGCGAAATGCTGGTCATATTAACTGCCCCGCTATGGCATTCTTTTATGAGCGTGGAGCATAATGACCTGTACAAGATCTCAAGGGATATAAAAAAGCTGAATTTGAGAAATATTGGCAAGGAAGCACTAGCCAGATATCCGGCAGTGTATAAAAAAATAGAAAGCCACCAAAAGAGATATTTCTGGAAAAATAACGGATACGCCTCTGCAAAGATTTTAACTGTAGATGATTTCATAAAAGAAATCAATGAAATCCTAAAAAAAGATATTGACATTGATAAGAAAATAAAAGAATTTGAGGGGCTAAGAAACAATAAAAAGAATAAAGAAGCGATATTGAATAAGATAGATGACCAGGAGCTTAAAGAGCTTATCTCCATCAACGATGTCATTTTCCGGCTTCATGACCACAGAAAAGAGCTGATGACCATGAGCATGCATTATATTGATATGTTCCTTAAAGAAGTCGGCAGAAGGAAGAATATTCCATTGAACTTAATGAGGTATATCAAGGCTGAAGAGATATCAGAAGTAAGCTCGTTGAAGGACGAGCTGAAAGAGAGAAGAAAAAGGTCTGTTTTTATAACTATTCCTGAAGGCACCTATGTGTATACCGGAAAAGAGGCTGATGAGTATATTTCTGAACTGAATGCGCAGCGCAGGATAGAGGAAACGAGTGTCATTAAAGGCAATTGCGCTTCAAAAGGAATAGCTGTTGGCATCGTTAAGGTTTGCAGAGGGGAGGAAGAGATTTCCAAGATGAAGGAAGGGAATATTCTTGTTGCGTGCATGACACAGCCTGAATTCGGGCCAGCCATGAAAAAGGCAAAGGCGATAATTACAGATGAAGGCGGCTTAACGTGCCATGCAGCGATTGTTTCCAGAGAACTGGGAATCCCATGCATAATCGGGACAAGAATCGCAACTAAAGTATTGAAGGACGGGATGAAGGTCGAGGTTGATGCCGACAAGGGGATTGTAAAGATACTATGATTAATCCTGAGAGTGAGCTTTTTGTATGGGGCCCTATTGATGGGAGACCAATTTACATCTCTTATTTTATGATAGCAATTGCCAAAAACATGCCGCGCCTCTACAAATACAAATGGCCGGAGATATTGTTCTATTTTATAAAAGACAAGATGACATTTATTTCTGACTTCCGTGATTTAAGGAAGAGTGGCAGAAGCCATTTCATGACCTGGCTCATGAATGAAGGAAATTTCAAAAAATTAAGAAACGACTACAATAAAGCAGCTGATGAGCTAAAACAATTTCAATCTAAGATCTCAAAAGAATTCCTTGGCTCATTGAGCAATAAACTCCTTTATGACATACTTGATGAATGGCAAAAACTATACATTGATTTCTGGGCAGTCGGCCTGGTTCCGGAGATGGCCAACTGGGGTGGCGAACAGATATTAAAGGAAAGGCTTCATAAGAAAATAATAAATGAAAAAGATTTCATAAATGCGTTTGAAAAGTTATCAGCTCCAGAAGGCATTTCTTTCTACCAGGAGGAAGAACTGGACTTATTAAGATTAAAAGAATATGAAAAAACAGCGGAATTTAAAGGGCTTATAAGAGAGCATTCAAAAAAATATTTCTGGCTGAGAAACAGCTATTTTGAGCAGAAAGAATTGGAGGAAACTTATTTCAGAAAGGTGTTATCTGAAGAGCAAGATGCGCACAATAAAATAAAGGAGATATCAGGTTTTCCACAAAGGATAATTTCTGAGAAAGACGACGTAGTTAAAAAGTATAGGCTGGACAAAGAAACAGCAAAAATAGCAAAACAGCTTTCATATTCTGTCTGGTGGCAGGATAACAGGAAGAAGCACATCTTTATGTCAAATCATTATATTGATTTATTCCTGAAAGAAATCTCAGAAAGGAAAAATATTCCGTTCCTTGACTTGAAGTTTTACTGGCCGATAGAGATTGCAGCATTATTAAAAAACAATAAAAAAATATCTTCCAAGGAAATCTCAGAAAGGAAAAAGTTTGTGTTAATCCATTATTATAAGGATACATTGGCATACAAAACAGGAAAAGAGGAAAAAGAGCTTGTCAAGCCGTTCCTTGCAGAAAAGGCTGATAAAACTTCTGTTATAATAAAAGGCATGGTGGTCAGCACAGGCCATGGCAATGTAAAAGGGAATGTTAAGATTTTATTAAGCCCGCGAAATATAAAGAAAATGGATGAAGGTGATATATTAGTTGCTCCTATGACCTCTCCTGATTATATTGTTGCCATGAAAAAAGCTGCAGCAATAGTGACTGATCATGGCGGAATGACAAGTCATGCAGCAATTGTAAGCAGAGAATTAAAAATTCCATGCATTGTTAATACGAAAATGGCTACCAAAACCCTGAAAGATAATGATTTAGTTGAGGTAGACACAAGCAAAGGCATAGTAAAAATATTAAAAAGAAAAAATTAAGAAATTAAGGCTGGAATAACTTATGTATGCTGCTCAACAGTTTTGTATGAGTTTGTTGGGATATTTTTGCAATCTTCCTTACTGTAAGGCTGCTTAAGAATGTGTGTATCTGCCAGTATTTTATCTTGCTTTTAAATGGAAGATATCCTTGGCTGCATACAATTGGAATGCCTTCGCTTAGCGGATTGCTGGTTACTGCGCAACCTATGATATCTTCTCCTTTTTCTGCCAGCACTAACATTGGCCTTTTTTTGGAATGAATGAGATCAGAAAATGGGAAATTGATAACAACAATGTCTCCTTTAGAGTACATCATCCCACCTTTCATCATATTTATTACCCCATGTTTTCTTTAGAGAAGATTCGCTCAATAACATTAAGATATGCTTATCGTCCAGATTTACCGGCTTAATTGTAAGCCTATCATTATCTTCGCTTATAAGCAATTTTGTTCCTTTTTTTATTTTAAGATCTTCACGGAACTTCTTTGGAATAACTATTTGTCCTTTTTCTCCAACAGTTAATAGTTCTTTCATACCAGTAGGAAAGTACTACAAGTATAAATATCTTTCTATTCTAGCTGATTAAATTTTAAAACAACAATATTCCGCTAATTTACAATGATGGCATAAGTGAGATTTGTTGTGCTCAAGAATCATCTAAAATACCATGATTTTGTTGAAGTAAACGCCGACAAGGGCATAGTGAAAATATTAAGAAGATAACAGCTTTTTAACCACTTCTTTTGCAACTTCCCTCTTCTTGGGGAATGCTGCAACGCTGATTTTTATATGAAAACAGTCACCGCTGTCTGTAACTTCGCATTTGTTTTCTTTTAACAATCTTCCCTTGTCCAGCCTTATAAAAAAGTTCAGATCGTTATCAAGCCTTGACTCAAGCTGGTGCAGAAGGATTTTCTTCTGAACTGGATCCAGTTTTGCCAGAAGATTCTTCAGAAGCAAAGAGGTATGCTTTTCCTTGGTTAATGCCATATTGACCACTATAATGGGCTTTTTCTCAAGGCCAGCCGCTTTCTGGGCCTCTATGCGAATTTTTTCCTTTTCCCAGTCCAAAGGAATCCATTGTTGGAAGATATCTTTTATCTGCTGAATGCCCTCATTTTCCTGCACAAACACTGAAATTTTGACTGTATGTGCTATCTTCATAACATCTTAGGATAAGGCTGTCTTATAAAAAACTTCTTGAAACACAAACATTTTTAAAACGAGTCAGCAGGAAAGGAAGCATGAAGCATTCCTTTTCTGTTACCTTTGTTCTGCTTGGGCTTTTTCTCCTTACCCAGCTAATCGGACTTGGAACAATCAACAAGTACATCCTTGTGGAGAAAAGCCCTGAAACAGGCGAGGTTGTCATCGAGCACATGGATACTGTTTTAGGGCCGCAGCCTAAGATTGAAGAGAAATCATTATCATTCATCCCGATTGTTGTGGCTGTATTGATAGGAACCGGAATATTATTGCTGCTCATACATTTCCGCCTGAGGCGCTTCTGGAAGCTCTGGTTCTTCCTCAGCGTATGGGCCACACTAGCAATATCATTTGATGTCTACATAAGCAAATGGGTTGCAGTAGGACTTGGGTTGGTACTGGCTGCGGCAAAGATATTCAAGCCCAATATTATTGTACACAACTTGACAGAGATATTTGTCTACACAGGCATTACAATTATTGTACTTCCGTTTCTCAATCTCTTTTCAGCTTCCATTTTACTCATTATAATATCCCTCTATGATATGTATGCGGTGTGGAAAAGCAAGCATATGATTAAGATGGCTGAATTCCAGACAAAGAACAGGATTTTTGCCGGGCTCCTGCTCCGCTATAAAGAGAGAATAATAGCCTCAAAACATGGGAGAATAAGAAAAGGCTCCAAGTTGAAGGAAGGGCCTGTAAAGAATGCTGTGCTTGGAGGAGGGGACATGGCTTTTCCGCTTATGTTCTCTGCAGCAGTAATGGAAGAGCTTATCCTGAACCATGGGCTAACAAAGGGCATGGCATTTCTAGAAAGCCTAATCATTCCTGTGTTAGTAACCATTGCCCTTGGATTTTTATTCCAGAAAGGGAAAAAGGACAAATTCTATCCTGCCATGCCTTTTATCGCCATAGGTTGTTTTGCAGGGTTGGGTCTAGGTTATATTATATAGAATAATCTTCCAGGGCTTCCTTTACT
>Ga0209541_10007096_pt1 | contig 18904 bp, 25 predicted proteins | sample RifCSPlowO2_01_FD_184027 | JGI IMG/M metagenome (GOLD analysis project Ga0209541, IMG submission 184027) | Groundwater microbial communities from Rifle, Colorado - Rifle CSP2_plank lowO2_0.1 (SPAdes) (version 2) | ecosystem: Environmental > Aquatic > Deep subsurface > Groundwater | place... | reverse complement strand
GGTAAATGCATACAAAGCAGTGCGGTATGCACAGCAAGGTGGTGACGGTGGCTTGCCGACCGGTTTTTATGTGATGCCAGTTGCTACTGGCGCAGGTACCACGGCAGAATTTTTTAACACGGGGTTTGAAAAAATTAAAAGGGTGAATTTGGGCAAGGGCACGGTGAGTCAAACAGGCATCACGACGGCGGATATCGATGGCACGGGTATTGCGCAAATCATCGCTTCTGTTGCAGATGTGCGTGGTTCGCTCATTCGCGTCGTGCAACGCGATGGAAAATTAATGCGCGAGTTTCGTCCATTTGGGAAGAATGAACGGGGGGGGATGGCAGTTGCCGCGCACGATGTTGATCTTGATGGCAATGATGAGCTCATTGTTGCTTCGGAAAAATTGCGGCGCATCGCTGTTTTGGAGAGCGCCGGAACGGTGCGAAGCACGATAACGGTTCCGGAGCGGCGTGGCACCATTGGTGTGGCAGCATATCGCCAACCAGATCGCACCATCATTGCCGCAACGGTACAACAGGGTACACAGGCAAAAGTATATGTATGGGATGGAATTGGGTCATTCATTTCATCGTTCGACGTGAAACTCTCGTCAAAAACGCTCGCGCGCATTGGATTTAAACCAACAACGGATGGCGTTGGCACAATCTATATGACGCAACAGGTTGGCAACACGGTCGTGGTGCGGAGTTTTTCAATCGACGGCATCGCTCAGAACACCGTTATCGCACGACCATCGAGTGGAACGATCATTGGACACACCTTTGGTTTCACCAGTACCGGAGGCGATGATAAACAATTAGTGCTCAGCACCGCGGGCAAAAAATTTCTCGGCTTTGAAGTTATTGATTCTGTTGGCCACGTCACCACATCACTCAAAAAAGAACTGCCAAAAGTACCAAAATACTCGAACCTTTATTTTGGCAGATAACCTGTTATACTGATTAACACTATGCCAGTTTCCACAGACACCTTTGAGAAAAAAAATTCGATCGTCACGGGCGGCGCCGGTTTTATCGGTTCTCATTTGTGTGAGGCATTGCTCGAAGAGGGTCGGGTGATTTGCATTGATGATTTAAGCAACGGCACAACGGACAACATCGAGCACTTGCTTGCGAATCCAGATTTTGTTTTCATCAAACATAACATTGCGACGACGTTTGAATTGGAGGCGCTTGCCGAACTGGAGCGCTGTAAAATTAACGTACAGGGCATTCAGGAAATTTTTCATTGTGCCTGCCCGATGAGTGTGTTGCGGTTTCGAGAAAATCGCATCGCCATTCTTGAGGCAAGCAGCTCGGCAACAAAAGTGACGCTGGACTGGGCTGTCAAATATAAGGCGCGCTACATTTTTACATCAAGTTCTTGTGTGTATGGTGGTCGCATGGATGATGCACCGCTTGCTGAAGACGCCATTGGGACGCTCAACCATTTGTCTGATCGCGCGGCATATGACGAGGGGAAACGATTTGCGGAAACAATGATTGAAACGTATCGTGATGTGTGCGGCGTTGATGCGCGCATCGCGCGACTGTTTCGTACCTATGGACCGCGTCTCAAAATGAATGATAAGCAAATGATCACAGAATTTGTGGCAAGTGCACTCGACAATGCACCGCTCGTGATTTATGGCGATCCAACATTTCGCACGACATTGCTGTATATCGCTGATGCGATTTCTGGATTGCTCAAAGTTGCCAAAGCGCAGCCGGGTTTGGGGGCGATTAATTTGGGAGCAGAGCAAGAATACGCGTTTGTGGAAATTGCAGAAAAAGTGAAGCAAATGACTGGCTCAACTGCAGCGGTCAATTTCGACGCGCCGCTTGATTTTTTGTCTGAACACCCCGTTCCGGATATTTCGTATGCGAAACAATCGCTTGGTTGGATGCCACTCATGCCGCTTGAAAATGGGTTGCAACATATGATTGATTTTGTCAGTGCCAACCGACACAAAATCTCGTACTCTGTATGAAAGCGCTTGTCGTTGTACCTGCCTACAACGAGGGAGCAACAATTGCCTCTGTGTTAACAGCTGTTCGTGGCAGCACTCATGACGTTGTGGTAATTGATGATGGATCAACGGACACCACTGCGGCGATCGCGAACGCGTGTGGTGCACCGGTGGTACAGCATTGCGTGAATCGAGGACTTGGCGCTGCGTTGCGCACTGGATTTCGGTATGCGTGCGACGCGGGGTATGAGGTGGTGCTCACGCTTGACGCTGACGGTCAACACGATCCACATGAAATTTCACGACTCCTACGCGCAATTGACGATGGCGCTGATGTCGTGATCGGGCGGCGTGACAGTTTGCAGATGCCAACCGTTCGGCAGCTCTATAACGCGCTTGGCGCTGCATTGACGTCTGGACTTTTTGGTGGACCTCTGCGCGATTCACAATCCGGCTTTCGTGCGCTTCGCACGGCAGCGTTGCGCAATTTTGATTTAAAAACATCACGCATGGAAATTTCTTCTGAAATTATTGCTGAGTGTCATCGCTTGCAGCTTGTGGTCGCCGAAGTCCCGATCACGGTGCGCTACACTGAATATTCAATGAGCAAAGGCCAAAGTTTGTTTGAAGGCGCGCGAACTGCGTGGCGGCTCGTGCTGAAATCTTTTTTGTAAGTTTTAAGAATACGCTATGAATTCATCGCAACCCATTGTCATGCAAATTGTATTAAGTTTCATCGCGCTGCTCGGACTTGAGCGCGTCGTGAGTCGCCAAAGGCGTCGACAGCTGGGGATAGGCGTCGTGGTGCTGTGGATTATTGGCGCGGCGATTTTTTTGGTCTTTGTTTGGCGCCCTGATTTGGCAACACGTTTGTCAAACGCCATTGGCGTCGGGCGCGGCGTTGACGCTGCACTCTACATTGCGGTCGCTGTTTTATTTTATGCAACGCTCAGGATTTTCATCCGTCTTGAACAACAAGAACATCTGATCACGAAATTAGTGAGCGAAATTGCGCTGCTGCGACACGAGCTGCGTGAAAAAAAATAATATGCGTGTCGCGTTTGTCAGTGCCGTGTTTCCGCCAACACGCGGCGGCATGTGTACGGTCGCCGCTGCCGAAGCAAATGCACTCGCTGCAATCCATGACGTGACGGTGTTCACCCTTGCGACGCGGGATCCACGCAAAGATTTGATTGCTGATCGCGCCTGTCGCGCCCGCGTCGTGCGGCTGACACCGTTCCCCCGAATTTCACTCTCGGGATTTGTTCCGCAATTACTCTGGCATCTGCGCGGGTTTGATGTGGTGTACGCACAGTTGCCAGCGTACGGTTTTTTAGAAGTATTATTGCTGTGGAAATGGTGGACGCGACGGCGGCTGGTAGTGACCGTGCACATGGATCCCATTGGTTCTAACGCGTGGTATAAAATTGGATTCGTGTTGCAGCGTTTGTTCCTGCGCGCGGTGCTTCGTGTCTCAGACTCGGTGCGCGTCTCAACGGCGCGTCTTGAGGCGGCGTCATTGCTGAGCGGCGCACGCCGTCGGGGCGTCACCAACGTCATTCCGTTTGGCATTGATCTTAAAAAATTTTATCCAGCAGCTGCTGGACAAAAAAAATCTGGCCATGTGTATCTCTTTGTCGGTGCGTTAAGTCACACACATTATTTTAAAGGTGTTGAATTGCTGATCAAAAGTTTTCAGCTCGTTGTGGCAATGGATCATGATTCTGAATTGTGGATTGTCGGCGATGGAGAACAACGAACAGCATATGAACGACTCACAGTTAAGTTAAAAATCGCATCGCGTGTGAAATTTTTGGGTAGCGTTGCTGATGACGAACTGGGCGACGTCTATCGCGCAGCATCAATCATGGTACTGCCTTCAACAGACACGTCAGAAACATTTGGACTCGTGTTGCTTGAAGCAATGGCCTGCGGTGTTCCGGTGATCGCGAGTCGGTTGCCGGGTGTTGATGCGTTGGTGTTTGAAAACGAAACAGGAGTCTTGATCGAACCGGGGAATGAAGTGCAACTTTCTGAAGCGCTGGTTGACGCCTCACGCGCTCGCGCTGAGTGGCAGGCGCGCGGCATCGCGGCGCGATCGCATGCAGCTCAGTTTGGGGACTGGACAACAATTGCACACCGTGTTTCTGCTCTGTTATAATGCATCACGATTTAACAAATTTATTATTGTATGAACGAACATCACGGATCTTCTTCATGGATGGATTCAATTCCACCAAAAACGATTTTCATCGGCGGCTTGGTGAGTGCGCTCCTCGTGTTTTGCACGATTGGATTTTTTATTCTGCTTGGCATGCGCCTTGGTGGCGGTGGTGGCGACTACTATCCAGTTGCGCAAGGTGGCGATGCGGCGCCAGCAGCACCAGCGCAGCCCAGCGATCAGCCACCGGTTGGCAAACCAGCTGCAGTCACCTCTGACGATCACGTTGCAGGTGCGCGCGACGGCAAAATAACGCTGATTGAATATTCAGATTTTCAATGTCCGTTTTGTCAGCGGTTTCATCCGACGGCTGAAAAACTGGTTAACGATTACAAAGGAAAAGTGAAGTGGGTGTTCCGAAATTTTCCGCTTGAGCAAATTCATCCGCAAGCAACACCTGCGGCAGTTGCAGCAGAATGCGTGGCGAGTCTTAAGGGTAATGATGCCTATTGGAAATACGCGAACTTGCTCTTTGATAACCAGAGTTCGCTTGGCGAGGCAACCTTCAGTAATTTAGCAGTGAAAGTTGGCGCGAGCAAGGGTGCGTTTGATTCATGTATGAAGAGCAATAAATTTCTCGCAAAAGTTAAGGCACAGCAAGCTGAGGGCGAACGCATTGGCGTTCAAGGAACGCCCGCAACATTTGTCATTGCCGCAGATGGTTCTGTTGAACTCATGGGTGGCGCATTGCCGTATGAGCAGGCGAAAGCGTACATTGATCGCGCGCTTGCTAAATAATTGTTACGTCTATGTCAAAACATCTGTTAAAAGGTGTCGTACTCGGTGGTTTGCTTGGCGGTCTGGCTGTGTGGGCGCATACGACGCCAAAAGGCAAGCAGACAAAAGCTGCGGTTGAAGCGCGCGTGAAGGCGCTCTGGGCGCAGCTTGAAAAAGAATACCGGAAGATGGACCCAGATGGCGTGGCTGGTTTGAAAAAACAGGCAGCAACGGCGCTGAAGTCATGGCAGAAATCAAAAGATCTCTCAGCTGATGTTAAAAAATCGCTTGGTTGGGTCGTGAAAAAATTGGTGTAATTAAAACGGGGATAACCTGTGATCAAAAACCCTTGCACGCCGCAAGGGTTTTGTGTTACGGTGAACCTGCTCCAAAACACTTTGTGTGTACGCCAACTATCGCGCCGAAACCGGCCGCGTACGGCGTGGAGACCAAAGGAGGGGAGTTGTTCAACAGTCCAAAGGGGGGCTGACGTGTCGCCGAGATCGATGCGTAGGGTTTTTTGGCGCGTTGGAGGGGGAACTGATGCGCTGGGGAATCCCTAGGGACAACTTGAAATGAGGAGGGCATCTCGCAACCAAACGTTGTAAGCGAAGCCTCGGGGCTGGAAAGTCTCGAGGTTTTGCGTTATAATCACAAATGATATGAAAATTTTGATGATAATCACTGAAGGTGATTTGGGCGGTGCACAGCGACATGTGCGCGATATTTCAGAAGAATTAACACGCCGTGGGCACGCGGTGACCATTGCGGTTGGCGGCGAACAGGCACACGAGCACGGTGCGTTTGCGCCGAACGAAATGAGCGTCCCGATCGTGCATTTGCGCCATCTCGTGCGACCGCTGTCGTTCGGCAAAGATGTGCGCGCTTTTTTCGAAATTTTTCGATTGGTGCGCCACGTTCGTCCGGACATTGTGCATTGTCACAGTTCCAAAGCCGGTGCGATCGCATCAATCGCTGGGCGATTTGCTGGCGCGGTTGTTGTGTACACGGCGCATGGGTTTGTGTTTCGTGAAGAGTTGGGGATGTTCACCGAGCAATTTTATGAATGGTCGGAGCGCGTGGCATCATGGTTTCGTCATCGGGTCATTGCGGTTTCGCAAAGTGACGCTGATGCAGCTCGCTCGCGACATGTGGTTGCGGCGCGAAAATTGTTAACGATCCCCAATGGGATTGATCTGAATTTGGAACATGATCTCGAAAGTCCAGAAGCTGCACGCCACCTGTTGAGCGCGTGGACGGGCGAAGATTTAACACACGCGAAAATCGCACTGTCAATCGCAAATTTTTTTGTAGTGAAAAATGTGCCGCTTTTGGTGCGCGCATTTGAATATGTGATCCCGCGGGTGCCAGAGGCACGACTGGTTTTGATTGGCGACGGTGTACAGCGCGCGCTGTGCGAAACAATCGTTGCTCATTCCAACACGTTGCGCGGAAAAGTTTTTTTTGTGGGTAAACGGCCGCACGCGTTTCGTGTGTTGCGCGCCGCTGACGTCATGTGTCTTGCGTCAACAAAAGAAGGGTTGCCGTATGTAGTGCTTGAGGCAAAATTGGCACGCACGCCCGTGGTTGCAACGCGCGTGGGTGGCGTGCCGGAAATGGGAGAGGGGGAGGACTTGCGTTTGGTGGTTCCGCACTCGGCAGAAATGTTGTCTGATGCGATTGTTGATATTCTCCGGCGTCCGCATCGCGCTGCAGCTCCGATTGAAAAAGTTTTTTCTTTGTCAGCAATGGTTGATGCGATTGAGGGCGTGTACAGCCAGATCGTGTTTGAACGGCGCAAAAATTAGTAAATTTCAAAATGGATCTGCGCTGGTTCGACGCCACGCTCGAGCAGTTGCTGTCGCACCTCTTTAATCATCTCAGCACTTCCACAGAGATACCATGCGGCGTCCGGATGTTCTGCTGCAACTGTTGGAATGTGATCGGTGACGCGACCGGTGAGGCCTGTCCATGTCTGACTTGGCTGCGAAAGCGTGATGAGCGCGGTTGTCGGCAATTTTTCAGTCCAAAACAAGCGCTGCTCGTTGCGGCAGCCAAATAAAATTTCAAATGGTGGTTGGTCTGATGGTTGTATGGTTGCTGCGTGTTCAATAAAGCTCATTATTGGCGCAAGTCCAGTGCCGGTTGCGACAAAGACGCGATCAGTGTCCGTTTCTTGCAGCGTGAATCTGCCAAGCGGCACGGATGCTTCGAGTGGTGTGCCGAGCGGCGCCTCGGCGAGCAGCCCCGAAATGTGACCTTCGGGCAGGTGTTTCATTAGAAACGTGATTTTTTCTGCATGCGGCGCGTTTGCCATTGAAAAAGACCGCGCATTTTTTTGTACGTCACCCGGCTGCTTGAGCAGCACAAATTGACCGGGCAAAAAATCGAATTTATTGTCGGCTTCGAATGAGTAGGCACGGGTGTCCTCAGTCAAAATGTCTTTTTTGGTGAGTCGCAGGATCATAGCGAGTTCACACTATACACTTATCCACAGATTTTGTCACATGAAGGGGCTTGACAAAATTTTAAAACTGTGTAACCCAGTGGTGTAAGGCACTCTCCTCCATGAGTGCCTTTAATTCAACAAGGAGGTTTGCTATGGCTCATGATGGTTCGGCAGTCACGACGACGTTGCCGCTGGTTTCGCGCACCCGCGTGATTGATGTGCGCACGGTTCATGCGCGTGTTTTGTGGGACAATGGCTGGGGTGGCGGGCGGTTTCCGACGTTTGCCTCGTATCTGGCAACGATCCCGCGTGTACCGACTTCGCCTGCTGGCGGCATGGGCACGGCAAAGCGGCGGTTCAGCAAACTGGTGCTCGTGGACACGATGGTTCCGCTCACGCAGGTGTGCCGCTTGCTTGGAGTGCAGTATGGTGGCGACGACACGCTGTTCAAAGTGCATGGTGACGTTCGGCCGCAGCCATCCGTGTATTGGATGTGGGTTGATGCAGGTGATTGGACTGCTGGGTATCCGGCGTTCAGTGTTCGCGAAGCATTGGATCAGATGGAGTTCGCGCTGACTGTAGAGGAGTGCCTTGCGTTGTATGCCTGCTCGCCGCACCTTTTGCAGTCAGGTCATGGTCTGCACGCCGCAGCATCGCGTCTTGGCAGCTTTCCGGCTTACTGTGGCTGCCTCATGGTTGGGGATGACGGCGTTCCCACGCTTGGCGTTGCAGAATACTGCGTTGGTGCATCAGAGCGCGTTACCCCAATGCGTTGGGGGTAGTAACGATCGGGCGTATCGCATAAGTACAACATACTTTTGTGATACGCCAAAATATTTTTGGCACGTTGCACTTGCCGGATCTTAAGAAGTAGGCTACGCTGCATGAGCGTTTGTCTAAAATGCAAATTTATTCATTTTTATCACACCCGTATGGATGATACAAACACGACAGCAGCTCCTGTGGCTGCCCCAGAAGAAACTGCAGCCCCAGCTCCAGAAGCTGCTGCGCCGGAAGCACCAGCAGCTCCAGTGCAAGAGTAATTTCTGTGTTGAAACTAAAACAGAGCTTCGGCTCTGTTTTAGTTTTTTCCAAGCACAATCAGTGCATAATACCGATACAAACCAAAAACGCCGCCGCCGCGCCAAAAATCTAATAATTCATCTTCACTCAATGTTCTGTTGCCGGGTGCATCTCCATTATCATCGGTGGTAAAACCGCCTTGGTGTTTTGTATGCCATGAATCATACACATCAAAACTAATTTTTTCACCATTCTTTTCATAGCCAAGAATTGTGATGTAATGTTGCACACCATTTTTGCGGCCAAGTAAAATGACGGGGTGACCATTTGTAATATATCTGGTGAGCTGATCGAGTCGCATCTGGTCTGTTATTTCTGGTGCGGCAAAATTTTCTTCGTGCGTTAGAATACCATATTTGCTCAAAACCTTATTAAGGCTATGCGGCATAGTTCCGCCGCTCGGCAAACGGATTGATAATTTTTTTACCAACTCCTGTGAATCAATCGGTACATTTTTCATGACGCGAATGACTGCGGCCGCGGCATATGGACCACAATCATTGATTGACTGTCGAAAATTATACATCGCCGGATAATTGATAGCTGCGCGCACTACTTGGTTTTCTTTTCCAGACGCTGCTGTAAACGGTTTAGATTTGATAATTTGGTAATACACCACGAGAAATAAAATAGGCATCAACAGAACGATGGCTCCAACAAAAAATGCTTTTTTTACGGAATTTAGACGGTTTAAAAATGGCATACTCACAGGGTAGCATAAAGTACGTTGGCAAGGTAGTATGAGTACAGCATTATTTAATATGTCCGGTACCAGCATCCCCCTCATTGCTCTCACCATCGTAACCGTGATTTTTTTGATCGTTGAGCGCGTGTTGCCCGGGCGGCTGCTGCCGCGCGTGCAAGATTGGTATCTGCGCGCGATTGTGATCAACAGTGCACAGGCAATTATTTCGATTACGCTTGGGAAATTTTGGATTCAAACACTTGATGGCGCATCAATCGCCAACTTGCGCCTATGGCAACTCCCGATCGTTGAAGGATTTTTCTGCTGGTTTGTTGGCACATTTATTTTTTATTGGTGGCATCGCGCACGTCACACCCGCGCGCTTTGGAAAATTTTTCATCAGGTGCATCATTCGCCTGCACGCATAGAAGTGCTTACCTCATTCTACAAACATCCACTTGAAATTTTGGTGAATGCCATCATCAGTGGACTTTTGGTCTATGGTTTTTTTGGCACGTCAATCGCCGGCGCACTCTGGTATAATTTTTTTGCGGCTATTGGCGAATATTTTTATCACGCTAATATTCGTACTCCGCACTGGCTCCGGATTTTTATTCAAACGCCCGAGCTGCATTCCATTCATCATGCTCGTGGCGTGCACGCATTTAATTATTCTGATATTCCGATTTGGGATAAACTATTTGGAACATACAAAGACGCAACAGCATTTGTGCGTGAATGTGGATTTGGTGAGCATGTGGAATCGCGGCTAGGAGAGATGTTATTGTTTGAGGATGTGGAGACGCGAAAATAAATCTATTGACGCCCACCGCGCGTATGATATATTCAACTTACTTTACAAACTAATCCACACACTATGGATAAGGAGGCCATTGTTGTCAAAAAAATTAATTCACAGGGATTGGAAATTTACACGTTTCAGCAAAATGCCGCTGATTATATTTCGCTTACGGACATGGCGAGGTATAAAAATGCTGATGAGCCAAAGGATGTGGTTAAAAATTGGATGCGCAACCGAGGCACCATTGAATTTTTGGGTATTTGGGAGCGAATTAACAATCCAAAATTTAAAGGCGTCGAATTCGACGCCTTTAAAGCCGCTGCTGGTTCTAACTCTTTTGTTTTATCGCCTCAAAAATGGATAGAAACAACTGATGCCATTGGGTTGATTTCTAGATCAGGGAATGGTGGCGGCACGTTTGCCCACAAAGATATTGCTTTTGAATTCGCCACATGGATTTCTCCGGAGTTCAAGCTGTATTTTATCAAGGAATTTCAGCGATTAAAAATTGAAGAAAATGAACGGCTAGCGCTTGGTTGGGACGCAAAAAGAATGCTCACAAAAATTAATTACAAAATTCATACTGATTCGATACATGAGCATGTGATACTTCCTCAAAAATTATCAGCACGTTCCGCACAGATTGTGTATGCCAATGAAGCTGACGTGTTAAACGTTTCATTATTTGGTATGACCGCACATGAATGGCGTATACAAAATAAAAATAAGGAAGGAAATGTGCCGGACTACGCGAACGTATATGAGTTGGTGTGCCTTGCTAATCTTGAAAGTTTGAATGCGGAATTTATTAGAATGGGGATGCCACAAAAAGAGCGGTTGATTAAAATTAATGAGGCGGCAATTGCGCAGATGTGGCGCTGGAAGGCGAGACACCCATCACCCACGAGCACGAAAAAAATAACCGCAACGTGCGCGAAACATTGTTGAAGAGCGGGATAGTTCCGGAAGCGTTGCCAGCCGCGGAAGATATTAAAAAAGTTGAGAGGAAATTGAAGGCGGAGAGTAATAAATTAATTCGGTCGGCCAAAAAATAAAAAAGTACGGCACTATCGTTTGGTTGTTGACGACGGTGCCGCTGCGGCTGCGGGGGATTTTTTTGTGTCACGTTCACGCACGTATGTTGCTCGCGGTCTTCCTCACTTCCTCATATTGTCTCGAATATCGAGGAGGAGGTAGCAAATGGCACCAACCGCAAACGGAAACATCTGGAACAATGCATGAACGCTGATCGCGGTACGCAAGGCAGAATCCTTGACGATTGAGACATCCCATTCAAGGAATGTGTGGAAGAGATAGAATCCGAACATGACCAGAATGAACAAGTATGGGGCGCGCCTCATTTGGAACTCCGTTGAGGACTGTAGTGTCTCTCGCTTGAGCGAGTACCCAAAAAGATCGTTTTTGTCAAATATTGACACAGTCGGGCCATTCCTTTATAGTTTAGATACACATTGTATCGGGTAAATTGTTGCTGGTGTAAGACCTCCCAGCACGCGGCGGGGTTCGCGCCCCGCCGTCGATACAGGATCATGTTTTAAAAGCGGTGACGAGCCAGCTTTTTTTGTTTTTATCCCAGTCAAGCCTAATAATGGCGCGGCCATCAGTAGTCTCCAAATATGCACGATCATCAAATTTTTGAATCACAGCACCTTGCTGAATAATATCCGTGATACTGTGTAAAATATCCGGATGTTTTTCTTTGACATGTGCGAGGCCAAAACCATTAATACCACCCATGCCATACACCAAATCAATAGTGCCGAGGGTTTCATGATAAAAAGCACGCGTAACTTCACCATGTTTAATTAACATGAGGAATGACACAGCTGCTTGTCCAGTTATACCTACATAAATTGGGCCAAACTTACCTATGCCGATTATTTTCATAGTACTGTTTGAAACAAATGATTTATGTATCACTGGGTTCCATAGTTGGAATATTTTGTCAATGGTGGATAACTTTTTGACGAGTCATGCTTGACATACCAATTGCCGTCTGCTACTATTCGCATACCTTTTAGGTATGCATTTATGGCCATGACCCTCAACCGCCAAACAGATTACGCGCTGCAATTTCTGTCTGCATTAGCGCGCCTACCTACAGGCGAATCATTGGCGTTGTCGCAATTTGCCAAACGCGGGCGCGTGTCGTTTTTATTTATGCAACGCATTGCCGGAAAGTTACGCGCGGCCGGTCTTGTGGAGGCGGGTAAGGGGCGCACCGGCGGCTACCATCTCACACGCGCGGCCGCAGCCATCACCGTGCTTGACGTAGCGCGCGCATTGGAAGGCGATATGGCCGTGGTACCGTGCCTCAAAAATGGCGACACATCCTGCCCGCATCAATCCGTGTGCATGACGCGCACAAATTTTCACACCATCAACGCGCACATCCAACAATATCTTAAAACAATTTCATTGCACGAACTGGCCGGCGTCACCCGCGCCACACAAAAAATATGACCGTACAACTTCCCGACATTCCCAAACGCATTGTCTACCTTGATCACGCCGCAACAACGCCCACTGACCCGCGCGTGGTTGAAGCGATGCTTCCGTATTTCACGGAAAATTTTGGCAACCCATCCGGCCTCTACACAATTTCGCGCGACGCAAATGACGCGCTCACGGACGCGCGCGCAAAAATTGCAACAATTTTACACTGCACTCCTGCCGAAATTATTTTTACCGGCGGCGGCACGGAATCAGATAATTTGGCGTTGTTTGGCGTTGCGCGCAAATACGGTAACAATCCAAAATGGGGGAAGCACATCATCACATCGCAGATTGAACATCACGCGGTGCTGCTGCCAACCGAGGTTTTGAAAAAAGAAGGATTTACAATTACAGAAACGCCGGTCAACGCTGACGGCGAAGTTTCGGTTGAAAAAATTATCGGCGCCATCACGCCGCAAACAATTTTAATTTCAATCATGTACGCGAACAATGAAGTCGGGACAATAGAACCCATCGCCGACATTGGCCGCGCACTGTTAAAATGGAAAAAAGAAAACGGCCGCGGGCCAACCGAGCCGCCGTTCCTCCACACGGATGCGTGCCAAGCGGCCGGCGTATTATCACTGGACGTTGCCGCGCTCCATGTTGACTTGATGACATTGAATGGCAGCAAGATTTATGGGCCAAAAGGTGTTGGCTTGTTATATTGCCGACGCGGCGTGCAACTCACGGCGCACATTGTAGGCGGCGGGCAAGAGGCGCGCATGCGTAGCGGCACGGAAAATGTGCCGGCAATTGTTGGCTTGGCGCGCGCACTGGAATTGGCACAAGAAAGCGCGGCCGCAGAAAACGCACGCCTCACTGAACTGCGCGAATATTTTTGGCGCGAAATTCAGGCGCGTGTGCCAAAACTAGTGTTGAACGGCCATCCCACCAATCGTCTTCCCAACAATTTGAATTTTACGATTTTAGATATTGAAGGCGAGGCCGTCTTGCTGTACCTCGACGAATACGGCATTGCGTGTTCCACCGGCTCGGCATGCACGAGCACCTCGCTTGACCCGTCGCATGTTATCCTTGCCATGGGCAAACCGTATGAATACGCGCATGGTTCGCTCCGGTTCACGATGGGCCATGCCACATCAAAAGCGGACATTGACCACGTGTTGGCCGTCCTCCCGCCGGTCGTAGAACTACTGCGTTCCATTTCGCCCATCAACCTTTCCCTTGATCAAAAACAAGGCGACATGGCCGCTCGTGCTGCATTTGTGGAAGATGGCGTGCCGCATTGGATGGCACGCAAGGGCGGTGTATGAAGCATGACGCCGGCTCATTTTCATGCTATACTTCATACATGAAATCAGCCACAACCATTCCAAAATCATTGATTCCTGTGCTGTGGGACGTGCCGCAGCCACACAAAATTGATATCAAAAAATATCAGAATTTTATCATTGCGCGCGTGGCGGAAAAAGGGTTGTGGACAGACGTTCAGTGGCTTAAAAAGACATACGGCGTTGCTGCAATTCGGCGCGTCGTGGCGCGCAGCCGCAACGTGGGCGCCAAGACAAAAAATTTTTGGAAACTGGTATGATGCATGCGGAAGTGCTGAACAAAAAAACTGACGCCGTATTTCAGAAATTGCGTCGTGCGCCATTTCTGAAAAAATTTTATTTGGCAGGAGGCACGGCGTTGGCGCTGCACTATGGCCATCGTGAGTCAATTGATTTGGATTTTTTCTGCGCAAAATCATTTCGCACTGAATCGGTAATTGCCGTACTTTCAAAACTCGGTACGTTTCAATTGGTGAATGAGGAAGAAAACACGGTTGATGGAATTTTGGACGGCGTGAAGGTGAGTTTTTTTTCGTATCCATATGCGCTGTTGCACAAGACATCAGCATTTCACGGCGTTGCCACTGCGTCTATTGCTGATATCGCGTGCATGAAAATCAATGCGATCGCTGGCCGCAACGCGCGCAAAGATTTTTTCGATTTGTATTTTATTTTAGAACGCGAAGGGTGGACGCTTGCGGACGTGTTGCATCTGTGCAACAAAAAATTTAAGGCCGCACGCCGTGATCCGTATCATATTGTGAAGGCGCTCGTGTATTTTGAGGAGGCAGATGCGCAGCCGGAAGTTTTGACGCATCCGGTGGTGACGTGGAGTGCGGTGAAGAAATTTTTTGTTAAAAATGTTGAGAAAATTTAAAAATAAGGTGTTGGTCGCGGCCCGCTGTACACAAGGTTGACAAAAACCGTTTACTCGCGTATACATACCGTACTGCAGCTGAAATATGCGGGCAGGAGGTGTAGTAACCGCTCTCGGCCACGGTGGCATGAGGGCGGCAAGGCACCTCAAGTGAGGAAACAATGGCAGCGAAAAATAAGGACATTGTCCTGGGTGCGCGGTGGACTGCGGGGTTCATGACGAATTTCCTTGCTGCGGCCGAACGCGCGGGCGTGGGGTTTGAAGAACTGCATCGGCTTGGCATGGACAAGGAAAAGGGTGCGGCGCTGCTTGCGAAGCTCATGCAAGAGGTGATCGCGGCGCGTCCGTCGAGGCAGCAGAAAGCGGCACCGGTTGCGGTTGCGCCTGCAGAAATCTGCGAAACCTGCGAAACGAGCGTGTCGGTGTTCATCGACGTCAATTACGATCTGTCGTTCGAAGGCCGTGACGCCAAGCTTAAGCTCACGTACCACAACTCCAGCGTCGTGGACGCGAACTTCAAAGCGTCGGATGTGCTCAGGTCGTTCGAACACGGTATGGCGCAGCGCGAGTTCAAGGTGTACCGTCCTAAACGGCGCATCTCGTCGGAGGCGGTCATCGCGCTCATGAAAAAGGATGGCTTCCGGCCGGCCACGGCGCGCGAACTGCTCGCGTACTATGTGGATCAGCTGCTCGCCCAGAAATTCGAGCGGTGGTTCCTGTTCGTGGCTCTCGGCACTGTGTGGCTGGGCTGCGTCGTGTACCTGCGTCTGGATCCGGCGAACCGCAGCCTGGACCTCGATACGTTCGACAGTGACTGGTACACGGACCACGAGTTCCTGGCCGTCCGCGAGTCCGAATAGACCTTGGTCCTTGGATACTTGGCACGGCGTTTTGCGAAAGCAGAACGCCGGCCCATTTTTTTATTTGACACCTCACGCAGCGTCATGTTACAACCCTCACATAACCTATGGAGGGTATGTCAATCAGTTTCGAAAATTTTGCTTTCGTGAAAGCTGCAGGCGAGGAGCGCTACAAATCATTCACGCCCGTCCGGTGTCCGTATTTTAATGAGCTCGTACATTTCAATGCGCAAGGGCTCGAACATTTGAAATTCAAGCGCGGTGGTGTGGAGCGATTGCCCCAAGATCAATACATGCGGTTCAAGCTGCTACATCTGGCGCCGGAGATTTTGAAACTTTCGCGTACGGTGCAGGGAATAATGCGCACACGCTCGTTGGAGCGCATGCACACAAATGGACGTCACAACTGGGAGATGCTTCCAACTATTTTTTATGAATTTATTGCTGTAGTTGACGATGTGCGAGTGCGGGTTGTTGTTAAAAAAACACTAAATGGGCCTTTGATATTTTGCAGTATCATTCCGTTTTGGAAAAATGCACAGGGCGGTACACGGCAATTATTTGATCAGAGTTTGCGAGACGACTAAAAACATAAAAACTGCCGGCGGGCAGTTTTTATAGAGGTGCTTGGTTACAGCAGAAAGCCGTGATAGGGTAAACCCTCGTCAAGCACTAAAAATACTATAGAACATCGTGAGCTGTCTGTCAACCTTGACGCCTTTTTTCCGTCATGATACTATTCGCATACTCAAACAGTATGTATTTATGGCAGACGAATTAAGCGCGCCGACACACGCCGCAACAAAACCAATTTCAACGAGCGACATGCAGGCCGCCGATGTTGTCAATCCGCACACGCGCCAGAAGTGGGCGTACACAGAAACGGTGAAGGATCATTTTTTTCATCCAAAGAATTTTTTGGATGAAGAACCACAGCCCGGACAATTCGATGCGCAAGGAACCGTGGGTAGCCCGGCGTGCGGAGACGTTTTGAATTTTTGGTTAAAGATTGATCAGACCACGGATCAAATTAAGGATTTGAAATGGAAAACATTTGGTTGTGGTAGTGCAATCGCTGCAACATCTGTGTTTTCGGTCATGGTCACTGAAAATGGGGGAATGAAAATTGATGATGCGTTGAAAATTAAACCGCAAGATATTATGATGCGGCTCGGTGGTTTGCCAGCACGTAAAATCCACTGCTCGGTCCTCGCCGACAAAGCATTTCGCAAAGCAGTGAACAATTATTTTCACGCCACCGGCCAGCACAGCCGTGTTGAAAACGAAGGCGCGCGCGTTGTGGACAGCCGCCTTAACATCACGGACAAAGATATCGAAGAGGCCGTATTGGAAGGTGCACAAAATTTGGAAGACGTGCAGAAAAAACTCAAAGTCGGCGTGGGCGATCCCGAAGCGATTCCGGAAATCGAACAACTCATCAGATTTTACAGCGAGAAGTATTACGGGTAAACTGAATGCATGTTCACCAAACCGCTACTCATGTTTGATATTGTACAAAATTATTTTTAATATGGAAGACCAAACACCCAAGAAAAAAATTGCCAAAATTATTGTTGACCGCGACGCGTGCATTGGCGCTGCCTCGTGTGTCGCCGTTGCGGGTCGCACGTTTTACATGGATGATGAAAATAAGGCAGTTGTGATTGAACCATGGACTGATGATGAGGAAACAATTTTGCTCGCTGCGCAGTCATGTCCGACGCTGGCGATTCGATTGATTGATGAAGATGGAAATCAGGTGTACCCGTAACAGGCAACGTGGTTTGACGGCACGACAAAAATAGTGGGATACTATACGCAACTTATTTACATTGACAGTATGAAATTATTTCATCGAATCGCTGCCACATTCTTAGCCGCCGCTGCACTACTGCTTCCTCAACTCGCATTCGCACAAGCCGAAGCATCGATTGGCATCCCGGCGCAGTCGGCAAGCTCAATACTCGGTTCAATCGGACTTTTAATTTTATTCCCCATCGTCATCGTTTTGGTTTTCTACATTTTCGCCGTTGTTTGTTTGATGCGCATCGGCGATAAGCTCAACACCCCACACTCGTGGCTTGCGATTTTTCCGTTTACGGTTCAATTCTACACCGCCTTGATGGCAAAAAAATCTATTTGGTGGGGGCTCGTGATTCTGCTGTTGCCATTCATCGGCGGCATGATTAACCGTTCGGTATACATGATTTTTTCGTTGGCTGCGCTTGGAATCACCACCTATCTCTGGATGAACATCACGCAATCGCTTGGCTTCTCAAAATGGCTCGGGTTTTGTATCTGGATTCCGGGGGTTAATCTGATCATCATTATTTATCTCGCGTTTGCCGCGCCGCGCCAAGGTCCGCCGACCGTTTCATCGCAGCCACAGCCACAACAGTAACGCATGAAGTTATACGTTGTCGCAACGCCGATTGGCAATCTTGAGGACATCACGCCGCGTGCGCGCGGCATTTTGTCATGCGTGCCGCTCGTGTTTGCCGAGGACACACGCGTGACGGCAAAATTGCTCGCGCACATTGGCGCTACCCCATCCGTCATGTCGCTCCACCATCATTCGACATCGCGCGAAATGGATCGTGCGGCGATGGCGCTTCAAGAAGCTGGAACCGCCGCACTCGTGTCAGACGCTGGCACGCCAGGGATTTCTGATCCGGGAAATTTATTCATCGCAGAATTGTTGCGGCGCGGCGTCGAGCTCACCATTTCTCCAATTCCCGGCCCGTCAAGTATCACCGCAGCATTGTCGCTCTGCGGATTTCCAACTGACCGGTTTCGTGCGCTTGGATTTGCGCCGCACAAAAATAAACGCAACAAATTTTTTGATGAGGTCGCGGCAACAAAAGAAACAGTGGTGCTTCTCGAATCTGTGCATCGCATAAAAAAAACGCTTGCCGATTTGGCGCGTGTGTGCGGTGACCGGCCGATGATGGTCGGTCGCGAACTTACCAAAATTCACGAAACAGTGTATCGTGGAAGTGCGTCTGAGATAGATGAGCAACTTTTAAAAACTGAGACGCGCGGCGAATTCGTCATTGTTATTTCATCACTTTAAAAACACTATGGCAGATGCACACGGACACGGTGGCGGTGGCCACAAAGGCGGGCACAAGAAAAAAGACTCGCATGGTAGCAGTGGTGACGGCGTTTCGGGTTGGGCACTTGCCGGCGTTGCGATTCTCGCGCTTATTTTGCTTGTTTTGTTCATGAATGGTACACTCGGACAACCGTCAATTCCGTACGAATACTAGGCGGCACAACATACTATGCCGAAGCGCGACGACCACTATTATCTCACCACCCCAATTTATTATGTGAATGATGTGGCGCATGTCGGCCACGCCTATACTTCGATCGCGTCTGACATCATGGCGCGATTTCAACGCCTGCTCGGGAAGCAGGTGCATTTTGTCACGGGCACTG
>Ga0209541_10007095_pt1 | contig 18908 bp, 24 predicted proteins | sample RifCSPlowO2_01_FD_184027 | JGI IMG/M metagenome (GOLD analysis project Ga0209541, IMG submission 184027) | Groundwater microbial communities from Rifle, Colorado - Rifle CSP2_plank lowO2_0.1 (SPAdes) (version 2) | ecosystem: Environmental > Aquatic > Deep subsurface > Groundwater | place... | reverse complement strand
TTACATTCCGAGAAGAACCAAAATACTGAACGGAGGAAAAGTGCCCTCGAACAAGCCCTCTTGTTCTTTCGCTTGGCTGAAATGGATGATGATGGTGGAGTATCGTATGCGCCAGAGGAGATGGAAAAGCGGCCAAACGTCCTGATTCAGCAAAGATATTTAAACTAACGCGCTTCCCCAGAAAACTATGGCAGAAGACAACCGCATCCGCTTGCCCTCCGGACAAGGGGGATTGACTCGTTATTTTGACGAATACCATTCCAAAGTTTCTTTCTCTCCGGGCACTGTCATCATCATGGTGTTGATCGTCATGGTCCTGATTATCCTGCTGCACTCGTTGGGAAGCAGCTTTCTCGGATAGGAAAACCGGTTACAGAGATAAGAAAAAAAAATCTTCAAAAATTCGTGACTTCACCATGTTCCCTGGCCTGAACCCCCGAAAAATGCAGCAGATGATGAAGCAGATGGGGATTCAGCAAGTTGATATTCCGGCAATGGAAGTCATCATCAAAACTGCAGAGAAAGAAATAGTTATTAGCAACCCTTCCGTCGCCAAAGTGAACATGATGGGGCAGGAAACGTTCCAGATTTCCGGAGAGGTGCACGAGCGAAAAAAAGCAACACCATCAGAAATTTCACCAGAAGATATTAAGACCGTTCAGGAACAAGCCGGCGTTGCTGAAGCCACGGCTCGGAAAGCGCTGGAAGAGCACCAGGGCGATCTGGCAGAAGCCATCGTCAGCTTGACAAAGAGTGAGTAGCATTTTGCATGCGTACATTTTTATATTTCTTTATCGTCTTTAGCCCATGCCCCACCGCCAAGCAATGGAGCAAGCCCAACAGCATCTCAATGCTGCGAGGCACCTTTTGCACGTTACATTTCCCGCACTGAAAGATGCCAAGCTGCTGACAGGAGTATTGGGGCAGCTTTTTTCGGCCGGAGAAGCGGCGATGGGCGCATTGCTCCTCTACGAACGCCAGCTGCGCCTCGTTCCTCCTTTGGGAAACACTTTTACGAGCAAATTCACGGTTTTCCGCTCTTCAGCCAGAAGAAACCACCTAGATACCGCACACGCCCGGCTGCTTGAAGAGCTCAAAGAGCTTGTGGAGTTGCAAAAGAACTGCCCTACTGAATTCCGCAGGAGCGATGGCTACGTGCTCGCTACGGACAAATTCCGCCTGCGGACCGTCGCCAAGAAAGAGGTGGACGGATACTACACGCGCACCCGAGCATTCCTAGCAGATATAGAAAAACTGCTGCAAAAAGGAGAAAAGCCCCATTTTAAGAGAAAATAATAAAAAGAAAGAAGCTTTTCTTATTATTTTTTACACGAAGCAGAGAGAGCATGGGTGCGCACAAGAAAGTAAGAAAAGAACAGCAATACCTATTTTTAACGGTCTTTTTGCAATGAATGAAAACTTATTGGAAGCACGGGAAGAGCTGAAGCGCTTAGAGCACATTCTCTACGTCAGCCTGAAATATACCCGCACAGTCGATGTGCTTATCAATGCGCTGCATCGCCTCATCAGCATTTTTGACCTGATTATTCTCGCGCTTCTCGAGAAGGCCCAGGCGGAAAAGCGCTTAGAAACGCTGCCGAAAAGCCCGGCCTTGCGGGGAACAACGCTCCGAGATATCTATCCGGAAGACGAGCAGCTGCAGAGATACCTCTCATTCTACCTTTTTCTGCGAACGGTCTTAAAGCTGCCCCACAAAAAGCGGCAGGAATACCGGCGGCATGTGACGCTCATTGTCGAAGTTGACAACGCCACCGCAGAAATTGACAGCGACAACTTGCTGAACTGCGAGAAATTTGTGCACCGTTTCCTGCGGTATGGGTATCAGAAGATTGAAGGGGAAGAGAAAGAGTAAAGCGGAGAGAAGCACGGCTCGTAACAAGAGAATTTTTGACAACTTTTGCCACTCAACCAAAGAAAACATTAAATAATCGCTTCTTTTAACACGTATTGAGAGAAAAAAGAGGATCCATGACCAAATTCATTGCCGTGGCGTCGGGAAAAGGCGGCGTGGGCAAAACAACCGTAGCCATTTCCCTAGCCCAGGCGCTTTTTGACCAGCAGCGGAGCGTCATTCTCGTCGATGGCAATCTCGTTACCCCGCACGTCGGGCTGCATCTGGGCGTCCTGAACCCCCAAGGAAGCCTGAATGCTTTTCTGCGCAAAGAAAAATCGCTGCAGGAAATAACGTATCTCCACGAAAGCGGCCTTTCGTTCATCCCGGCTTCTCCGTCGTATGAAGAGTTCCAGAAAACCAATCCCGAATCGCTGGGAGAGCTGTTCGAGCATCTGGATGGCATAGCCGACTTTGTGGTCGTTGATGCGCCTGGCGGCCTGGGCTATGAAACACAGCAGGTTTTCAAGCAGTGCGAAGAAGTGCTCTTGGTCATAACCCCGACTCTTAGCGCAGTTATGGATGCCCTGAAAACCGTGCGGGCTGCAGAAGGGCAAGGCTTAATCGTTGCGGGCATTGTTGCCAACATGGTGCACGGCCGCCATGAGCTGAAAAAAGAAGAAGTGGAAGCCATCATGGGGCATCCTTTGCTGGCAAGAATAAAATACGACCAGAAAATACGCAAAGCCGCCCATCGGAGCCTGCCGCTTCCGTATGCATATCCCCGCTGCCGTTCCGCCCGGGAATTCCGCACGATTGCCGAGCATCTTTGCCTAATGAAGAGATAAAAAAAATGCCCCTGCCGAGAAAAAAAGCGCTGCAAGAAAAAGGCTGGAATCCTCTCGAGATAAAACGAGCGGAAGCGGTCCTGGAGCATGCCAAAGAGCATGACCTCTTCTTCTCAAAAATCGTCTTCTGGAGCGCCCTGCTGGTCATTGTTTTTGCCAACCTGGCAGTCACGCTGATTCTGATACCTTTTCTCGTCGTTTTGAACCACTGGACTTTGTACGGCATCATTGTTCTTCTTGCTGGCATGGTGGGATTCCTCTACAATTTTCTCATCGCTGACATCGGCTATCTTGAGAAGAGGCATCATCGATTTGCCAGCGTGCTTATTCCGCTCATCGCCTTTGCGAACGTTGCCGTGATGGTTTTTGCTGCCAACCGCTTTATGGCAGACTTGCGCGTGCAAAATGCGCCGCATGATCCTTTTGTCATCAGCCTGATTTTTGGCGTGGCGTTTATATTGCCGTATGTTCTCGATCAGATTCGCTTGTTATTCCAGCGGAGAACAGAAGCGTAAAAGGTTCTAAGCGATACAGGAAAAAGCCTTTCCCTTACAAGCAAAAAAGGAAAAAAAGAGAAAAAGAAAAAATTTCTTTTTAAAGAGTTAAGAATCACGATTCATCGTCAAAATCGTCATCACTATCATCATTCGAATCGTCATCATCACTATCGTCATCGCTATCATCGCCGTAGCCGAACGCTAACACATCGTCTTTCTTTACAATTTCCATTGGGTATTACCTCCATTGCTTTATACCGTGGGCTTTCTCGAACGGCTTATCCGCTCCAAAAAAGCCTTTGCGGCATGCCCCCAGAGGGATGAGATTTAAAAACATTTCGGCGCAATTGACGCGTTTCGGCTAAAAGAGAGAACCGCTAACTCCCCAAGCCGATAAAGACCACCCCCAAGAGTATGCCGAAAAGCCCCAGCCATTTCCACCCATTCATGCGCTCGCCAAGATATTTGATGGAGAGCAGCGTCGTCCAGACGTAGGTGAGGGAAACCAGCGGATAGAGCACGCTTAATTCTTCCTGGCGCAGGGCAAAGAAATAGAGCACCGTAGAAATGATGAGGAGGAAAAAACCCCACCAAAAGCGGCGGGTGCGGAAAAGCTGCAGGAGCGAGTTTCCGGTTGTCCCTTTTTTAATGGACAGAGTCCCTAAAGCGCCCAGCAGGCTTCCTACAGCCATGATGCCCAGAACGAGAACACTAACCATGGGCTGCACCCTCCTGAACTCGAGATGAGGCGCCACGGCTCAAAATGGCGACAGCGATAAGAATTATCAGCACGCCCAGCCATTTCCATCCATTCATGCTATCAGCCGGATAAAAGAGAGGGGAAACCAAACTGACCCACACATAGCTTGTGGCAAAAATAGGGGAGAGAAGGCTTAATTCACCTTGGCGGAAAGCGAATAGCATCAGGAGAGTGCCCACCCCATATGCAATCGTGCCTAAGAGAAAAGGAAGATTAAGCACGGTCAGAAGCATCGAAAGGTCAATACGCTGCACTCCCGCTTTCCAGAAAAGCTGGCCCAGCGACGTGAAGAGCGTGCAAACAACCACGAGGAGAATGGCCCGGTGCTGCTGTCTCTGCGTATAGTGGTTCTGTTCCATGGCAATGATGTACGGTTTCTCTCTGTCGCCGATCCTTCCTTTTTATTCTCGCAAAAGCTTTTCGATAATCACTGCATACGCCGGCCGGGCGATCAACACCCCGAAGGACAGGCCCACGATCGTCGTAAAAGCAAACCCTTTGAGCAATCCGGCGCCAGCAAACCACAGCGGCAGCATGCCCGCCAGCACCGTCAGATAGGAACCCATGACGATGAACATAGCATTTTTTAGGCGCTGTTTCCAGCTGGAAGCGGCCTGCTGCTGCCGTCCGACAGTTTCGTCGGTGATGATAATAAGGTGATCGACTCCCGTGCCCGTTGCAATGATAATTCCGGCAATGGCCGCCAAGTCTAAATTCCAGCCGACTAAAGCAGCAAAGCCCAGCACCATCACCACCTCAGACAGGAGTATCGCCGACATGGGAAGAGCAATGCGCAGGCGGCGATAGCGGAGGAAGACGACGGCAATGACTGCAGCCAGGGCTAAAAATGCAATAAGCACCACATTTTCCAAAAATTCTTTTCCTAAGGAAGGAGAAATCGTATCGATCTTGACAATCTCTAATTTTATCGGTAAGCTTCCGGTAATGAGTATCGTTTGCAGCCGTTTCATGTTTTGCAGCGCGGCATTCACCGCTTCCTGTTCCACTCTCCCCGTGCCGGAGCCCGTGATCTGAATTTGCGTCGCGGGAACGCCTTTGAGCGAAGAGCTGATTTGCAGACGATCAACTTCCGCATCGTCCAAGAAAAGCACTAAGGGTTCGCTGAGAGAGCCATCAACGACGGAAAGCTGCTGCGTCAAGCGCCCCTGCCGTTCCGCCGCTTCCGGGCTGAGCGTAATGCCAAAGAAAAAGCCGCAAGCGTAGCCATCAGCAAGACGGCCACAGCCCGTTTGCGGATCGATGCCCGAGCAATCCGCACTGCGGCAGACATAAGTTATGTCATTCTTCCCGCCGAAAAAGACGGTTTCATTGCCGATCTTGGCCTCAAACTTGCCTTGCTTGGCCAAGAGCTCTTTGACTTCTTCCGCCGTTACGCCCGCTATTTCGACTAAGATAAAATCATTGCCAGCTAAATCCGCAGCAGAGCGAACGACAATGTCACTTAAGCCATACACATTCAGCCGCTCTTTCAGGCTCTCGACAGTCAGCTCCAGATCTTCTTCGGAGACAGGAGCAGTCGGCTGCAGTAAAACACGCGTGCCACCTTCAAGATCCAGCCCTTTGCGAATGTTTGAGGTAGGGGCGGAAGCCAAGCGCAGGCCCAAGTCACTGCTGCCATTTCCCGCCACCGTCTGGAGCATATAGCGCCCCCGGGACGTTTCCAGAGTTACCGTTTGATTGGGCAGGAGCTGCTGAGTCAAAGAAGCATACTCTTCTAATGAAGAGACGGGTTGTTTGTTGATGCTGAGCAAGCGCTCTTTAGCAAGGGGAGTGCTATGCGGTGCAGGATTTTCCATGCCGGCCTGGGCTGCCGAAGAATTTAGAGCAATGGCCCGAATGGACAAGCCCTCTGCGCCCCAGAGCTGAGGCTTGATGACAATCAAAGAAAAAATGATGAAAGAGAGCAGCAGCAATACGCGCCAGCTGGTCAGCATTTCTTTCCAGGGGATCTGATGGAGCAGGACTTTCCACCGGTTCATGGTCTCTTTCCAGGAAATTTTCATGGTTTTATTTTAGATATTTTCTCAAGACTGCTTGGCTTTTTCTTTTCGTTCCAGATGCAGGCGCAACAAGCCAACATTTTGGATCCAGGTCATGATCATGTCCACAAACAGGCCGATGAAAATGATGAGCATGATCTGATGCACGGTATCATTGCGGACGAACAAGCCGATAGCGACAGCAGCCAGCGTCGTGCCGGTCATCGTCAATCCGGTGCGGATAGCGCCATAGATCCGATCCATGACCGAACCGTCCATGCGCTTTAACACCCGGCTGCTGAGCAAAATGTCCGTATCGACAGAATAGCCGATCAGCATCAGAAAAGCAGCAATGCCCGCAGTGCTGAGCGGCTGCCCGGTGAGGTTAAATATTGCGAGTGTAACAACAATGTCGGAAAAAGCCGCAAGGATGACTGCCAAGCTGGGGATAAGCACTCGGAAATACAATAAAACGGCGATCCCCATGAGCAGAAAAGCAGCCCCTAAAGCACTAAGTGCTTGGCGGAAGAAGCTGTTTCCCAGAGCCGGATTGACAATTTCTACGCTATAATCTTCGGGAGAAAGGCCGCTTTCCTGCTGCAAAAAAGCAAGCAACGCCGCAACGGCATCCTTGCTTTGCGCATTGGATTCGATAACGATAGTTTCCTTACCACCGAGCGTGGAGAGGGTACGGATCTGCACCTCTCCATTGGGAAATGCAGCATGCAGGCGATTTTCCAGCTCTGCGGGAGAAAAAGGCAGGGTTTGGGCCAGCGTTATCGTTGAACCCCCTTTCAAAGAAATGCCTTTGTGCACAAAATCGCCGGTGGTTGCATACTGGATACCTATTTGGACGAGAGCGAGAATGACAAGCAAAGTGGGAAGGAGCATTAATTTTTTATAGTGATTTTCGTACACCCGACAAAGCGTTTTCTTCGTTCTTTTGAAAAAAGAACTTTTTTCTTCCATGGCCAGATGGTACGATAAGGGTTATATAAACATTATTATGCTGGGAAGCGCCCGTACGTTATTAGTCTAGACGTATCTATGTCTTTTTCGTAAATAAGTTTATTAAGTTCTCTCTTTTTTAGTGAGAGATGCACTTTTTGAAAAGTATTGCGCTCGCATCGGGCATTGTTGCTGCCTCTTGTGCAGACATTGACTTACAAAAAGAAATCGAAGAGTATTGTGTCGAGCATCCGGAGACAGCCCTTTGCTCTTCCACTCCTGATTTAGCGGATGAGATTGAGGAGTTCTGTATAGATAACCCGCAGACGGTGCTCTGTGTTGATGCGAGTGCAACACTTACGCAGATAATGGAATACTGCGCAAAGGCGCCTGAAGATCCATTCTGCCAAAGGAGCTCGTCACTCGGGGATCTCTGCGTAGAAAAGCCTGACCTTGCGCTCTGCCAAGAATCCAGCAATCCATTTGTCATGAACTCGTCCCCCACAACTGTTTCTCAAGAGGAACGGCAACAAGGCGACTTCTTTACGATCACGGGGGAGCATGTTTCCTACCTTAAGCAAACCCGCCATTACGACGATGGCACTACCGTCACAGAGATTGTTTTTCTGCAAAGTGTTACAAGGGGTCTTCTCCTGGAGGTAGAATCTGGTCAGGGGGTCGCAAAATTTATTCCGGCAGCGATTCCCCCTTTCGGCAACGTGAGTGTTGCGGAGGTGGTTAATCTTAGTTTTTATGCCCTTTTCCAGGGAGAGGAGAAGAATTTCCCTCTGTGCGATACACAGACGTTGAGCGTGCGCTACAGTGGTGATTCTCCGGCAATGCTCTTCTCCGTCTACGATACTGATGGGAATATCGTTGCTGAGGTGGAAAGGCAAGAAGGAGAATATGCCTTTCTTCCTGCTCCCCAATGCTCTCCTTCTGACACATTCCTAGTCGCGAACAGTGGCGGCTCCTCTGTGGTGGGAGTTCTGCTGAATCAAAAAGAAATCCTGTTAGTCGATACGTACCTGAGCTGTCTTTCGGCAATGTTTGCTGGCGATCAAAGTATGAGTGAATTTTTTATCCCGGGATATGCTACTCCAGACGGTCACCTGCGGTATCTCTCTTCTGCACCGGCGGATCCCCGCCGTGTCTGCGCTGATGCATTCGATAAGTAGATACTTTTCGACAAACGGTATGAAATACAGATTCCTACTGGCGGGGTAGACCCTCTATCGAAGCGGCGCCCTCCAAAAGTTTATATATGAAAAGATGCTTTTAAAAGGTCGTGCTCCTGGAACTAAAAGAGGTAACGCAGGAATTCCGCAAGCGGAAGATTCTGGAAGATGTGCAGCTCTCCGTCGAAGAAGGCGATTTCCTCGGCGTTATCGGCTCGTCCGGCAGCGGGAAAACCACGCTCCTCAATATTATCACTGGCTTCTTAGAGCCCACGGAAGGAGAAGTTCTGTATCATGGCAGAGCGACAGAAAAGCCGCAAAACCTGCCCAGAAATCTGGCCCGATTCAAAAAAGACATCGGCTTCGCGCCACAGCATAGCTCGTTCTATCCAAAATTGACGGTTCAGGAAAATCTCCTGCATTTTGGCAGGCTGTATGGGATTCGCCCGGATACGCTCCAGCACAATATCCGAAACTTGCTTGAGGCAACCCACCTCTGGGACCATCAGGAAAAACTTGGCGAAGAGCTCTCCGGCGGCATGCAAAAGCGCCTAGATATTTCCTGCAGCTTAGTGCACAATCCCAAAATGCTGATTTTGGACGAGCCCACAGCAGACCTTGATCCGATTCTTCAAGAGGAGATAACAGCCCTCCTGCAGGCCATCAACCGGCAGGGCATTACCATCGTTTTAGCGTCGCACCATCTCGACAGCGTGGAACGGATGTGCAACAAGATCGCCATTGTCCATAAAGGCAAAGTGGGGCATGGGCTCTTGGACGAGATTCGGGCGCCTTTTGCACAGGATCATTTTACGATTACGGTGAGATCCCAGCACAAAAAAGAGGAGCTCATCCAGCAGATGAAAGCCTTGCCTGTGAAAAAAATTGTTGATAAAGGGCACAGCATTACGATCTATCCAGAACATGTCGAAAGCATTATGAACAGTTTGCTGAGTATCATCCAGAAAGAGCATCTGGAACTGCATCATTTGGATGTACGCAAGCCATCGCTCATGGAGATATTTGAAAAAATTGTTCGGGAGCGCTAAGCCAACCAGAACCGCATCCAGCAGCAAGAAAGATAAGTAAAAGAGAGAAAGAAAAAAAGAGGAAACACCACCATGAACAGCCTCTGGCTTTTAACCACCAAAAACCTGAAAATCCTTATTCGAGCCAAAGGCTCGGCACTCATTGTTATCTTTGCGCCTTTACTCATCATCCTGCTCTTGGGCCTTTCTTATAACACGGCGGGAAAATATGGCTTGACACTGGGACTGGTTTCTCCGACGATATCTGATGATGTGGCCGCTTTCAAGCAGCTTCTGGAAGCAGATGGGTTCACCGTCTTTCCGTACGAAGGAGATAGTGCTCCTTGCTTGGAAGATATCAAGAGTGGTGTGGTACATACGTGCATTCTCGTTCCCGAAAGCCTGCGGGTGGAAAGCAACCAGCAAAAGGAAGTGACGTTCTACGTCGATCCCAGCAAGATCAATCTTGTCTGGATGGTGCAGGAAACAGTCAAAGAGAAATTTAATTTAAAGTCCCAAGAGCTTTCCCAGGTGCTTACCCAAGATATTCTGTCACGGCTCATGAGCACCAAAGATGCCCTGGCGCAGCATCTCACGACAATCCAGAGCTTGAAAGAAAAGGTCAGCAGTGCCGTAACCAGCCTGGGAACTGCCCAAGAAAAACTTGTGGGCATGGATCTTATACCTCCGGATGCAGCGATAAATGTTTCCAGCACGGTTCTCCTGGCTAATCTTACTGGCTCGGCAGATGCAGCTTTGGATTTCATACAAGATGCCAAGAGTGCTGTGGGCAGTGCGGGAATAGAAGATGAAGCGAAAGAAGACGAAATTAAAAGCTTGCTGAACGATGCCAAGAAAGAGCTGGATGCGATAAAAAATCTAGCGGCGGGCAATAGCACGGACACACTGACAGCAGTCTTGACCACTCTCGAAAAACAGGTAGAAGATGCCACGATGAAACTAAGCGCCGCGGGTGCTACGAGAGACGAGGCCAAGAATAGCGTTGGAGAAGTCGTTTCAGTGCTCCAAGGGGTCGTGAGCTCCCTGGATAGCCTCTATGCTTCGCTCAATGAGGTCTATGCAACTCTGGCTGGCCAGAAAGTGACGGAAGCGGAAACAATTTCCGCACCCATTGTGACGAAGATTGAGCCAGTAGCCCAGGAAAGCACGTACTTAAGCTATCTCTTCCCAGCACTGCTGGTGCTCATCGTCATGTTCAGCTCCCTGCTTTTAGGGACGACCTTGGTGCTGATGGAAAAGCACAGCCCGGCTTTTTTCCGAAACTTCTTCCTGCCGATAAACCGCGCCACGTTTATCGCGACGACGTACTTTACCAATATGATTCTGGCGTTCATTGAAATTGTTATTGTTCTGGGCATTGCCCTCTTTTTCCTGGAAAATGCTATTCCCGCAATCTTCCCGGTTGCCCTCATCCTCTTGATTGCAGCATCGGTGTTCACGTTACTGGGCATGGGAGTTGGCTATCTCTTTGTCTCCGAAGACACGGGAACGCTGGCATCGGTTTCTCTGGGCAGTGTATTACTTTTCGTTTCCGGCGTTATTTTGCCGTTGGAAGGGCTGTCGCCTACGGTGCGGGAGATTGTAGCCCTGAATCCTTTTGTCATCGCCGAAAAAATGGTCCGGGAAGTTTTCATTTTCCAGGTGCCTTTTGCAAGCATAGCGGGAGAGTTCTTTACTCTGGTAGGCTATGCCGCGGGACTCTTTGGGATTATCCTTCTGCTAGACTGGCTCTGGCACAAGCACTTTATTCACCGCTTCTGGCAGCAGCACCATCACAAGCATCGCGAACTGGCGAAGAAAAACAAGAATGTCCCCCCATAGAGCGGTTATAGCCATTTCTGGAACGCCGGGGACGGGAAAGACAACGCTGGCAACATTTCTTTCCAAAGCGCTGGGATTTTCTCGTATCGATCTGCATGAGCATTATAAGCGCCTTGCAACAAGCTACGACCGGAAAAAACAATGCTATGTTCTTGATATCGAGAGAGTAGCAGCTTTGGTTCGTGAAGAGAAAAGAGAAGCTTCCCGAGGAATCATTATTGACTCGCATATCTCTCACTTGCTGCCCCGACGGCTGGTTAACCTCTGCATCATCCTGACGTGTTCCGACCTCAAAACGCTGGAAAAGCGGCTGAAAAAAAAAAAGTATTCCCGAAAAAAAATCCGGGAGAATCTGGAGGCGGAGATCTTTCAAGTCTGCTGGCTAGAAGCGCAGGAGCGGGGGCACAAAATACTCAGTTTTGATACGGCTCAAGGGATGAAGAAGAAGGAGATTCTTCAACGAGTCGAGAAAGAGCTTAGCCGGTAATCTCGGTTCTCAACAATTTCCCGCAGACCTGAGATCTTTTTCACCGTATCCGCAACTCCAGCACATCTCCATCCTGCACGACGTGCTTGAGCATGTGCCGCTGGCCGGGAAATTTGGCAGATTTTCCCCAGACGCGGGCAAATTTGAAAGTGCTGACGAAATCTTTGTGCAGGCGCTCGCAGACATCTTGAATGGTGGCATTGGAGCGCATGATGAGCGGCTCTTTCTTATCTGCCTCTTTCCCCGGCTCTTTCAGATAGATGCGAATGAAGTGCAGGCGCTCAAAAATGAGTTCTTTGAGAGAGGTGAGATTAAGGTCCTTCTCCGCAGCAATGACCAAGTCAGCATTGATCTCTCGTTTGCGGCGCTCGACGGTGGCAGCATCGGCCAGATCGACTTTACTGATGCAGGTTATGGCCGGCAGGTATTTTTTCTGCCCTTCGATGCAGTCGATGAAATCATCCAGGTCAATGACGCTGCGAATTAAAACTTCAGCATTGTTGATGCGAAATTCCCGCAGGATTTGCATCAGCGTGGCATCGTCAACATCCAGGGGAACCGTCTTTCCAATCTGCAGGCCGCCGCGAGATTTTTTCTTAATAAAAACGTCTGGCTTTTCTTTATTGATGCGGATATTGGCTTCCCAGAGCTCACGCAGGAGCGCCGGATATTGCTCCGGATGCAGCACGTCAACTAAGATAAGGACTAAATCCGCATTCCGGATGACTGCCAACACTTCTTTGCCGCGGCCTCGCCCGGAAGCAGCACCCTGCACAATGCCGGGCACGTCCAGGATCTGGATCTTCGCCTGCTTATACTCAAGCATGCCGGGGATGACGGTAAGCGTGGTAAAAGCATACGCTGCCACCTCCGACTGGGTGCCCGTAAGCTTGTTTAAGAGTGTGGATTTTCCTGATGATGGAAATCCCAGCAGCAAGACAGTCGCATCGCCGCTTCGCCGGACGACATAGCTGTACGACGATTTTCCGGTTTTCTGCTGGCTACGGGCTTCCTGCTTCTGCTTCAAAAGAGCGAGCTTGGCTTTTACTAAGCCGAGGTGCCCCTGCGTGGCTTTGTTATACTTGGTCTTGCGTAGCTCGTCCTGAAATTCTTTTATTTTAGTATTGTAATCGACCATGTTCCTCTGAAGAGCGGGGATGTTTTAAAGGTTTGGGGAGACAGAAAAAATCTGGGGTCGGAATAATTCCCTCTAGCATGTTTAAGCCTGGCCGATGGCTGGCGGGCTGGTGAGGCTCGCCACCGCTGGTGATGACTCTTTCAGCAGAAATTTTGTAATTCCCGAAAGCGGTGGAAGGGACGAGAGAGGCTTTCAGATGGCAAAGCTCGCCTCGCCCTCTTGGCCAGGCAAGCCATCAGGCTATTGCTGGCCTCTCGCAATGTTTATAAAGTTTTGATAAGCTTATACGCTCATGGTCAATGACAGCGCCGTCGCTAAAGTCTTGGAAACGACGCAGCCCCTGCTGGGGAAGATGACCGAAATTGCCGTCGGCATAGTCATCCTCTTAGTGGGATTTAGTGTGGGCGTCCTTGCCAAGAAGCTGCTCAAGCGCCTTTTGCAAGAGCTGGAGCTGAACGCCCTCCTGCGCAAGGTAAGCTTGCCTTATGACGGAGAAAAATGGCTGAGCACGTTGGCTTCTTGGATTATCTATTTATTTACCGTGCTTTTCTTCCTGGACCATTTGGGCATCCGCTCCTATGCGCTCTACCTGTTTGCCGGAGCGCTGCTCCTGCTAGTGCTTTTGACGTTCTTTGTCGGCCTGAAAGATGTCATTCCCAACCTTATCGGCTGGCTGGTCATCCAGAAGCAAGGGCACATCAAAGTAGGGCGCAGCATTACCGTGAAAGAAATTGCGGGAGTTGTAGAACGCATCAGCTATTTGGAGACGGAAATCCGCACGGAGCGGGGGGATACGCTGTATGTGCCGAATGCTCTTTTCCTGAAATCAAAGTTTCGGGTTCGGGAATGAACCAAATAAAAGAGGAAAGAGACCAGAAAAAAGCCAACAAATCTTAGCGAGCCAGCACACTTTCCAGCATGCTCGCTGCTTCCCATACTTTGGTGCGATGGTAGGAAGACAACTCCAAAGAGCCGAGCTCTTCAAGTGCTGCTAACGATTTTTCGACCACGAGCGAAGAATTGCTTTGTAGCAGCAGAATGACGCTGTTTACCCGCTCTTTCAGTTTTTTGCTCACCCCTTCCTCTTCCTGGAAATCCTGCAGAAAAGTAACAATCTCCTGGAATTGTGGGGACACCATGTCGAGAGTCTTCACTTCTTTTGCTGGTAGTGCGCATATTTGACTGATTGGTTGTTGCTTTTTATGCCAGAATGAGTTCGATGTAGCAGTCATTTCCACACACTGCCCTTTTGCTTAAGCTCGCTCACCACGGCAGCTTGCAGCTCTTCAGCATTTTTCCGCACTTTTTCTTCCTGCTGGGAAAAATGCTTCAGACGCAAAGAGGTGGTCTCTTTTTTTTCCAGCAGCTCTTTTTTTAATTTTTCTGGTGAAGAAGCAACGAGCAGCTTGCCCACCATCTTATAGGCTTTTCCCGTCGTCTGCAGTTCCGCAAGGGCGGATTCTATTTCAATAAGCTGCTGCTGGAGCTGCTGCTTTTGGGCGAGAATGGCCTGCAAATTGTGCTGGACTATTTGCAGCTGCTGCACGTTCGCTTGAGCCATGGTGAACTGAAATTTTCACTACCGCGCTTTTACTTTGGTAACAGTGCGCCGGTCTTTATAGAGAACTTTTCCGCCGCAATAAGGGCAGCGTACTTTCGTCTTGGTATACTCATCTTCCACGTGCTTTCCGCAATCAAAACAGACGTAATACATGGTTGCTGCTCCCCCTACTTTTCGTAGGGAACATAGGCTTTGCCGGCAAAGGTGCTCTGGCATGAGCGGCACTGCCAAATGCCCAGGGCCAGCCGCTTGACGCTTGGCTTTCTGCAGGAAGGGCATTGGTGCCGGAGATGCTGCAGCTTTTCTATATTGGCAAACTTTTTCTTCGGCTTGGTTCCGTACCGTGCACCAAAACGCTTAATTGACATGTTTTTTCCTCGTTCCTTATAAAATGGGGCTGCCCGGATTTTCTAGAAGCAACCGGCATATATCGATTGCTTGCTTTGAACCGGGGTTCAGTGGTTTTCTTGATGAACCATCACCCAAACCACTAGTGATAGCCAAGCTACACTACAGCCCCGTGAGCTATTTATAAATATTATGCTGGAAATTGGCGTATTTTAAAAGAGTTTGGGGGAAAAGAGCGCCACCCTCCGCAAAGTACTACTTTGCGTTAGTAAGAATTATATAAAAGGGTGTTTTCTCTCTTTTTGTGCGAAGCAATCACCAAAAAACAAGTGAAAAAGAAAGTATAGAAGATCGGATCAGAGACTTCTCTCATCAAACGCGTTCCACAAGAAGAAAAATAGAGCGCTTAGAAGAAAAACGAAGAACGTTAGGAAAACAAGCCCAGCACATGTACCACAAAGCAGGAGAAATACATGCCAAACTGCAGCAGTATGATAAAGCCCTGCAACAATGGTCAGAAACCTTGCAGGGAGAGATAGACAAAGAGCTACAAGAAACAGCCAAAAAGCTAGCCCAACGGAACGAAGTCTGCTGCTACCTCAAAAAAGTAGAACAGGAAGAATCCCTCGTAGCTTTTGATGAACGATTCAAAAAAGAATTTGCAGAGCTCTATGAAGCCCATCTTCAAGAATTTTCAGGAGTTCTGGGAAAAACTCCACTGGGCTCTTCTTTTTTCTATCCGGTGCAATTTCCCATTAATCCTGAATTTGAACGGGCTGTGGCTCATGCCCGAGAAAATGTGGAACGGAGAAAGAAAGCGAAAGGAACAGAAGAGGCTTTAAACGACTTTAAAAAAGAGCTGGCAGAGCCGCTTTTGGTCCGCGCTTTCTTGCAATCACCCTACTGGTATCCTCCTCGGGATCCTTTTTTCCAAAGGGAGTGGGAAAAAACTTGGTGTGAAATATATCTTCCCGTCTTTTTCAAAAGGAGGAGCAGCGGCTTGCCTGGCAAGTTAGAAAAGGCCGTGAGGGAAGCCTTTCCGCCGGAGATAGAGCTATGCCCTTTTGAGTATAAAGATCTTTTGCGAATTGACCTCCAAATGGATCGCGCTGCGCTCCGAGAAAAGCTGAACAATCTCTTACTACCGCAGTTCGCAGAAGCCAATGTTGTATATCAATTGGTTGATATCGATGAGCTCCTCGAACAAGAAGAAACTGTTGTACAAAAGCTTCGCTATTCATTGAAAAGAGAAAAGCCTTCGCTCTAAACCAAGAGGAGTTCTTTCGTCGCCTTCGTCAGCACTTTGGTCTTTCCATCAAAAACAATGGTGTCCTCTATCCGCAGGCCAAATTTTTGGGGGAAATACATCCCGGGCTCTATGGTGAAGACATGATTGGGCTGCACTGTCTGTTTTTTTTCTTCCGAGAAAGAAGGGGCTTCGTGCACTTCCACGCCAATGCCGTGCCCTAAAGAGTGGATGAAGTATGAAACGTCTTTCCCCAGATTTTTTCTCACGCCTTTTTCCAACGCCGCATAAGGCTGGCCATTTTTCACGCTCCGGATAGCATCTCGTTGCACAGCGAGAAGTTGCGCGTAGCGCTGCCGTTCTTCTGCGCTGGGCTGGCCGAGATAGAGCATCCGCGTCATGTCCGCGCAGTAATTTTTGAAGCAGGCACCGAAGTCGAGAAGCAGAAATCCTTTACGAATTTTAGCAGAAGATGTTTGGTGGTGGGGGATGGCCGCATGGGGGCCAGAAGCAACGATGGACGGAAACGCTAGTTCTGCTCCCTGCTCCCGCATGCTTTTCTCTAGGAAGAAAGCGACGTCTTGTTCCGTGCGGAGCTTTCTTTTCTCCAGAGGGGGAAAGAGTTCCTGTAAAGCGTTAGTAGTGATAGTGCAAGCTTGTTTTATCTGCTTGATCTCCTCGGCTGTTTTCTGGGAGCGCAGCCGGCTGATTTCTTCGCCAATATCTCTTATTTTGGCGCGAGGAAAAGCTTTCTGGAGCCGTTCCAAGGAAGCGATGGAAAGCTGCTCTTTATTGATGCCCAGCACTTTTGGATGGGGGTGCTCTTTTTGCAGGCCTTTCAGCCATTCTTTCTTCAGCGAAAGGACAGAGAATTCTTTTTGCGGGGGCTTATTATCCAGCGTACTGACATACAGTGCTGCTTGCGAGGGAGAGACAGCCAACTGGGCAGCAGAAAACTTCTGCTGCGCGAAATATGTTACTGTGGGATCGGGCGCCCCCAGAAGAGCAAGATCAATACCCTCTTTTCCAAGGAAGTGCTGGAACTGCGGGAGTTTCATGAAAGGTTCCTATTTTCTTATACCATTTAAAATTTTTGTTTTATAAAAGAACCAAACCGCCGGTGTTTTAAAGGGTTATACCTGAGCATAATTATTATTCATCTATTCTCTAGATCAGCCCTTATTTTAGAAATAATCAGTCTGGTATTATACGCCCCAGGAGTACCTGGAGCTTTGTTTAAATTTATGTTGTAATCAAAAATATTTATTCCACGGGGTTCCAGCATCACAGAATTAGTATCAAATCCTAATTCTTGCCATTGGGTGAAATTCTTTCCATTGACATCCCAGCCAAAACACGAACCGTAGCAGAAGATGATGGATTTGTCTAGCTTTTCCCAGAGGGCAATGTGACCCAACATTGTTGGATACGATTGTATCAAGTTGTCCCAGTAAAACGACGGTCCTGGATTCATGAAAATATTATTATCTGCCGTGTTGTCTTCTGCTAATCCATTTTCTGGCCTTGGAATGGTAAGAGGGAATGACACGTTTATGAAAATATTGTTCCGCATGGTATTTTGCCGTAAGGGATATTCCGGTGTAGTATAAACTATACCCGTCACCCCAGCAGGCGAATCATACATAAGATTATTCTCGATAAGAACATCGTGGGAAAGTGAAAGAACAATGCCCCCATAAAAATAGAGTTGTTCCTCAAATGTTCTTTTTGCATTATTTATGAGAATATTGTTGCGTATTATTGCGGGCTTCTCGGTCGTTCCTCCGGAAACTTCGATGCGGATGCCATCAAAGCTATTATTCACAATTACATTCCCTTCGATAATAGCATTCTCCATCAGCGCGAAATCGAACCAGACACCCCATCCAAAATTATTTTTGACGAGATTGTTGCGGAAGACCATGTTTTTGGTAGTCCATTGTCCTTCATTCTTCACAAACTTTACTCCTCCGGCATGCCAGCCGCGGGAATACTTTCGCACGTTGTTGCCTTCGACGATATTCCCTTCGATAAGAGTATTCTCTCCCTGTACTGCTACCCCGGTATTCCCATTAAAGCGAAATACAGAATTTTTTACCACACAATTTTTGCATGCGCCATCGAGACCGGAGAATCCATTGTACGACGAATCGAGATTTTCAAAGCGATTGTATGAGCCGCTTAAACCAACTGCTCCAAACTGCGCTCCGGCAAAACGGAAAGTGAGATCTTTAAGATGTATATAATCCATCGGGCGATCTGAAAATGCAAAAGGCATCCGAGGACTGACGCTTACTTCTACTTTTCGGTTATTTGGATTTGTTTCATCGGGGAACCAGATGAACAGTTTTCCAAAATCAGGATCATTTCTATCGCTTTCATAATAAAACGTTGGAGTTGTCCCTTGATTCATATCCGACTGGTCTGTTCCTACGGATGTAGTCCCTCCAGGAAATCGTGAATCCGCCCATGAGTCTTCAGGAGTATGAAAAGTCCATCCATTCTTCAATGAATTAATCTCTTGAAATAATACAATTGGATTTTCATCAATGGCAACTAATTGCGGCGCCCTGGTTCCTTCTTTGTACGTGTACAGATACTGCCCATTATGATTAGCTTGTAGATAACTCTTCCAGTTAATTACCCAGATATTCTCTTCAAGACGTTCAGTGTAGCGTTCCCAGCTTTGAATCCTATCGGAAAAATAGATTTTCGGCCTTTCTCCAGGATAGCCGCTGATGACCGTCGGATTATTAGCAGTGCCACTGAGATTTAAATACCAAGAAAGCTCACTCCCAAAGGGACCCATAGAATCAAAACGATATGTTCCCTCACGTATGTAGAGCTTCCCGCTGCCTTCCAGATGAGGAGATAAACTCCTTTTGAATGCCCGCTCAAAGGTGCACCAGGGCTGCGTTACCGTGCCGGGATTGCCATCGCTGCAGGGGCCGCAGATGCTTGCTCCATCCACATAGAAATCGTTCGTTTCGGTGGGATGCAGGTCGTCGCAGAGGGGTACGGCTTGTCCAGCGGGGAAGCTCAGAAAAAAAAGGAGAATACTAAGAGATAGAAAGATACTTTTTCCTCTTTTCATATGTTTTACTAAAGAAATAATTAGAATATATAAATTTAGAGTTTCTCAACCAGCTTCTCAGCCTGAATTGTATTTCTTTCA
>Ga0209541_10007090_pt1 | contig 18920 bp, 26 predicted proteins | sample RifCSPlowO2_01_FD_184027 | JGI IMG/M metagenome (GOLD analysis project Ga0209541, IMG submission 184027) | Groundwater microbial communities from Rifle, Colorado - Rifle CSP2_plank lowO2_0.1 (SPAdes) (version 2) | ecosystem: Environmental > Aquatic > Deep subsurface > Groundwater | place... | reverse complement strand
AAAGAAAATCTATCTTTCATTTTACATCACCTCTTATCATAATCGATTTACCGACGGTAAGCTAGTATATATAACTTATGCTGCCGTCGGTAAAATACTAAGAATTAGTTAGTTTTGCAAAGTTCTCAAGAATAATCTCTCCTGTATCAAGTTCTAAGAACAATCCTTTCTTCAACTGTTGTATCTGAGCTTGTTGTTTGTTCTCTCTCCTTACTTTATTTTGGACCACCATACAAGGTATATGAGAAAACTCTTATATAAATGTAATTCAAGAAAAAGAGTAAATTTTACCAAATTTAGTAAGATTTATATACTCATATGGTATATTATTCCATTTATGGAGCTTGATGAGAAAGATATGAAAATACTGCATCTTCTGAAAGAGGATGCCAGATTAACCGTAGCAAAGATTGCAAAGAAGATTAATATGCCTATCACCACAGTTCATAATAGAATCAAGAAATTCAGGCAAGAAGACATTATTAAGAACTACACCATCAACCTTAATTATCATAAATTAGGAAAGCATGTCTATGCCTATGTTTTAGTATCTGCTGCCTATTCTGAAAATAAGCGAAGAGACCAAGAGATGATTATGAAAGATATTCAAAAACTTCCCTATGTTGAGGAAGTTTGCACAGTGACAGGAGCGAATGATATAATAGTAAGAGTGAGATGCACAGACATAGAAGAGCTCAATGAATTTCTTATTCGACAGCTCAGACCTGTAGAAGGAGTAGAAAAGACTCAAACTTTAATTGTTCTAGATTCTGTATAAAATATCAAAAGCACAAAGAAGAGACTCAAGAAAAGTTGCAAAAGCATAAATATTTATACTTCCTAACTTCTCATTTTTTGATGATATTAACTGGTTTAGAAGAAAAGATAAAAATCTCCGAATGATCACTTACACTGGATGATTTAAAGACATATGTTCCTCAACAAAGTGTTCCAGATTTGGAAAAAATCCATGCAATCGTGACGGATATTTCAGAAACAGTATATATTGTTCTCATCTCTGGTTTCTATGAAACACAAGCTAAAACTCTCTCTCTGTTGACAACCCATATTCCTAAAGAGAGAAGATCATTCAGGTTCAATGCTAGATTTTATCAAGGGTTAAGGGCAGCACATCTAAAAAGAGAGTCACATCATATCTCTCATGATCCTGATTATTTGTTAACAGAATTAGATCAAACGGATGAGTTTTCATTTTTACCTGAACAAACGATTGGCGGTAAAACAGTTCTCTCTTGGACAGATGCACGCATCGGAAGAACCCCTAGAAGTACAGAAGCCAGTGGACAAGAGAAAAAAGAGTAATTTTTTAGGAAAATTCACCAAGTCTTTTCTCAGCATCTAAAGCCTCATCCAAATTAACCCAGGGCTCTTTTACATATACAGCATCATCCAATCCAATTCTAGGGCAAGCTGTATTTACCCATACATCTATAAAAGGAAAATTTTCAAAATTTTTGGAGTTAATGTTATCATCTATAAAATAATAGAATTCTTTATCAGGATATCTCTCTTTTAGCTTTAAGCTGTACAAATACTGTTGCTGACCTGGTTTTGTTGTTAAGATTACGCCAATGTTTTTCTTCAACAAAAATAATTTAAGAGATGCTTTGCTCTTCTTTAAAATAACTTCCACATCTTTTAATGTCAACATACTCATTTTCTTTGCTATTGGGTCATACATAACAACTTCTTTAAAATTCTTTAAATTTCTCTGCTGTAAGACTAAAGCCAAAGGGTGGAATCTTCCATCTCCAATATGCAGATAAGCATCTACATCCTCTTTTAAATTTAAATTTCCATGATATATATCACACCCAAGAATCTGATATTTTTCTTTAGTTCTTGCTGGCTTAGAAGAAACTACCTTTATCCCTTTTTGCTCAAGTTGTTTAATAACATTTTCTAACTTTGAAGAGAATTGGACAGCAGCATATAATGCAATACTTTTGTATCTCTTTAAATATTCTAAGGTTTTATTGTCTAGTTTTACTTCTCCTTGATAAACTGCATCTATCAATAATAATTCCATCTTACCAACCAAACTCTTTAATAAAAGTATTATGTCCAAACTGAACTATTAGGTCAATTTGAAATTGCTGCAATCCTAAAGGAATATCGCAAGCCCCAAAGCAGTCTCCTAGCCAGATAAAAGAAATTGCATTAGTGTTTTTCTGAATCTCTTGCACAATTTTCTCTGCTTCTGGCTTTAACCCATCAGGCAGCTGCAATAATACATATTTTGCCTTTTTCTCTTTAATCTTCCTGATTATTCTTTCTATTTCCAAATTATACGAGCTCATAACTCACTGACTTCTAGAAGTATTTATAAATGTTTAGATGATGGAGAAAAGAATGATAGCAGTTATAGGAGCAGGACCAGCTGGATGCCATTATGCTAGTTTAGTAAATCAAGATGTTACACTATTTGAAGAGCATAAAAAAATAGGAATTCCGGTTTCTTGCACTGGAATAGTAACCGATTCAATTAAAAGAGTTCTAGATATTCCAAAGGAGCTAATTGTTTCAAAAATCAACACATTCAGAATTGTCTCACCAAGCAAAAAATTTATTGACATTAACTTAGACAAAGAAAACACCGTCATGGACAGGGCAAAATTTGATCAATTTCTCTTGCAAAAAGCCTTAGACAACGGAGCAAAATTAAAGATTAATACTAAATTTATAGGTTATAAAGAAAAAGACGGAAAACTAATAATAAAAACGAATAAAGGAAATTACGAAGCAAATATCTTAGTTGGAGCAGATGGTCCAAAAAGCAGCGTTGCAAAATTCTCTAACTTGTATGGAAAAAGAGAATTTTTAGAAGGATTACAAGCTAGGGTAAAATACAAAGGCACTCCAGGAGTTACAGAAATAAGGCTCGGATTAGGGGAATTTGCATGGATAGTTCCAGAAGATGAGAATATCGCCAGAGTTGGTGTAATTGGCAGGAATGTTAAAAATGATTACAAAACGTTGCTTAATGACTGTAAGATTATTGAAGATCAAAGCGGCTTAGTTCCTTTATACAACCCAAAGCAAAAATTAAGAAAGAAAAATATTTTCCTAATAGGAGACGCAGCTACACAGATTAAAGCTACTACTTATGGAGGCATCATCTATGGATTGCTAGCAGGAAAATATCTGGCAGAAAATCCTGATACCTATGAATCTGTTTTTAATGCAAAACTAGGCAAAGATTTATGGATGAGCCTGAAGATGAGAGAAGCCATGAATAAAATGAATGAAAAACAATATAACGAACTAATCACTATTTTTAATAAAGAAAACAATAAAAAGATTATTGCAGAATATGATAGGGATTTTCCTACAAAATTTATTGTGCAATTGCTAATGAAGGAAACAAAGCTATGGAAGCTTGGCTTTAGTGTTGTTGCAAAAAATATGTTTTCGAAAGAATAATTTTATAAAGAAGACTGTTCTGCACTTTCTATAAGTAACTATCAAAATTTAATGAATGGAGGCAGCCTATTGACAAAGAAAAAAACCGAGCAACCAGAGATTAATATTGGTCTCGTAGGTCATGTTGACACTGGGAAAACGAGTTTGACTCAAGCCTTATCTGGCCGTTGGACAGACACTCATTCTGAAGAACTCAAAAGAGGAATTACCATTCGTTTAGGTTATGCAGATGCCTCTTTTTATCAATGCCAAAAATGCAAAACAGAATCTTTTACAACAAAAGAAAAATGTCCTCAATGCGGAGCAAATACCGCTTTCTTGAGAAAAGTTTCTTTCATTGACGCTCCAGGTCATGAAACCTTAATGGCAACTATGTTAAGCGGTGCAGCTATCATGGATTATGCTCTTTTGTTAGTCGCTGCAAATGAAGAGTGCCCTCAACCTCAAACTAGAGAGCATCTTATGGCATTAGAAATCATCGGTATTAAAAGCATAATTATTGTACAAAATAAGATAGATCTTGTTTCTAAAGAACAAGCATTGAAAAGTTACCAACAAATTAAAAAGTTTATAGAAGGTACAATAGCAGAAAAATCTCCAGTCATTCCTATTTCTGCGCAACATGGTATTAACATTTCTGCATTAATTGAAAATATGCAAGAGCATTTTCCAACCCCTGAAAGAGATCTTACTAAAAAGCCATTGATGTTCATAGCCCGTTCTTTTGACGTGAATAAGCCAGGAACAAAGATAGAAAGCTTGTTAGGCGGTGTTTTAGGGGGAGCATTAAAACAGGGAAAGTTTGCAGTGAAAGAGAAGATAGAGATAAGACCAGGATTAAAAATAGAAAAGCATAATCAGATAACTTGGAAGCCACTGCAGACAGAAATTGTCAGCTTGCAAACAGGAAGCAATAATGTTAAGGAAGTGACTCCTGGAGGCTCTATAGGTGTATTAACAAAATTAGATCCTTCTTTTGTAAAATCTGATGCTTTAACAGGAAATATTGCTGGTTATATTGGCTCTTTGCCAGAAGTATTTTCTGAATTTATGATAAAGCCTATTTTATTGAAAAGAGTTGTAGGAACAAAAACAGATTTATTAGTAGAGCCAATTAAAAAAGCAGAATACTTAATGCTAAATGTAAACTCCGCTGCAACTGTTGGCATTGTGACTGAATTAAAGAAAGGAATGGTGCATGTAAAATTAAAATTGCCAGTTTGTATGGAGAAGACAGATCGTATTACAATTTCTAGATTATTGGGAAATAGATGGAGATTAATTGGATATAGTAATGGGATTGTTTAAATGTATAATAAACTTTAGAAGACTTTATTAAGCTAAACAATTTCTTAGCATTATGCCAGATATGTATCCTGTGATGGAAGTAATCCCTCATTTTCAAGGAGGTACAAGACATTTTGAATTAGTTCTTTCTCAAGCTAATCTGAATCATTTCTTTGCGGGATGCCCAGACTTCGATAGACTTATTGGAAGTTATCAAGATATTTCTTTTTCAATTTTTCCAGGAATTTTAGAAAAACCGCTTGCTTTCAAAGCCATGTATAGTGGCTATTACCTCAATCTAGGAGCCGCTGTTCCGATAATACCTGCAGATGCAAGTCATGAAGAATTTGACAGATTGAATATGGAATATTGTCAGAACATAGAAAGAGTAATCCGAGAAAGCGGAAAAATTCCAATGAAAATGGAGACTCCATTTGGAGAAAGAAATTTAGGTTACGTTACTCTAAAAATTGAAGATTAAATAAATTATCTTTATAAAGTGGTAACAAATAGAAAGCTTTATAAAGAGAGACTTTCTCCATAAATAATTACTTTACTTAAAGAGATTCAAAATGAACAGATTAGAAAAACTAACTCAAAATGAAGATGGAAGATTATATCAAGCAGATGGTATGGTTCTTACTCCAGAACGCACCATTCCAAAAGGTAAAATTAGAACTCTTGTTGTAGCAAATCCATGTTTAGATATTTCGAATGTTATTGATGAAATGACTGAAAGAAATTCAGCTTTTGTTCCTGAAGGAGCCAATGCTTATGTTGCTTCTGATTTTTCAGGAGATACACAACATTTAAGGAAAAGTGATTTAGGAAAGAGTGAAAGATTATATTCTGTATTTGCTGTTCAGTTTTATTATACATCTAGATATTCTTCCTATTTAAATTTAGATAGATAAAAACATTTTGTTTTTCTTATATAGTTTTGATGAGAAGTAAATACTATCCTAAACAACTCAGAATTACACAAAATAAAGAATTTAAATTTATTCTTCTCCAACAATATGAGCAACCCCAACAACCTTGTCTCCAGCTTCTAATTTCATTAAACGAACGCCCATAGCATTTCTTCCTACATCACTAATATTTTTAACAGGGGTTCTGATCATAACTCCTTTCTTCGTAATAAACATGACTTCATCATTGTCCTTTACACTCTTAATACCAACAACACCCCCATTACGTTCATTGGTTTTGATATTGATAACTCCTTTCCCGCCTCTATTGATTAACCTATATTCATCAACAGCAGTTCTTTTTCCATAACCGTTCTCGCAAACACTTAAGATAGTTCCTTCAGCAATCTCCATTCCGATAACATGATCATTAACTAATCTAATGCCTCTCACACCCATAGCCTGTCTGCCACTCTCTCTAATATGTTTTTCATTAAAGCGAACAGCCATGCCTTTAGCAGTCGCCAGTAATAATTCTTTATTTCCATCAGTTAATTTAACCTCTACTAGTCTATCCTGTTCTCTCAATGTTATTGCAATAATACCTCCTTGTCTCGGTCTGCTGTACTCCATCAAGCTTGTTTTTTTTACTAATCCTTTCTTTGTTGCCATGACCAAAAATAAATTTTCCTTAAACTCTTTTACAGGAATCATAGCAGTAATCTTTTCTTCTTTTAAAGCAAGAATATTCACAATATTCCCACCTTTAGCATATCTTGAAGCCTCAGGAACTTTATACGCTTTCAGCCAATACATTCTTCCCTTGTCGCTAAAGAATAAGATATAGGCATGTGTGCTAGTAACAAACAAATGCTCAATAAAATCCTCTTCTTTGGTAGTAGAAGCAATAACCCCTTTGCCACCTCTTCTCTGCTGTTTATACGTCTCTAAAGGAATTCTCTTAATATATCCTGAATGGCTCATGGTAATAACCATCTCTTCTTTCTTGATTAAATCTTCATCTTCAATTATTTCATCAGAATCGATAATCTGTGTTCTCCTTGTATCATCAAATTTTTCTTTTAATTCTTGGAGTTCTCTTTTGATGATAGTGTAAATCTTCTGCTCATCTGCAAGAATCTTTTTTAATTCTATAATCATTTTTCTAAGTTCATCAAGATCATCTCTTACTTTCCTTGTTTCTAAAGAAGTTAAACGTTGTAAACGCATTTCTAAGATAGCTTTACTCTGTTTTTCACTTAATTTGTATTTCTCTTGCAAAAGCTCTTGTGCTTCCATAACATTATTACTCTTCTTAATTAAACTAACAACATCATCAATAGAAGCTAATGCTATTTTCAATCCTTCTAAAATATGGGCTTTTTCTTCTGCTTCTGATAATTCGAATTTTGTTCTCCTTGTTGCAACCCTTTTTCTATGGTTAACATAACTTTGAATAATCTGTTTAAGAGTTAAGATTTTTGGCTCTCCAGCAACCAATGCTAGTAAATTCACTCCAAAAGTAGTTTGCATTGCAGAATATTTGAATAATTGATTTAAGACAAATTCCGGATTGGCCTGCTGTTTTAACTCAATCACAATACGCATACCTTTCCTATCACTCTCGTCTCTAATATCACTGATACCTTCAATAGTCTTTTCTTTAACATGATTAGCTATTCCTTCAATTAGCAAAGTTTTATTGACTAAATAAGGAATTTCAGAAACAATGATTCTTTTTTTATTACTCTTTTCTTCAAAAGAAGTTTTTGCCCTTACTTTAAGAAGACCCCTTCCTGTTTGATATGCTTTTAAAATACCGCTTTTTCCAACAATAATCCCTCCAGTAGGAAAATCAGGTCCTGGAAGAGCTTGCATAATTTCATTTAATTCTATTTTAGGATTATCTATTGAAAGAATTATAGCATCTATTGTTTCTCCTAGTTGGTGTGGAGGAAGGTTAGTTGCCATTCCTACTGCTATTCCAGCAGAGCCATTAACTAATAAGTTTGGAAATTTAGTTGGTAAAATTACAGGCTCTTTAGTTGAGTTGTCATAATTAGGTATGAATCTTACTGTATCTTTCTCTATATCAACTAGCATTTCTTCTGCCATTTTTGATAATCTTGCTTCTGTATATCTTTGATGTGCTGGTGGATCGCCGTCAATCGAGCCCATATTGCCTTGTCCATCAACTAACAGGTATCTTAAAGAAAATGGTTGAGCCATTCTTACCATAGCTTCATAAACTGGAGCATCACCATGAGGGTGCCAACGAGCAAGACAAGTCCCAGTAACATTTGCTGATTTTTTATGTGGCTTATTATGAAATAAGCCTAACTTGTACATTGTATAAAGAATTCTTCTTTGCACTGGTTTCAAACCATCATTAATATCCGGTAAAGCTCTGCTTGTAATAACCGACATAGCATAATCAATATAAGACTCTTTCATCTCTTGCTCGATAATCCTTTGCTGTATTTCTTCTGGCATTTTATATCTGTATAACTCTCCCGTACCAAATATTTCTTTTATTAATAATATTTTTAATTTCACAGACTTTAGATTTTACAAAATCTCTATTTTCTCTTCCATCATCTCTTACTCTAATAAGAAATCCCCCAAAACTTGTTATTATCCTATTTTTAATTTTATCTCTATTTTTCCTATTATTTAAGTAAGATACTCCGTGAATCGGAATCCTATGGTGTCTACCATCCCATTCAATAAATATTTTTCTTTCAGGGATCGCAATATCAACGTGCCAATCTTTTTCTAGAATATAGTTATACTTAAATTTTAGATTAGGGAACTCTTTTGTAAGTAGATGATAGGCATATTTTTGGTTTTTAGACCCTTTTTTAGATGATTCTAACGAAGCCTTTAACCCAGCTATTACCCAAGGATGTTTTCTTCTTTCCTCAAGAGAAAGATTTTTCCATTCAGATTCATATACATTTTTCATTAATGCTTTTCTTTGTTCAACGTTGAATCCAGACCAATATTTTTTTCTTTTGTTACTGAAAATTCTCTTAGATATCTCAAAATATTTATTCTCACCAAGATTATTTTTAAGTGATGTATAAATGTATTTACCACCAAAATGTGTTGTATATTTACTCTTAATCTTTTCAATATCTGATGGAGAAAAATTTTTTGAAAATAATTTGAAGAAAAAACCTGTTTGTTCTTTTCTAAATCTTCTGTGTTCTATATCTTTTAAAACATTTATGTGCATGCCAAGCATTCTGAAAAACTTTCTTTTGCATACAGGACAAATCTTATTAGCATTGCGGAATCTTAATTCTCTTAAGAATTTCTTGTATTTTACATGTTCTCTATCTTTTACTCTAGTATTGAATATGTGATCTTTTAAAGCCTTCTCACTTTTAAAATCTCTCTTGCATATTTTACACTTTTTGGTATTCAGGTTAGTTTTTGGTCGTTGCATTTTAGACATCTAAATTTTTGGCTTCAGAAGAATGTTCGAATATGAAGTTTCTTCTTGGCTCTACTTGGTCTCCCATTAAAATTGTGAATATTTCATCAGCTGCCATAGCATCTTCTATTGTTATTTGTTTTAAAATTCTGTTCTCTTTTTGCATGACTGTTTCTTCTAATTGTTCTGGGTTTAATTCTCCTAGACCTTTATATCGTTGAATTATAATGCCGTCCTTTCCAATATTTTCTAATAGTTCAGTAAGTTGTCGATCATCATGGAGATACCAATGTTGTTTTCCTTTTGTAACTTTATAAAGAGGAGAAATACCGACATAGATATAACCAGCTTCGATAAGTTTACGCATATACCTATAGAAGAAAGTTAAAATTAGTGTGTTCAAATGCTGACCATCAATATCAGAATCAGATAGAATAACTATCTTATGGTACCTAACTTTATTTATATCTAGTTCTTCTCCAATTCCTGTTCCTATTGCTGCAATTATAGTGGAAATTTCATTATTAGCAAATATCTTGTCTAATCTAGATTTTTCTACATTCAATATTTTTCCTTTTAATGGCAGAACTGCTTGAAATTCCCTTGAACGAGCCTGTTTAACACTCCCTCCAGCACTCTGACCTTCCACCAAGAATATCTCACATTTACTTGGATCCTTCTCTTGGCAATCAGCCAATTTCCCAGGCAAGTTTCCAGATTCTAAAGCAGATTTTCTCCTTGTTAACTCTCTAGCTTTTTTTGCAGCTTCTCGCGCCTTAGCAGCATTCAAGGTTTTTTGGATAATCAAACTAGCCACATTCGGATGCTCTTCTAAGAAATTACTTAAATTTTCATAAACTAAAGAATCAACTAAACCCTTCACTTCAGAGTTCCCTAATTTAGTCTTAGTTTGCCCTTCAAACTGCGGCTCCATAATTTTAACAGAAATTACAGCTGTTAATCCTTCCCTGACATCCTCTCCAGTTAATCCAAGACCATTATTTTTTCCATTCAGTTTTTTCTTGGCAATATAATTATTGATTGATCTTGTTAAAGCAGTTTTGAAACCCTCTAAGTGTGTTCCTCCTTCTTGCGTATTAATATTATTTGCAAATGAAAAGATAGTTTCTAAATATCCATTGTTGTATTGCAGAGCAATCTCTGCACCAATTTTTTCTTTTTCTTTTTTAATATAAAAAATCTCAAGAGACAAAGGAGTTTTATTTTTGTTCAAAAATTGCACAAAAGACTTAATGCCTCCTTCATACAGAAAAGTTTCTTCTTTATTGGTTCTTTCATCCAGAATTTTTATTTCTAATCCAGCATTCAGGAAAGCTAGCTCTCTCAATCTATTTACTAACAAATCATACTGGAAAGCAAGAGTTTCGAAGATTTGCTTATCAGGTAAAAAAGTTACTCTAGTTCCTGTTTCTTGCGTATCTCCAATAACTTCAAGCTCAGAAGCCTTTTTTCCATAAGCAAAAGTTTGTTTATAAATGTGTCCATCTCTCTTAACAATGACTTCTAGCCATTCGCTTAAAGCATTCACAACAGATATACCAACACCGTGTAATCCACCGGAAACCTTGTAGCTTTTCTTATCAAATTTTCCACCTGCATGCAACATCGTCATTACAACTTCCAAAGCAGGCTTCTTCATTTCAGCATGGATATCTACAGGGATTCCTCTCCCATTATCTTCTACAGTAACAGAATTATCACGATGAATAGTGATATTAATTGTATCAGCATGACCGGTCAGATGTTCATCTGTTGCATTATCTAATGCTTCTCTCACCAAATGATGCAATCCTTTTATTCCTGTATCTCCGATATACATAGCAGGGATCTTTCTTACTCCTTCTACCCCTTCCAAAACTCTGATACTTTCTGCAGTGTATGCTTTTGTCATTTTCTTGATAATATATCGTAATAAAATCTCATTTTCTTTATATATCTTTCTTAGTCTAAAACCTCAAAATTTAAGCATTACAAGCCCTCTAGAAGCCAAAAAATATTTTTTATATAGAAAGGTTTATATATAAGAATAGTATATTAAAATTTACTTAATAATAGTAACAAAAACCATAATACGAAGATGTCAAATCTAAGAGATTTAATTAAAGAAAAATCTATGGACGATGCCTCTATTAGAGAAGTTATTAATCTTCTTAATCAAAGTAGAGCAATTGTTGAGCCAGAAGATATTATAGACTATGTGCTAATCCATGGCCATAAGCATAGATTAGAAGAAGGATGGATTATGAGAAGAGGAACAAAGCATCAAGAAACTAACTACGCAGCTAATCACTATCCTGAACAAGCTTTATTCTGTGCTCTATCAGAAAGGATAATAGAAGAAGAATTTGGTCCTGAAATGCTTGAACTAAGATTAGAATTGACTGAATTCAGGAATACTAGTGGTTTAAAAAGAGCTTTGAGATCAGCATATGGATTAGATATGCCTCTTGACCATAGCATATATAAAGGAATAGGAGCATTCTTTGATTCTGGAAATGAGAATGCTACTGTTAACCTAGGAAATAAATTTTTAGAATTGCGTAATTTAGTGAATAGAACAAGAGAAGTAGCTACCGAAATTTGTGAGGAACCAGATGTTAAAATAGTATTACATTCTAGAAGAATAAGATTCAATGATGCTTACTTAAAAGCTCTTAGTATAAATTATAGAACAGGGGAATTACCATTTGATACTAATCTTTTATTTGACTTGACTCACTTTATAGCACATGATTCTTGCAGTGGACTAGATGCATTTAGAACATCACAAGTATTTTTATCTGCTTATCTTAAAAGATAATATTCTCAGCATTACTTATGTAAGGATTAAAATAAGACTACCAATAGATAGTTAATAGTATAGAAATCTTTATATACTGCCTATCTGCTTGCGCCCTCATGATATCTGAAAGAAACTTCTATAAATTGACCAAAAAAACCCAGCCAAAGATGTTTTGGCTAGCAAGTAATACACTAGGTATTTATGGCTTAGATAAATTTCTTGATTCTATCGCAGAGCATACAGACAAACATGAAGGATTGGCTCTTTCTTTAGGATATGCTAGCTGGATTGCAGCACAGTTTTTTGTAAATAAAGAGGTTATTATTCCTATTGCACGAAGGATCAAGAGAAAGTATGAAAGAAGAAGACGTACAGATAAGAGAGTCACTCTTTTAGACAGATTAAGGGTTGCAGGAGCTACTGCCTCTTTAGTAGGAATTCTTTCCATGCCTTCATTCCAAAGATCCTTTAATGCACTAGAGTATGATATAAAGAGAGGTTTTAATATAGTGCAGACAGAAGTCTTGCATCAAGAACCTAAGAAAAATGAGAAATCACTCGAATCTTTGCTTCCATTAGAAACAGCATCCTATGAAAGTGATGCATATACAGGATTTTTAACAAGATTGCTTCAATATGAAGATACTATCAGGAAAAATGCTTCTCTAAATAATATAGATAAAACACTTGTAAAAGCAGTAATATATAGAGAATCTGAAGGATATACTAAGAAGATTTCTCCACAAGGTGCTCTTGGTTTAATGCAAATACTTCCTAAAACAGCAAAAACTGAATTTAAGATATCATTAAGACAGGCAGAACAGGAATTACGTAATCCAAAAAGAAATATCGAATACGGGACGCAATATCTATCTTTATTAGAAAATTATGCTGCTGATCTAGTTAGATCACAAAAAGGGAATACAAAAGACGAAACAAATACCACAAAATTGGTGTTAGCCTCATATAATGGTGGCTACGGAAGATTAGAATGCTTAGCTAAGGAATATGGCCCTAACTGGGAGAATATTGAAAAAAATGCCTCTGGGATATTTAATGAAACATGCCCTTACAAAGATTTAAGGGGAAAACAAAAACTTCCCAAAGAAACAAGAAATTATGTAAGAAGCGTCTTAAAAGCCTATGCAGAACTAAATGTCAGGGAAGGATCATTTCCTTTGTTAGCTTTATATGATGCAACTACACAACCAATAGATCAAGCAGTTCCTATAGCCTTTTATAGTGCACAATCTGATAATAAGTATTAATGAAAAATTTCTTGACTATCTCTTTCCTAAGTCTTTCTAAAAATTAACCTAAATTTAAGGTAACAGCTTTTACTTTCTCAAGAATTTTTGTTTTATCTATGATAATATGTCCGCAATATTTATCATCCCAGACAGTATGGAATTTTTCAATATGTAATTTTTTAGCAAAGAAAGGAGCATCTAGCACTAGCGTATCAGCTGGGCCACCTTCAAATCCGATATGGAATCCATAATGTAAACTCTCTTTCTCTAAACTTGGAAAATTTTCTTTTGTAATTTTTCTTCCTAACCACTTGTTTAAGCCATCACTAGCGACTTGTGTTACTAAAATTTTATATCCTTCATCTATCATCTTCTTGAATATTTGTCCATGTTCATAACCATAATGGGCAGCAAATGCGTCTATTCCTAAAGGTGCTAAAACTTCTTGAATGCTTCTAATCTGTGTTTCCTGCAGACCAGTCCCGCCTAAAACAACAGCATCTACAATATTTTTTTCTACAACTTCCTTTACCAATAAAGCCTCTTTTTTAGGATCAGCAACATTGCAAGAAATAAGAATATGAGGTATTCCAAGAATATTTGCTAATTCTTTTGTATGCTCCACAGTAGCAAAATGAAACAAGAAACAATCTTTTCTTGTAGGTTTCACGCTTAATAAATAAGAAATATCCCATCCTTTTTTCATGCAAAAATCAATAGCGTAAGTGCTATCCTTTCCTCCGGAATATAAAACAACTACTTTCATTTTCTTAGCATTTTTTCCTTAGGTTTATAAAGTTTTCTTTGCAATTTTAAAGAAAGAAAGTTTGAGAGAAATCTTTAAATATCTTTCTTCATTCTTCAAAAAATATGACTTATCTCAGAAGAGATGTTTATGAAATTCCAGACATTGCGAATATTGCTTCATTAGAAAAAGTTTTATTAGAATTAAGTAAAAAATACGGAATCCCAAATACAAATACACTAAATGGCTATGACATCCGTATGCAAAATCCAACTGTCCGTATACTGTTTAACAAAAGAGGATTTGATGAGACACAAAGAGAAACTCTCACTATCGAGCGCATCAATGAATATTCTTCTTTTCCAAAATTTCCAGATTATCTCCAATCTCTTCTCGCTATCTTTCATTTGAAGCCTTATTCTAATCAAATAGAAAATGCCAGAGATCTTATAAATCAGGTCCTATCACAATTTCCACCTTTAAAAAAAGGCTCTGAATAACCATTAACACTCTTTAAAAGGGGTAAGAAAAGATTTTAAATGAAATAATTCTTAATGTCTGTAATTATTAAAAAAAGAGGTGATAAAGAATGCATTGCATGTTTGGAAAATGTAATAAATGTTGGGCTGGAATGTGTTTTGTGTTAGGTCTGTTAATCTTGATAAAAGAGTTCTGGTTAGCAGCAATAAACTGGGCAACCTTTATAGGGATTCTCTTTGTATTGAAAGGAATTCTTGGATTAATAAAACCAAACTGCCCTCATTGCGAAGAGATGCCGATGGAGAAAAAGAAAAGATAATTTTTTTTCTTTCTTTACTAAAATCAATGTAAAAGAAGCAGTTGACGTGTATATTGAAGAGATGGGAATACTCGACAGCAGAGCTTATCTTATTTGTCGAGAATAACTTATTTCTAGATAAGACAAGATACTGAAATCTCAATAATCTTTATAAACAAATCTTCTTCTTTAAAGCCATGAAAATAATCATCGATACCAACATCATACTTTATGCAATCCGTTACAAAATAGATATTTTCGCAGAATTAGAGAGAATCTGCCATTTTCCTTACAAAATCTGCATAATTGACAAAGCTCTAGAAGAAGTAAAAGACAAAGCAGCCATTAAACTTCTAAATCAAAAAAACGTAAACATTATAAAGACTTCCTCTTCAAAAAATGTTGACGATCTTATCTTGGAAATAGCAGATAATAACACAATAGTGCTTACTCAAGATAAGGAATTAAAACAGAAGTTAAGAAAGAAAAAAATTGCGCTTATAACAATAAGGCAGAAAAAATACCTACAAAATGTTTTATGAAACTGAGCTAAAGACTTATGTCAGAGTGCCTCCTACGTCTTTTAATGAGAATAGGAAAGAATCTATTCTGAAAGAATTAAACAAGAAATTTGAAGGATTTATATCTCAAGAGGTCGGGGCTGTTGTTGCGGTTTCTTCTATTAAAAATGTGGGTGAAGGCATTATTATCCCGGGGGATGGTGCAGCTTATTATGAAACAACATTTACTGTCTTTGCTTTCAAGCCAGAGCTGCAAGAAGTCATTGTTGGAAGAATTACAGACATCACTGAATTTGGAGCATTTATAGAAATGGGTCCTATAGATGGAATGATTCATGTTTCACAAACAATGGATGACTACGTTAGCTATAACAAAGCAGGAACATTAACTGGAAAGCAATCTAAGCATGTTTTAAGGGTAAATGATATCTGCAGGGCAAGAATCATTGCAGTAAGCTATAAAGAGCAGCATAATCCTAAAATCGGGTTGACTATGCGTCAGCATCGCCTTGGATCATTGCATTACATTGAAGAAGAGCTTAAAGAACGCGGAAAGAAGAAATGAAAAAGGCATGCAATAATTGTAAAATCTTTGTTGCAGGAGAGAAATGCCCTATCTGCAATGGCAGCGACTTAAGCGAATCCTGGAAAGGTCGTATTTACATATTCGATAGCGAGCATTCTGAAATCGCAAAAAAGCTTGAAATTAAAAGAAAAGGAGAATATGCAATAAAAACAAAATGAAGCTTCTCAATAAAACAGAATCTCCTTTGTTGGCAAGAATTTCTTATACCTATTTGGCAGAGCATCAGGAAAAGCCAACTCCACCCCATTCCCAAATAAAAAAAGAATTAGCCCAAGAGCTTCAAACAAAAGAAGAATTATTAGTAATTAAGAAGATAGAGACAAAATTCGGGCAGGGAAAATCAAAGATTCTTGCTTATGTCTATAAAACAGAGAAAGATCTCCAAGAAATTGAAGTGAAAAAGAAAGTAAAGAAGAAAAATGCCAAAGAAAAAGAAGCCAAAAAATAAGATTCCTAGCAAGGTCTGGAAGAAATATTTCTTAAAAGAAGATAAGTTAGAGAGAAAGCCTTCATGCCCTAGATGCGGTCCAGGCTACTTTATGGCAGAGCATGCAAACAGAAAAACATGCGGCAAATGCCATTACACAGAAGTTTTTGCTAAAAAATAAGGAAATGGAAAGCTCTCTTGAAACAATGGTATTTAAGGTAGAAAATCCTAAAGATTATGGGGCAGGAAAAGACGCAATCTTGATGTTTCAGCTTAAGAGTGCAAGAGGGCATTGTTCAGCAGGGCAAGACTATTATACTGAAGTAATGGTTTTAAGCGTTGTAGAAAATAAAGTAACAATAAACTATTCTCCTATACCTGAATGCCATTATTATTTATTTAGTAAAAAAGACGGTTTTTACAAAGAGGATATTTCCAAGTTTGATTTTCTAAAAAAATTAAAAGAAATGTCTGTAGTAAGTCCTTGGAAGAGAGAATAGCTATACACAAATTACAAATAACAAAAACCGAAAACTATTTAAGTAAAAAAGTAAAATAATTTTACTTGGTGATGAATCATGGAAAAAGAAATTCAGATAACTACAACATCTCCTAAAGGGCAAGTTGTCATACCTTTAGAGATAAGAGAGCATATGAAAATAGAATCCGGGACCAAGTTTGCTGTTTATGGCAGAGGAGATACTATAATCTTTAAGAGACTGGAACTTCCAACAGTAAAAGATTTTGAGAGATTAGCCAAATTTGGTAGAGAATTTGCTGCAAGAAAAGGCATAAAGGAAAAAGATGTACTAAAAGATGATTAAAGTAGTTCCAGATACAAATATAATTATATCCTCTGTATTTTGGAAGGGTAATCCGCATGAAGTAATCAGAAGAGGAATCTTAGGAGAATATCAGCTTGTTATCTCTTCAAAAATTTTAGATGAAGTTGTTAATAAGTTAAGGAATAAGTTTCATTTTCCAGAAGAACGCACACAAGAGTTAATTGATATCATCATGGTTTATTATAATATTATAGATGTAACAAGTAAATTTGATGTTGTAAGAGATAAGAGTGATAATAAGATTATAGAATGCGCTTTTGATGGGAGAGTTGATTATATTGTCACTGGTGACCCAGACTTATTGGTATTAAAAGAATTTAATTGAATTAAGATAATAAAGGCAAAGGATTTTTTAGAAACACTTTGAGAAAAATCGTATAATGATAAAACCCTAGCACAAAATCCGAAGACTTTGTGCTGGGGAAAAAAGAGGTGATGCTATAGGGAATACAAACTAGTATATAAATCTTTCGGTAATAGCCACTTTAAAATGGTTACAGTTATAAATCATTTTGAAATCTTACCTATCTTATAGTGGATAAGAATACTAACACGATCAACAGCCCATATATTTATAAATAACTATTATCTAAAAGTTATATGCAAGACCAAATTCTAGATCTGCTCTTAAAAAAAGACGAGATTACATGGCAAAATATCTTGTATGATCTTGTCAAGACAGAGCAGATGGATCCATGGGATATTGATATAACTTTGCTTTCTAAAAAATACCTGGAAACGCTGAAAAAACTGCAGGAAGTTAACCTTTTTATATCAGGAAAGGTTATTTTAGCAAGCGCCATTCTCCTGAAAATGAAGTCTGATAAGCTTCTTGTCCATTATTTTGCCAATTTCGATGCACTGATGTTTCCTCAGGACTTAGAGGAGTTTGAAGACTTTGAAGAAAAAAAAGCAAGAATTCAATTGCCTGAACAGCCTAGACTTACTATTAAAACTCCTTTACCTAGAAAGAAAAAGGTTTCTCTAGATGATTTAGTAAATGCCTTAGAAAAAGCCTTAGAAGTTGATCAGAGAAGGACATTGAGAAGATTAGAAGCCTCTAGAATTCCTGTAAATATGAAGATTCCTGTGAAATGGGACATAACAGCAAAGATCAAGGAGATTTATGAGAAAATACTCATGTTTTTTAAAAGCAAGCAAAAACTCACCTTTACTGAATTAGTTGGCTCTCCAAGAAGAGAAGACAAAATAACCACTTTTGTCCCTTTACTCCATTTAGCTAACCAGGAAAAGATCCATTTAAATCAAGAGCAGCATTTTGGTGAGATTGAGATTACTAAACTGAAATAGTCTTTTCTTTAAAGTGGTAACAAAATAGAAAGATTTATAAAGGAGTTCTATTTACTAAAGATGTATCAAAATGGCACTATTTGGATTATATAAGACGAGAAAGGAAAGAGAAAGAGAAGAGAGACAAAGACAAGCAAATGAGCTTGAACTAATATTAGCAACCCAAAGACAATTAGGTGAAGAATTAACAAGAGCTTTGATGCGAGCTGCCGTTAATAATAAAGTGTATAATGTAATGTCCAATGGTGAAATATTTGAAGAAGCGACAGTTCATGGTTTTAGAACAGGTAAAGAGTAGGACCCATAGTAGTTGATCCTTTACCAAATAATGATAGATTATATTCTATTTATGTTGGTATACCGGATCCGACTGTTTTTACTCAATTTAGTCCCCATCATACAGGTTATGCAGTTTTACAAGCATATATAGATGTAAAGAAAAATAATCTTCATGTCTCCTTTGGAGAACTTTGAAAAATTAGTTTTTGCATAGCTTTTATACGCAAAAACTAAGAAGAAGGTATTCTCATACACTATTTGATTATTTTTCTTGTTTTTTGTTTCATTTTCCTT
>Ga0209541_10007089_pt1 | contig 18927 bp, 19 predicted proteins | sample RifCSPlowO2_01_FD_184027 | JGI IMG/M metagenome (GOLD analysis project Ga0209541, IMG submission 184027) | Groundwater microbial communities from Rifle, Colorado - Rifle CSP2_plank lowO2_0.1 (SPAdes) (version 2) | ecosystem: Environmental > Aquatic > Deep subsurface > Groundwater | place... | reverse complement strand
AGACAAGCCGCGCAGAAACCACTGGAGTAAACAAAGATGCCTCCCTGCACAAGTTCCCCGTCCCTTTAACGCACACATACGTCACATACCCGCCCTTACCGGCACGGTCCCGCAACGCGCCAGCTATGCTTTCCTTATCAAACACATTAAAATTCAAAAACTCAATCTTTCCCGCCGTGCCATTAGGAACCAACGTTGTTATAGGAGCAAAATAATCCGCCTCGCACGTCTTGTTCCCAAAACGACAATCCTGAAAAGAAGCGCCAGAACTCCCATCTGCATTCTTCACACACCCCGTCGCATCGTTATACTCACACACGCGAATGTTACACGGGTCCGCGCTTGGAACCAGAAGCGAATTGTTGGATGACAAATGGATCCCTTGCGCAGGAGAACCGCACTGCACTTGCGTGTAATCAGCACACGTCGCCTCACTGCAACTCTTGCTCACTTTCCTATCCTTGTCAAAAAAGCAAGGAAATAAACTTGTGCTCAACGCAGCACTCTTACTTTCCGTACACGCGTCAAGCAGCAAACTTTCACGGGGCTGCGGAACACAGAACGCGCAATTTTTAGTTTCTATATCCACACAAACACCAGTTCCCAAGTCTTGAGCAATCGGCTTCCACTGACAAATCCCCGCACCACAATTGTCAGCCTCACACGCACTCCTTGTCCGATACTCATTACACGTCTTCGACGGAGAACACGAAAGGCAATCATCAACGCTCACTCCTGATTTATCAAAAAAACAATACCTTTGGGTCTCACATGCCACCTTGGTTCCAAGCAATCCAAATGGAGCACCCAGCACGCAATCTTGAGGAACAACACAACGCGCGCCACGCTCATCAGCAACACACACCTGCCCCCCTCCACACCTTGGCTGACCTGCCGGGGTGACAAGACGATTCTTTGAATCACACTGCCAAGGCTGGTTCAAACGGCTCGCAAACGTACGGGATACCGTATCGCTGAACGTCAACGAAAAATCAGACGGCAAAGAAAGCCCGTATCCAAACGTCATCAAATATTCCTCAAAACGTCCGTAAAACACCTTAGAAATGCAAAACACCCGACGCGGATTCTCCAAACATTCCACATCCCCTAAATTTACCTGCACAAACGCAGGCTCACTCGCCCCAAACACTCTGTCAAACGCCACCACGCGATACGTGTAATCGCGATTGAACTCAAGCGAAGGATCCTCATCCACAAACGGCCCGTTAGGAACCTGCGCGACCAGGGCAAAGTCAAGACAGCCCACATCCTTGCAACGTTCAACACTCACAAACGAAGACGGACACGGCAAAGTGAACTCAAGACGCACCCCTTTTTTTCCCTCAAGCGGCAACGCGCTCAGACCAAGCGGAGCAGGACGAACATCAGGGTTTCCGCACACACCTTGCACCACGCAATCCGCAGGACATGAAGAAGTTGTTTCGGAAAGCTGACACACTCCATCCCCACAACGCACAGCAGTTTGCACAAGCGACGCATTACAAAAAAAACCACACATGGTAACCAAATCAGGAGGAGGACCCACAAAAGCAAACCCTTGAGTATCACACTGCGCCCTGCTAGAAAAACTCCCGTTACGAACAACCGGGTCGCAACAGCAACCAACACTTTGCGCTTGTACGATTGCTGCAAAAAACAACAGCAACGCCGCGATTATCAACGCACTTCGCATAGAACCACCTGCAAAGAAATATTTTGGAAATCTGCACCCACGGAATCTTTCGCAAATACGGTGATTTGGTAAGGAACACCCACTGCGCTTGCCGGCAATCGCTGATCTGAACTTCCTGGAACGCTTACCTCAAAAACAACCGCGTCATCATCTGGATCTGATGCATTTAACCCCACAACAAACGGATTCACGCCATCAGGACAAGGATCGTCTATAACAAGTGAACTTCCCTGAACAGAGACAAGCGCACCACGACCGTCTGGGGTGATGTGAAACAGTTTTCCACTCAACGATGACGCGTTTATTTCCCAAAGCGCAGGATTGCGGTTCTTTCGAGAGAGCACAACCTCAAACGGAACACTATCCAACAAGCTTTGCTTGTCTTTGAGCTTCAGAAAACTTCCGTTTTCCACCAGACTTTTTTCCAATACCAACCCTGAAGGAACTGAAGGAACATATGAGACATCACTCACATCCGCATCCAGCAACCCTTTCGCAATATAATAAACCGACGCAAGACGGACAGGAAGACGGGCCGCAAACGAACCCATCGGAACCATTTGACCATCACTTGTCGTGACATTCAACGGCCAATCAAGCTGCAACGTAATCGCAGTCTCACTTTGAAAATCCTCAGGAGCACGCGCGATCCCTAACGCTACATGCGGGACACCTGCACTAACCGTCGCCTGATTCCCAAAACTCTGCCAATCTGCACATCCTACAATGCGAGACTCAACAAACGAAGTAAGCAAACGCTCGACTGAATTGTCGTTTGGTCCATACAGTGGAGGAAGCACACTCACTCCATAATAACCAGTGAACAACAAACTCCCATTAAAATAAGGAAACCCTGGGAATGGATAAGCCGGAACATCAGAAGAACGTACCCCGATCGAGCCTTGCGGAGGAAGAACAAGCCACTCACTTTCGTTAAGAAACCCCTGCTGACCAAGCGCATAGAGCCCCTCTTCACCCACCTTCGCAAGACAGACAGAGACAAGATTGTTTATATCCTCAATAGCGCCCTTGCTCTTGGGAAGACCGCTCTTTTTCAGAGTACTAGTAGCATACAAGGTGAACGCAAGCGCCATCACCACCAAGATTCCTACAATGATAAACAACACTACCTGCCCCTTCATCAGACCACCCGCAACGAGCCCACCAGCGAAGGATACGCATCAACAATCCCTGCGTTCCCCCCAAGAGACTTCGACGCGACAACAAAAAACATATTTGGATTTGGTTGAACCTCACACTGCGAACGGTCATCAAAACGCTTGAACACTTTTGCACAGACATCAGCAGGAAGCTTAGTCGCAAAATATGCCCCAAAATAGTCAGTCTGCAGCAACGTCACCTTAGACTGGCGAAACGCAAACACGCTCCCACTTGCACCTTGCGCGTAATACACCTCGCTCAAGTCAGGAGCTTGGAAAGAAGAATAATTCTTCTGCGGAAGAGAGGGATTGTGCACGTTTGCAAACACATAACTGCTCACTCGCTCATACGCCTCGTCAAGAAAAAGCGATGGAACTTGCGCAGTCAATGGAAGACGGAACACTCCTGGCGCATAAATCACGCTCTGCGTCCTATGATCATACCACAAATCCGAACCACAGGAAGCATATTCTGCGTCAGTGTCAATCCCAGTTGTGCACAACGTGATAGGTTTATTAAAAACGCGAAGAACACTGGTCGGACCATTAATCTGCGAGTTCACCGACATTCCCAGCGCGACAGCGTTCCCGTACTTGAGAACACACACATTGTTCGCGCAGTTTTCAACAAACTGAACACCGTTGAAACTTGCAAACGAACAACTTTTGCCAAGAAGCGCAAACGCGGAGCCCGAATTCGTGAGCTCATCATGCGGCAACACCAAATCCGCCCGACCACACGAAATTGAAAATGGAACCGAAGCAGATTGCGCAAGCGCGACAAGCCGTAACGCAACCTGTTTGGTACGCGAACTCCAAACACCACTATCACAATAGTGATCCAAAATAAATTGACCGCTCGCGATGCACTTAGGACCTGTCGAAGGATTAACCAAACCATCCCAATAACTATTCGGAATATTGTCAAGTGCAGGATTAAACGCATTGCTCACCAAACATTGTGAAGCAGCTGTTGCACATGTCCCTATGCTTGTCTGCTGCCAGTTCGAAGCGGCAATCACGCTATGCGCGAACAGAAGTGCAATACACAGCACAACCCCTTTTTTGAGTTTCAATTTTACCCTCTTTTGTACGATGAACGTATCAGGCTTAAAAGGACAACTCTGATTTATATATCTTGCTAGTGGAATGCTGACTTTCCTTGAGAAGGGTCAAGTCCTAAATCACGAAACAACGAAACAAGGTCTGCAGAAGCACGCATATTCTGAGGTTTTGTCGCAAAACTTGCAATGCGGACTTTGACTTTAAACTTGCGACACAACAGCAAATTCTGCGTCACCCGGCCAAGCAATACTGCCCTATCCTTGCCAACAGATTCCAAGATGTTCTCAGCAGAAAAGCCAACCTGCACGTTGTTCTCGACAGCAATACGGCACAGCACCTGGTTTAGACCGGACTCACGATAATGCGTTTTATCCTTGCCTTCGGATGATTCAAAACCACCCACGATGTCCGCTTCTCGCTCGAGCGCCTCGCGACTGGGCTGGCAGACGGTAAGAATCTTTGCCTGCTTTGCAGCACGAACTTGGTCGGGCCTAACAAGCAACGCGTTCTCCACAAACGGATCTTTCGAGAACTCACTCTTCTTTTCATACACGCAAATCAGCCCCGAAAAGCCCAAACGCTTTGCCAGCACAATGAACTCTGCATCATTACCCTTAGGAAACACTATGTCTCGCATATTCCCGCTTTGACGATAAGTATTTAAAAGCCTTTCGAGGAGAGAACAGTATGGAAAGAGTACAAAAGATAATGGCTGCGGCAGGAATTGCAAGCAGACGCAACTGCGAGCACTACATCGAGCAAGGACTTGTCAAAGTCAACGGCAAAATAATCAAACTTGGAGATAAAGCGGACGCAACAAAAGATGTCATTACCGTTGAAGGAACACCTCTTTCACTCCCTGACAAAATCATTATCATGCTTCACAAGCCAACAGGATACGTCACCACCGTACGCGAAGACCACGATATGAAAACAGTGATGGACCTTGTAAAAGTTCCTCAAAAAGTCTACCCTATCGGACGACTTGACAAAAACACAGAAGGACTTTTGCTTCTTACCAACGACGGAGAACTTGCAAACAGACTAACTCACCCACGCTACGAAGTAAAAAAAGAATATTACGCTGTGCTCGACAAACCAGTCAGCCAGCAAACGCTTGACAAATTACGAAAAGGAGTGGACGTCGAAGGAAGAAAAGTACAGTTCACCTCGCTTTCTGTGCTCAAAAACCAAGTCACCCTGTCTATCCACGAAGGAAGAAAACACATTGTGCGCAAACTGTTTGAAAAAGTCGGATTACAAGTTAAAAGACTTGTGCGGACTAAAATAGCAGAACTTGAGCTTCGCGACCTCCCTCTTGGACAATGGCGAGAACTAAAAGCTGAAGACCTGCGGAAATTGCAAACAGGCCGCTAAGCCTGTAAAACACCCGTCCAACAGCAAGCTTTTTAAAGGACTCCTTTTCCCAATGGCACATGGTCAAACCACGATACCGCTCACGAACCTTCCGACGCGTTTTCGTCAAAACACCCGGCGGAGAGGTCAAACTTCACTATCGACGCAGAAGAAATGCAGCACCCCAATGCTCAGACTGTGGGGCAAACCTTCCAGGAGTAGCCCGAGGAACCCCTGCGCAAGTCAACAAACTACCACGTAGCTCGCGCAGACCAGAACGCCCATACGGCGGCAAACTGTGCAGCAAATGCACGCGGCGCACCATCATAGCTCAAGTTCGTAAAGTATCAGCGTAAAACCCCCACACGTAACGGCAACGGCGCGAGAGGAACTTTTAACGGAGGAAAACTACCATGGAAATCGGAAGAATGTGTGTAAAAATCGCAGGACGAGATGCAGGACTACGCTGCGTCGTCATCGACCTTCTTGAAAAAAATCTAGTAATGATTGACGGCGAAACACGCCGCCGCAAGTGCAACGCAGCACACCTTGAACCACTTGACCAAAAGATTGAAATTGGAAAGAACGCAAGCCATGCAGAAGTTGTTTCTGCGTTCAAACAACTAGGTGTTGAATTAACGGCAAAAAAGTCCAAGCCAAAAGCCCCTCCACAAACAAATGTTGCATCTGCACCAAAAGTTGCGGCAAAGCCAAAAACACCTGCCAAAAAAGAATGATTATTTTTTAATTATCTCGTGCAGTTTCGAAAGATTCAATTCTGTTGCCACAACCGGAGTCGAAAGCCCGAACTCGTCAAGCACTTGCGGATGGATTTCGCCCAAGAATCCGATGTGTGTTCCATTGACCAGCACATTCGCGGCACGGCCTGGAATGAAACAACCCAGTTCAAATTCCTCAAACTCTACCAGTGCCCCAACACTTTGCAAAATACTTTGCACAACCTGCTTACCTTCCGTAAACGTGGCAAGAGAATGCGCACTCACTCCCGCAATATGCTCTTCGTCATGCAAATCCGGAGCCCTAAGCGTCACAACACCCTGCTCAAAAATCTTCTGAGGGTATTCAACGTGCTTATTCTTGGAAAGAATCTCCAATAAAATAGGAAGAACCCAGCTACGCACGCATGAATACGTCATCGAGACAAAGTTTTCAAGCTCAACCGTCCCCTTATCCGGAACGTGCATCTTACCATAGAGCAATTCCTTGTTTATCAGAACAGGACTCAACACTTCCTGATAGCCCGCCCCCACCCACAACTCGCGAAATGTATCGATCATGCGCTGCATCGGCTTTATGTTTCCAACTGTGAACGAAGTCAGCGGAGCAGCTTCAAAGTTACCGTAACCATACATAATGGCTGCATCCTCAACAATATCAACCGCGTGCATCACATCATGACGATAACTGGGAATGACTGCTGTGCCATTCGCGTATCCGTAACGCAGCCCTTCAAGCAAACTCTTCAGCTGCCCTGCCTTAAGCTTGATGCCCAAAAGCTTTTCAACTTCAACCTCCTTGAACTTCATACGCGTCGTTGTAAGCGTAGGCGTGACAATTTTCCGCTCAGGATATTCAACCACTAAAGAGTGTAGCTCAAAACCACGCTCGAAACATGCAAACGCAGCACTATTTGCGACAAGATTCACAGCACGCTCATCAGTCCCTGTAACCTCAAAGAAAAAAGAATCATCCCCAACAACAAGACGACCTGACTGCTCGCTGTTGATAATCGGAATCAAACTCAAAATATCTTTTTTAGCATCAACAAGAACTGGATAGCCAGACTCTGCTTTAAGCAAGTGCCCGAACTCTTTCCCCTTCTCATGCTTGTCCAACACTTCACGCAAGCTCACAGAGTGGTGAAATGAGAGAGGAATAAATTTTTCCAACGGATCCGCGAGTTTGTAATGCACCGGAAACTCCAGAGCGTTGAGTGGATACGTTCCGATAGAAATCTTAGCACGCTTACGACCAAAATTACTGGACAGCTTTTCCTGCATCTGAACGAGCTGCTTGAGCAAATAATCGTCAAGCTTCACCCCTTTAGCGATGAACCCTGCGATGTACGGACGCAGCTTTCGCACACGCTTATCCACTATAATCTTTGCTGCAGACTTTTTGAGCGTGATTTTCGCAAGACCCTTTTGTCTACCCAGCACGCCTTTGAGCAACCGCGCAAGCCCTTCAACACACCACAAATAAGGTTGGTTTGTATCATTGTACTTCACCGTGATTTCAGAACCAAACTTTGAATCAAGCTCAGCCTTTGCGTAATCAAGCAGATGTGTAAGTTCTGCCTCGCTCAACCTTTTCCCGACAAGCAAACACAAGTCATCAAACGAGAACGTAATGCTTGGCACTCACATCACCCTACTCTTACGCAAGAAATCAATATCTGAAGAAAAAAGACTGCGAATATCTTTCAAACCGAGATTGAACATGCCCAAACGATCAACTCCAAGACCCCACGCGCAAACCTGAACATGCCTGCCGACAAGCGGTTTGACCAATTCAGGCCGGAACATCCCCGCACCACCAAGCTCAATCCAGCCCAGCTGCGGATGCTTCGCATAAAGCTCCACACTCGGCTCAGTGAACGGAAAATACCCAGGGACAAGCTTGATTTCTTTCGTCTGAGCAAATTCTTGCGCAAACATCTTCAAAAGACCAGTGAGGTGCCGGAACGTCATCTGTTCCTCAATCACAAAACCGCCAACCTGGTTGAAATCAGGCAAGTGCGTCGCGTCAATCACATCATGACGAAAACAGCGAACCATCTGAAAATACTTACCCGGAATCTTGAGATCTTTCGACGCAAGAGTCCTTGGCGAAATAGCAGTATCCTGGCTACGCAAGACATGCTTTTTAGCACGCTCAACATCAAAAACATATTGCCAGCCAGTGCTTCCCGTATCTCCACCAGTCTCGTGCGCTGACTTCACCCGCTTGATAATTGACTCGTCAAGCTTCCCTGCCTTTGGCTCCTTAATATAATACGCATCGTGAATGTCTCGCGCACTATGAAACTGCGGCATAAAGAGCGCGTCCATGTTCCAGAACTCAGTCTCAACAACAGGCCCATCCATCTCCTGAAAGCCAAGCGCCACAAACTTTTGACGCACCTGATCAAGAAACGCACGATACGGCTGCTTCTTCCCAAACGAAACATTCGGAACTGGACTCGTGACATCAAAACGACGGAAGGATTTATTTTTCCACTGGCCTGAAACAAGAATCTGTGGAGTGAGCGCATCAATAATGTTATCATCCCGCACTCCTGCTTCAAGAAGCTTCTTCCCGACCTCTGTGAGCTCAGCACGCTTTATCACTTGCGTATCAACACGCACCATACTTTTTCTTTTGCGCAACTCATCAACAACTTTGCGCTCTGCCGCGGAAAGGCCGGCAAGTTCAACAGGAAACTTTTTTTGAAGCAACAACTCCTCAGAAAAGGGTCCTTGCAATGACTTCCTGCCCGAATCAGTGATTTTCGCAGAGAGCTCTTTTTCTTTGAGCAGCAGGATAAACCCACGCTGACGAAGCAAACCAAGACAAATGTTGACTTCCTCGCGATTCAAGCCAGTCTTTTCGGCAAGCTTGCCCACCGGGAGTGGTTTCTCCTGCAAAACAGTAAGAAAACGCCGCTCAGGAAGCCCGTTCTCAGCATACTCCTCACCGTTCTTCTCAAGAAACACCCACTCCTGTGGCTTAGTGGAAACAACAATCGCTTTCTTGTTCTCAAGCCACTGCAGAGCACGGACTACTTCCACTTCTTTAAGTCCTGTCTTTGCCACCAACTCCTTAACTGATAGAGCGTGAGCAAGTTCAGGAAGAACCCTGCGCTCATACTGGTGCAGACTTGCCCCGAGTTTTTTCACATCCATAACACTGACCAGAAAGTTACTTGGAAGCCGGCTTCATGTTCTTCCAAGCAACATTGAACATATTCTCAAGCGCGCTTGCAAAGAACGGAGTGTTCACCCAAATCCCAACATCATAGGTCGGATGGACGTTCTGGTCGTCCATAATCATGAACACGAGCTCTTTCCCGTCAACAATACAGAAGCGGGCCTTACTTTCAGTACTGCGCACTTCAGCCACGTCACCTATATCAGACACTGCACTTTGTGTCTCCTTGGTCAGAGGAGCAGCGATACGAATCTTCACACCTTTTTTCTTGAGCTTCTCAAAAATAGGCTTAAAACCTTCTGCTTTTCGCATCAACCCTTGCGGAGTTGTGACAAGCGTCACGCTGTGCTGGGCGCCACGGATGGTACGTTCCAAATGCGAATACAAATTGTGACGGCCACGCAAGCTTCCCGAAAGCTCAGTCGGCTCGACAAGTTCGATCCCTTGTGTATGAAGCGAGTTCAGCTCTGCGAGGACATCTGTGGTCTTGAGGTCTTCAAGACGCTTCACGCGATCACCTGCTTCTTCATGCAAGTTCTTCTTCACGCGCTCAATAACTTCAGTAGGAGGAACAGCAATGTATTTTATCGGCTTTCCCAATTTCATAATAACAAATCCCTTTCGTTCAAGAGATTCCAAAACATCATAACTACGACTACGCGGAACATTCGCAATATCAGAAAGCTCACCAGCGGTTGCAACACCACGCGAAAGCAATGCAGTCCAAATCTTCACTTCGTACAAGTTCAGAACAAAATAACGACGCAAATTACTTAGCAAATCCTCTTTAACAATCATAGTTCCCTCTCCCCCTTTTTTTACACGTTTACAAGGAGACGTTAATTCACTCCGTCCCTCCCGTAACATGTTTTTGTTATTCTGTTGAGGTAAAACAATCGGATATTAAAACTTTGTGGTTGAGCGTTTAATCTTCCGACGATAACCTCGACGTGCAAGGGAGTCTTCACTCTTTTGCAGAAGCACTAAGCTATTTAAGTTTTTGGCCACTTGAAACTGCGTGTTGGCATTGATAGGATTGTCACCTAATCTTCAGAAAGTCGATACCTGAGTAATGCAGCAACTCCCCCCAACCCATCCAACTTTCTTCCGCCATCATGACTTCCGGAAATGATTACAACAGCGCCATTATGATTGTCGATAGAACGCATTAGCATATCAAGCGGGGCAAACTTGTCATCCGCGCGAAGCTTTTGGATAAGCGTGTCAGTCACGAGCAGCGTGGCAATCGCGTTTGCATCAGCAGCAACTTTGACGTTTTTCATCCCATACGCGACTGCACTTTTCTTTGCAATCGCGCCAAGCACGTCCTCCACAAGATTCATCTCGCGCAACGTGCGCTCCTTCGCAAGCGCGCTCTTCACTTCATCGCGCTTGAGCACTTCATCAATCGCGCGCTCGTCAGCAGAAGAACAGGTAGCCTGCACTATTTTCTTTTTGAGCGATTCGTTTTTCAAAACTTTGAGCAATTCCTCTTTCCAAAACGCAGGACTTGCAAGAATAACAACATCAATCTTGTAACGCAGAACATAATCTTCGAGTTGTTTGACGATGGTTTCGTAAAATGGATTCTTAACTTTCGTCTGCACTCTCTTCTTCTCAACATCACCCTCTAAATGCAGAAGCACGTCCGCACCGGAACGCTTAAGCAAGGCAAAAAATGCGTCCTCACGGTCAAAGACACAGATAAGAATGTTCGCGCGCTTGCTTTCCGCAGCCTCTTCAAGACGCGAAATCTGAAACTTAAGCCACTCTTTTTTTATCAATGTTATTATGGTTCCTGGCTCGAGCGAGAAGGTATGGTAACTTCCCCTTGGCACATCCTCTGGACCGTCAATGATTTTTCCACTCACTCTTAATGCCTGTCCAAACTCAACCTTTTCCACACTGATTGCCATAAACACCGTGCGCTTGGTCGCGTCGGCCTCCTCATTTACTTTGAGCTTGCGCACCGTCTGACCTTTGAGCACATCACCTGCATCAACAAGTTGCGAAAGAAGCCAAAGGTCCTCCGCGTGCTCAATAAGCAGTTTCACTTCGCCAGCTTTGAGATTTTTATGAATTATTTTCATCTTCGTCATACGTATCGTCAAAACATTTAAATAGTATTCTATGCCAATACGACATAATAAAAAAAGGTGATAGAATGAAGCGTGGCCAAGCTAAACTACAAACAGGAGGACCTGCGTCCACGCTCGTTGGCATCCTCACCCTCATGTTCATCTTCTACATCTTGCTCTTGCCCGCAGATGAACGACGCGACTTGCTCGACACAACAAACACCACCGCGGAACGCGAAAAAGTCCTTTTGAACGAAACACCCGGACATCTCTCATCATCACAAAAAAGCGTGTTCGACCACTTGCTGCCTAATATCTATCTCACTGAAAGCAGAAATGCAGCGATTTTAGCAAGCGAAAACCCGTTCACCGTCTATAACGGATGGTTTTCCGAACAGCGCAAACTTTTACAATTCTCCATCCCTAGCATTGAAAACACTCCCGCAGTCGCATTATCATTCCAAGCACCAGAACGCCACGGCAACCTCATCATCACACTCAACGGAAACCTCATCTTCAACGGGCCAATCAGCACACAAAACGTCGCACCCATCCTACTCCCTCGCTCGCTCTTACAATCAACAAACACCCTTGAGTTTGCAGTAACTGGTGGATTCTTCCAAACACGGCGTTACTCCCTCACCGACATCAAAATCATCGCAGACATCACCGACACTGAAAAACAACAAGCAGTAAGCTCATTCACTCTCTCAGAAAACGAATTCGACAACCTCGAATCAGCATACCTCGAATACCTCCCCTTGTGCGACCAAGGAAACGTCGGAGTACTCACTCTCGAACTCAACGGACGAATCGTCCACTCAGGAACACCTGGCTGTGATTCGCTCAACCGCGAAGATTTGTTTGTTGATGATTTCAAACAAGGAAAGAATATCGTCACGTTCAAACTCAACACGGGAAGCTACCGCCTCGAACAAGTGCGCGCGCGAACAGTCTTGAAACCAGTGAAAACGTTCATCGACTACTTCAGCCTCAAAGAAAAAGCATACGAACGCGTACGAGATGGAGCAGACGACATCATCCTCCACATCGAATTTGTTGACGATGAAAAAACCAAACAAGCACAAGTCAACATCAACGGACGCTATGACATCATCGACCAAAAAGGAGCAGACTACGAACGCGAAATCAGCAGCTTCGTGCGCGAAGGAAACAATTACCTCGAAATCAAGCCACTCACTGAACTCAACATCGCACGCGTGGAAGTGCGCGTGGAATAGAGAAATTGCCATGAAAACTATAAAAATTCAGGCAATTTCTATCTTTCCTTTTGTGTTTTCATCATATAACAAAATTCGCCTGCTCGAAAGTTATCCACGTATATCGGCGAATTTTGGTATCCAGAAAATGCATGCTACATCAAGGGGTTTTACACCCATGCATTTTCTTGATCAAATAAGAAGACACAAAAGGAAATGAGATGGGGATTGGTAAAGCAGTAGCGATTGTAGCAGCCATCATCATTGGAATTCTTGCACTGCTTTATTGGATCTTGCCGTGGTGGGCAATTCTTATTGCACTCGTCGTCATGGCCGTGCTCCTTTTCTTTTTCTGGCCAGCCATTCTTGCGGGAATTGGCATGGCAGCTGAGGCAGGAGTAGCTGCGGCAGAAGGAGCGGCAATGGCAAACGCTGCAAAAGCAGTATCAAGTGCGACAACCGCGGCTAAAACAGCACACGCAAGCACACCTGTAACTCCTGCTTCGACAACAGTGATTGCGCCAGCAAACCACGACCCGATTGGAAACAGTGAAATTCTCAAGCGACTGGAACACGTTCTTGTTGTCGCAATCATCGGAATTGTTGCATACTTTATTTTAGGAAATGCGGGATTACAAAGCACGCAAAACATCTCAATCATTGGAACCATCGTAGGACTCATCGCAATCGCGATTGTCTACCCACCCGCACTTGGAGTGATCATGAAACTGGTTGGGATCATTTTCCTTGCAGGTGGAGGACTACTCATCTTTCTTATCGCAGGAAGGCTCTTTGCACCTGCGCTCATCACCACTGTAATGCTTGGAGTCTACATCGTTGCTGTATTCGCAACATGGAAAGGCAAAGCAGGATTTGTAGTATTGCTCCTTAACACCGTGCTGTTCTGGCTTTTGCTCTTCCCACCACTACTTTATTATCAACAAGCATTCAGGCCGGAAAGCCCACTCTATATCGCGGCAGAAAATCAGCGAACCATTTTTGAAGAAGGCTGGGCAAAAGTGCGGAACACCCCTGGGCTTATCAAAGAAGGAGGAACAAGCGCACAACAAGCAATCCAACGGCAAATCCTCATTGCGATTGGCAAATATGAAACCGGAGTAGAAGCCGCAAACAGCCAGCCACTAGGAGTATTCCTTGAACACGTCGGAGTAACGAGCCCACGCGTCCCACTTGGAACTCCCATCGATATGTACGCAGAACTCACCGCGCAAGCATTCAAGGCGGACGAACTTCTCAATGTCAACCTTCGCTGCTACGCAAAAACACTCGTTGGCAAAGAAATTCCTGGAAGCGCTGGCGAAATCCAACCGCAAAGCACCTTTGAACTCTCAGAACTTGAAAGCTACCCTATAGACTGTATCCTCGACTCAACGAAAATAGAAGAAGGAGCGGCAAAGGTAAGCATTGAAGCAACCTTTGACTTTGCCACTGGCGCATTCCTTAAAGGACACTTCATGCCCCAAGAAGTCATACGCGACTACGCACGACAAGGAAAACAGCCACTCACTGAATTCGGAATCACCGGAAAAGACCTCACCGCAGTCTACACCCCTGGACCCTTGCGCGTTGGAATGGGGCTTGGAAAACAACCTGTTCCCATCCTTCCTAACACCGCATTTGGGCCCACACTTGGAGTAACGTTTGAAAACAACTGGCCCCAAGGAAAATTTGTGGCGTTCAAAAAAATGGTCATTACTGCTCCTCCTGGACTTGAAATTAAAAGCATCGACGGCAAACCAGTCCCTGGAAACTGCAAACTCACCCCTCTCAAAGAACACTCGTGCATATTCCAAGAAACACAACTCGCCGAGTTCTTCCCTGATAAAATATTCACCAAAACACTGCGCGTCCAAACCCAAGGAAGATCTGTTGAAGAACTACTGGGTGGGGCACCACTTGCAATCAGAAGTTTTAAAGTGGATGTCACATACACATACCGAATCAATAAAGATGTTGATATCACTGTCTTGCCTTTGTTACCTTTGGTGAAACCATGAATAAATTTGTTATTGCACTCTCACTCTTCCTTGTAGGGTGCCAGCTTGGAGGAACCACCCCGACACCCGGACCACAGTTCTACGCAACAGGAACACAAGGACTTGACGTTCGAGTGAACACGCTTTCCAACAACCAACTGTTCATGTGCGAAGAAGGAGAAGTCCTTCTTGACCTGCACAACCTTGGAACCAGCGACATCGCACAAGGAATCTACACGCTCACTATTGAAGACCAAATCCTCAAGCCAGTTGGAAAAACAAAAAAACAAGGAAGCTACTCGCTCGAAGGAAGATCAGCAGTCAACCCAGTCGGCGGATACACCCAGCTCGGATTCAGATTTAAAACCAACAACCTTCCCGCACAACTTGAAACATATCAAACCCCCTTCATTTTCAACGCGTGCTATCCTTATGCAACCTCGGCAAACATTCCCGTATGCATCGACCCGACACGAGACCCACAAGCAGCACGCTCCTGCAAAACAACCCCTGTCTCTGGCAAAGGAGGGCAAGGAGCACCTGTCTTAGTGACTCTTGTCGAACCACTCATGGTAGTGCAGGACAACGCCGTCCTTCCCACATTCATCGTTCACATCGCAAACGCAGGAAAAGGACGAGTGGTCTCAACAGACTCACTCGGATTCGCCTGCGGAAACGGAGGAGGAACCCCAAGTAGCAAAGTCCGCGTCATGGCACAACTGCAGGACGAACAGCTCAAATGCCTCCCTGAAATGGTTGACTTGCGACAAGGAGAAACAAAAGTCACGTGCATGAGCAACACCTATTTTGGAGCCGCTGAAGGACGAGCAAACCAAGGAACATTCACTACACCTCTCACTGTACAATTAGAGTATGGCTACGTCACAACCCTGTTTTACCCATTCACCATCACAAGACTCGCACACCAAGAAGATTGCTCATCAACACAAGAAACGTACACTCCAAGCACTGTAAGCACCAGCACTGACCGCGGCATCAACTGGCCACCAAGAAGCTAAAAAAAATGAGGAAATTGCCTGAAAATAATAAAAAAACAGACAATTTCTCATTCCAGTTTTGGAAACAACAACTAAAACAGAGCGTCGTACTTTTAAATCCAAAACCGGAATGAACACAAAACTATATAAACAAAACAAACAGCAGAGGCCTCAATGAGAAAGAGCGTGATTGTGTTATTTGTTGTATTATTATCTTGTACGCAGTTCAACACGGGAACAGAACAAAAACAGCCCACCACGGGCTATCGCACAGGAAGCCAGGGATTGCTGATAACTTTCTTGCCCAACTTGCCACCCCCACGCGTGTTCGATCGCGACCCATTCAATGTCGTCTTACAAGTCGAGAATCTAGGGACGGGCAGAGTTGGAAACGGACTTGACCGACTCTACATCTCCGGCTTTGACCACAACCTCATCACTGGCATCGGGACCGATGGAATTCCCTTGCCGCTGCTTGAAGGAAGAACACAATACATCAACCGCGGAGGACTTGACACACTTTCCTATCGCGGAACCATCCGCTCACTCACTGAAAAACGCATCGACAAATACCAACCACTGATTCTTGCGACCGCATGTTACCATTATGAAACCATCGCAAACGCACAAGTCTGCGTCGACCCAGACCCATACGCACCGACAAGCACAGCACGCGTATGCACGCCAACCGCTGTTGGGACCGGAAGCCAAGGAGCACCAGTCGCAGTTACAAACGTACAAGTAGACGCTGCGCCTGGATGGACGCGATTCACCATTAATGTTCAGAATGTTGGTGGCGGTAGCGTGTTTAGAAACGGAAACCACTATTTGGCTAAGTGCTCACCCTACAACCCGGGCCTCGCATTCGACGAACTGGACTTTGTCCAAGTGGCAGACGTTATGATATCTGACACTAGTATCAAATCATCCTGCAAACCCATTGACTCAAGTGGGCACTTGCGATTACAGAATGGAGCAGGACAAATCTTCTGCGAACTGAATGCGCCTCAAGGACAGACTCCGTATCTGACACCGCTGAACATCGTTCTTAAGTATGGATACCGACAAACGATTGCCAAGCCTGTTGAGATTTATCCACTGTCGTAGCCGTAAAAAAACGACATAATCTTTATATAGTGCAGGAGATAGATTCAATTATAAAATGAGGCGATCACTTTTAATCTTAGCACTTCTCTTATTAGTAGCTTGTGGTCCTTCTGAAGACACTGCCCAAGTTGTCAACTTGCAAAGCCCATTCCTTGGCGGAACAGATGGACTTGTGCTTGGCTTCCAAGACTTACGACAGGAAGTGTTTGACTCAGGACGCGACCCATTCGATGTCGTCGTACGGCTTGAAAACAAAGGAGAATCCATTGTTGCTAAAAATAACGTACGCGTCAAACTTTCAGGAATCAATCCTTCCGAATTCGGAAAAACAGAAACACAACTTTCAGCAAGCCCTTCCGATGACGTAATTGAAGTCCGCAAAGAACCCAGCGGGAACACAATCACTCCTCCGCCTGTGTTTGTTGAATTCACTGGACTTGACCACAAAAATCAACTATCTGGAGCACAAAACCAATTCATTATCCGCGCAGACGCGTGCTATCTCTACCGCACAAAAGCAGTCAGCAAGGTCTGCGTGCGCGAAAACATTCTCACACCTGCACCTGGAGGAATCTGTGAAATTAACGCAGACAAACCTGTTGTCAGCAGCGGAGCACCCGTACAATTTAGCAACTTCAAAGAAAGCACCCGCGCAAAAGACAAAATCGGATTCACGTTTGATATCACAAACTCAAATAATGGACACATCTATGAACGCAACACGGCCTGTGACGCAAGCAAACGGCAGAATGAGAACCGCGTTTACATCACTGTCTCAACCGGAGTTCAAGGACTCCTGTGCACTGGTCTTGAGGCCACCACAAAAGGAGCGGAAGGATTTGTCACACTCTACGGCGGAAGCAAAACAATTTCTTGCACGCAAAGCATCTCCAGTAAAACTGACTTTGAACAGCTCGTGAACCTTGAAGCAGTCTATGACTACGAACAAAGCACCCAGGCGTCAATCACTGTCAAGAGTTCTGGAGAAGAGTAATAATGCAGGTCGTTCTGGCCTCTTCCAAACATCTTTCTCTCGCAACCAATGTTCTTCTTGAAGGATATTTTGCCAATCACAGAGAAGCGCGCAAAACACTTGTTCAGAAGATCAAAAACAAAGAATGCATTGTCGCGGTTAAGAATGGAGAGGTTGCAGGTGTGCTTAACTACGCACGCAACTATTCACATTACGCGAACTATGTTGAAGACATCATTGTCGCCAAAGCACATCGCAGAACGGGCGTAGCAACTGCACTCTTTGAGAAGTATGTAGCTGTAAGCAGGAAAGAACAGTCACGCAAACAGCCATATGCACTGAGCAGCACAGCTGTGGTCAATACTGCGTCTATTGCATTACATGCGTCATTTGGATTTGTCGTGCTTGGAACAGTCAAGAAACTACACTATGGAAAGGACGAGATTATTTTTGGGTACAAGCTGCGCTAACTATTGCTTCCAGCAAGCATAAACTGCGCGAGCAAGGCTTCCAACTGAATGAATTCATCAGCTCCTTCAACCATTCTGAATTCAATCTCGCCACACTTGTCTATAAGAACAACTTTCTTTCTGCCGTCAACTTCCAAATTCCAGACTTCCCCCTGAATCTGTTTAATAATGTCAACTCCTGAAAGACCGTAGCGAAGCATAATGTCAAGCAGTTTGTTCCTTGCGGTTTGGAAATCGCCTTTTATTGCAGTAGTGAGAACTTCCTTAACGAGTGAGCTTTCCGCCATCGAGGCGAGCGAGTAAATGTTTTCAGCAGTAATTGTGGGATTGATGGCAGCACAGCTTTGAAGCACGTTGTTAACTCTTCGACAATCACCATCTGCAACGAGAACTAGCGCATCTTTTGCCTTTTGGTCCATGCTCAGGCCTTCGCCTTTGATGACGTGATCGATAAGCTCGTATACTTTTTCTTTTGGAAGTGGACGAAAACGAAAAACTGCGCAACGGCTTTGGATAGGGTCAAGGATTTTACTGCTGTAATTTGCGGCAAGCACAAAACGACAACTACTGGTGTAGTTTTCCATGGTACGGCGCAACGCCTGCTGGGCTTCTTTTGTAAGCGCATCACACTCATCCAGGAAAATGATTTTAAACGGAACGTCACCCAACGCTTTTGTCCTTGCAAAGTCCTTAACCTTGTTTCTGACAACATCAATACCGCGCTCATCACTTGAGTTCAATTCGAGAAAGTTATCACGGTAATTTTCTCCGAAAAACGAGCGGGCAAGCACTAACGCGATCGTGCTCTTTCCCACACCTGGCGGGCCAGCGAATAGCAAGTGTGGAATGTTCCTCTGCTTTACAAACGCAGAAAGCTTCG
>Ga0209541_10007086_pt1 | contig 18930 bp, 26 predicted proteins | sample RifCSPlowO2_01_FD_184027 | JGI IMG/M metagenome (GOLD analysis project Ga0209541, IMG submission 184027) | Groundwater microbial communities from Rifle, Colorado - Rifle CSP2_plank lowO2_0.1 (SPAdes) (version 2) | ecosystem: Environmental > Aquatic > Deep subsurface > Groundwater | place... | reverse complement strand
TTCTCTTTGCGGCCGATGGTCTTGTAGCGTCCGCCGCTTGGCTTTCGCCGGGCTCTTCGCTGGGATATTGCCATAAGGGTTGAGAAAAAATCATCCTTTTATAAACATTTGGGTTTCAAAACGGATATTTTCATCAAAGCTTTCTTTTATTTTTAATGCGTTCTTCTTTGTCCTTTGGCATAAGATTTTTATAGCCCTGATTGAAGGCTGCTTTGAATGGCTTACGAAACTGCATTGCGCATCGCTTCCGGATTGGGATTCTTAATCACGTTATACTTTATCGCCATCAGCAGGCGCTGGATCCGGGATGAGAAATGGATCCCTGGGTTTGTCTGCCAGGACCATGCCTGCATCCACATCCTTGCCACCAAATTCGCAAAATTCCTGGGCGTCTCCAATTTCTTCTGGGGAATGTCGTATTACGCGATTGTGTTCGGGGCCACCTTTTTTGACACCACCTGGTTTCAGCTTCTATTTTTAGCCGTTTCCTGGCTGGTGGTCGCATACTCTCTCTATTTGGCGCATGCGCTACTGTTCCGACTGAAAGTCATCTGCAGATTGTGCTTTGCGTCGCATATCATCAATATCAGCATCGCCGTGATTTATGCCCTTCTGGCGGTGCGGTGACCATTCCATAACCTTTATATACCACTTACCTATACTGAAGCTGTTTTTATTTTTTAGCGGGGTGTCAATATGGAAGCAGCAAGACCATTGGATGCATTGAATGCAGCGCGCAACAAGCGCGTCATTGTGGAACTAAAGAACAACAAGCAGTATGTGGGGAAATTGAAGGCATTCGATATCCACATCAACATTGTGCTGGAGGATGCCGAAGAGCGCATCGACGGCGAGACCAAGCGCAAGCTGGGCGTGCTGTTCATCCGCGGGGACACCATCACCATACTTTCTGTGGGCTAGGCAGGGCGGAAAATGACCAAAGGAACCCCTTCTATGGGTCGGAAGTCTGGAAAATACAATATGGTCCACTGCCGGCGCTGCGGGAAAAAGACCTTTCATGTGCGCAAGAAGAAATGCAGCAGCTGCGGCTTCGGGAAAAGCCCGAAAATGAGAAGATACAGCTGGACAAAGAAGTAGGAATCTTTTTATTGGGCAGGAGGTTATTCTGGCGCATGGAAAAGAAAAAGCTCCTCTTTCCTGCCTTATTGGCCCTTTCGGTTATACTCCTTTACGCCAATAGCTTCCCCAACAAATTTGTCTGGGACGATCGTTTCTTCATCGAGGGCAACACCCAAATTCGTTCGTTACAAAACATACCTTCTTTCTTCACAGAGCCTTCCGCAGGAAATCTGTACCGGCCGGTGCGCACAGTCCTTCAAAGCCTGATGTTTCAGGTAGGGGGCCTGAATCCGGTTGCCTATCATCTTCATGCCGTCCTGCTTTACACGGCCATCACGCTCCTGATTTTCTATCTGTTGCGCAGGATAACCCAGAACAAGGCCCTTTCCTTCCTTTCTGCCCTCTTTTTTGCCGTCCATCCGCTGCACACCGACCGGGTCGCCAATATGACCGCTGCCTTTGATTTGTGGGGCATCTTCTTTCTGCTGCTCGGCCTTTATTTCTGGATAGGGGCAGAATACAAGAAAAAATATTTTCTCATCGCTTTACTGTCTTATGCAATAGCCTTATTCGCATCCGAAGAGGCCCTGGCCTTCATCCCCTTGCTGCTTTTGTACGAGTTCAGCTTCCACGGCTGGGCATATGTGAAGGGAAATTGGAAAAGATACAGCGCATTGGCCGCTATGACTATTTTCTATCTCTTTGTCCGTTTTCAATTCGTTCCCGTACTGGGAAGGAACGACGATTATTTTCTGGGCAGCTTTGCCGTCACCTTTCTTACGACAGTGAAGGTTGTGGCAAGATACATAGTGATGCTTGTAGCGCCCTTTAATCTGAGCGTGGAGCATTATGTCAAATTGGTGAAGTCGCCATTCGATCCCTTGTTCGTGCTTTCGGTCCTCTTCCTCTTGGCGATCCTTGCCATCGGCATTTTGCAGTATAAAAAATCAAAAATTGTTTTCTTCTCCATCCTCTGGTTTTTTGTCGCATTATTGCCGTTTTACAATCTGGTGCCCCAGCTGACCATCATGGCCGATAGGTATCTCTTCTTGCCGTCATTGGGATTTGCACTTTTATTGGCGTTCCTGGTACTAAAGATAAAAAATCTCAAAGGCAATGAAAAGATTTGGAGAAATATAGGTAAGGCGATAGCAGTATTCATTCTTCTTTTTTTCTCTTTTCTTGCGATTCAGCGCAACCTGGACTGGAGAGATGATATGACCCTGGCCTTGAAAACCGTGCAGACCGATCCATTGAACACCAAGGCGAATGAACAGCTGGCCAGGGTCTATCAACAGGAGGGGAACTACCCGGAATCAATTCTGTACGCAAAAAACGCCATTGACCTGAGCGAGAACAATTATGTGGCTCATGAAATCCTGGCCACCAGCTACGCCCACATCGGTAAGTACCCGGAAGCCATTCAGTACTATATCAAGGCTATTCAGCTGAAGCCCGACTTCTATCTGGCCCACAACAATCTGGGACTGGTGTACAAGGAAGTAGGATTGATCAACCAGTCCATCAAAGCCCTGAAGAACGCCATTGCCATTGATCCGTCCCTGTCCAAGGCGTATCATGATCTGGGCATCGTCTATGCCTCTGAAGGAAGGTTTGACGAAGCGATTAAAGAGATTGAAACTGCCATCTCGCTGCATGCCTACAATCCGGACTACTTCTATAATCTGGGCGTCATCTATGAATATCTGAACCAGACGGAAAAGGCGCAGGAACACTTCAAGAAAGCGCTTGAACTTGAACCAGGCAACGAGAAGATACAGGCTAAGTTATCTTAAAGCGTTATTTGTTTTTTCCATTGGTTTAAATTTTTTATGGCGGCGGGAAAAATAGCAAAAATTTCGACACGAAATTTTTGTACTCGCACTTTCGTTCTAAAAATGTGTTTTATCCAATGCACAACCCAATACGCAATCCCAATAAAATCCGAATTTCGGCTTTATTAATTTTTGAGAAACCAAGTCGAGGGAAATGAATTAGTGCTTATCACTGTTACTATCGGGAAAGAACCACAGTCTAAAACTTTATAAACTGCAGTATAATTCTCGTTTATATGCTAAAACTTGAAGAAGTTATCGGAAATCAAGAAGTTGATTTATTTGCAATTAACGAAGCGCATTACGGTCTTAGTATGTCTCTTCAACTAAGAGCAGTTAGTAGCAAAAACTCCGAGAAGATATTGGAGGGAATATTTGAAAAAAATATTTATGTGATACCTAAGCTGTTAGGTTTAGATCCACTCTGTGAACCCTCTGTTGTTGATGAAGCTCTAATACAAAAAGAAATATTTGAGGCAGAAGGAAATAAATGGTATATTCTGAACCAGGATAATGTATTAGATATTGGCCCAATTTTTGAAGAGAAATATTTTCATCCTCGTGGCTTTGAATCTTTCGCACAGGAAAAAGAATATCAAAGGAGGTATCCTAATATAGAATCAGAGAGGGGCAGCCATGATGGGGTTGATACTGATATTTTTCCTCTTGTAGAACTATTAAATAGTTTTGATTTTTGTTATACAATCGGGATTTCCTGTTCTGGAAGTTATCTTGACCATAAAGGCAGATATAGAATACACGATCCCCAAAGGATTGATAATACAGTCCAGGGATATATAAGAATGAGGATTGACACAACTAATCCGAAATTCAATAAATTTAGGGAATGTATTGAAGATCAGCCAGAAATCGAATTGGTTGAATTAAAGCAATGGGAGGAAGGTTTTAAAGGTGGAAAAAATTTTGCAATTAAAGCAGAGGTGCCTAAGGACGTTCTTGATCCCAACCATCCTCAACACAAAAATTATTTAACTCAAGTTTGGGAGAAGGCATACAAAAATATAAAAGTGAAGTTGGTAAAGCTATAGTCTTGGGATTAATCGTAACGTCACTTAGTGGTGCACTTGGTTGCGGAGGAAACGCAAACCCCGATGTTCAAATCAAGCTAAGAGGGGTTGTGAATGGGGAAATTCCTGTTAATTCCAGGTATATTCGTGGGCCAGGGCGGTATAACATTCAAAATTGGTGTTGTTCTTGATCCACTCAGTATTTATGGTATGGATATTGGAGATTCTGTCGCGGTTTGCGGTGATGTAGATTCTATTAAATTAGCTTCAGGAGATCCGCATAAAGTAGTCCCAATCAGGAACGTCAGAGCTGTTTATAATTATACTGACCAACATTTTTATATTGGCAATCAGCAACGATTTGATAAAGTTCCTAACTGGTATACTGGCAGACATATTCCACAAAAAAGATAAATAAAATCGCCACTTTTTTAAACAGATTCTCTTTTTACCCCCTTTGCGCGGGGTTGCCGGAGTGGCCAAACGGGTCAGGCTTAGGCAAGCGGAGTTCTTGCTTCGCATGAAGAGACCTGATGGCTTAGTGCCTACGCAGGTTCGAATCCTGCGCCCCGCATTTTACTTCTTAAGCAAAGCTTTTATAGGACTTAATGCAGAATAGCTTATCAAGGATGGTTGTTATGTTAAAAAACATTTGGGACTTTTTAAATAAACCCCTAATTGTAACCATTATTGTTTTTATTAGTTCAATTCTTTTATATACAACTTTTGTTGAAAAAGAAATAGTAAACTGTACATATGCAATAACATTAAATAAAGAAATTATTATTAATGAGTACGGTGTAGGTGAGGAAGGATTTAACGAACTTAATAAAGAACTGGGAGAACGTAATTATAACTTTCTTTTTGACAGTTTTGAAGAAGCTTATGCTTATAGGCAAATTTTAAGGGATTTAGAACAAGATTATAATTTTGTTAAATTTCAAATGACATGTTATTCTGATAAAGTTGGATTACCTAGCGACTTTAAGCTAGCTTTAGTGAATTCATTACCCCTTAGGTAAATACTACCAATTAAGAATGGCATTTTCTTTATAAAGAAAACGCCTACGGTTTAGAACAGCGCTACCCTTGTGTACGTGCCGCATTTACTTCTGTGAATAAACATGAGGTTATGCCGCCATAACATTTATAATCCTCGGATTGCGCCCTCTGGCGCATGGATTGGTTTTCACTGGCATTGACTGTTGTCGGACTGGCATTGTTTGAGATAATCATCAGTGTCGATAATGCCATCATCAATGCCGAAGTCCTCGGTACCATGTCGAAAAAAGCCAGGAGATGGTTCCTGATATGGGGCATCCTGATTGCGGTGTTTCTGATAAGGGGCCTGTTGCCCTGGCTGATCATATGGGCCAGCAACCCGGGCTTAGGGCCCGTCGGGGCGTTTACCGCCTCATTCAGCTCGGATCCGAAAGTGGCAGAAGTGATCAAGGAATCTGCGCCGATCCTTCTTATCGGCGGAGGCACCTTCCTCGTTTTCCTGTTCTTCCACTGGCTGTTTCTCGAGCCCAAGCACTACGGGCTGATCGGAGAAGAATACGTCCAAAGAAAGGGGGTCTGGTTTTTTGCAGTGGTCAGTGTCCTGCTGGCGGGCATTGTCTGGCTGGCCATCAAGAAAAATCCCCTCATGGCATTCGGCGCCGTGGTCGGTTCGACAGCCTTCTTCATAACCCATGGCTTCAAGGAGAATGCCGAACAGGCCGAGAAGCGAATGCTGGAAGGAAGCTCCGGCATGAGCGACCTCAGCAAGATATTCTACCTGGAGGTCATTGATGCAACGTTCTCGATCGACGGCATACTGGGGGCTTTTGCCTTTACGTTTTCCATTCCCGTCATACTGATAGGCAACGGAATAGGCGCCGTGGTGGTACGGCAGCTGACGGTCAGCAATATCGAGCGTGTCAAAAGATATAAGTACATAAAGAACGGGGCCATGTACTCCATCCTTTTCTTAGGGATGGTGATGCTGCTCCATAGTTTCGGATTTGATATTCCGGAATGGACATCTCCCGTATTGACTTTTCTGATCATCGGATATTTCTTCTGGAAGTCAGCAAGGGATCTCAAAAGCCCTGCAGCAGATCATGAAATAAAGGCATGAGGCTTTCGTTAAGAAGGCTTTATCGCTTCCTGTACCTGATCTTCAATACCAGGATGATAATCGCTGCAATCAGCACCAGCACGTTCGCCGTGATGATGGCCATATCTGCTTTATAGTACCCGTAGATGAGCCAGCAGGTGGCGCTGATGGTCACCATCACAAAGCTTAACAATGAGATGTCCCTCACCTTTTTTGTCCGGAATGCCCTTATAAGCTGCGGATAAAACTGCGATGCTGTCAAGGCAACCGCGATCCATCCGATGATCTCCCAAATCACAAGCGCCATCCCTCTTTTTCAGTTCAGGCAATTAATAAAACCTTTCTTTTTTCCACCCCCTTTTAAATCATCTCAACCGGTTATTAGACAACGAGAGACCAGTATACGAATAGCTAAACCAGAAAGACAAAAATTTATAAATCAGGATTTTCACTAAATCCTATTCAGTGGGGGGTGGTTTACATTTTGAATAGGCAAGAGGCAGCTACAATTGATACTATTACCTTCTCTAAGGATTTCTATATCCATAAGCAGGTCGAGCGAAGAGACGGCATGCTGTTTGTCCGGATAAAGAAGCGTGCCATCAAGCGCCGATGGTAGGAGAAAAGGCCGTAAAAGCGGTTTCGCTGGCTTTAATCACCATTCTGATCGTGCTGGGCATCCTGCTGGCCCTCGGGAAAATCGAAGCAATCACATTCTGGGTAGGGATAGCGGTTATCGCATTCATGGCCTACCAAGTAATCCCCAGAATAAAAAAGAAAAATTAAGAAGAGACCACAATCGCTTTGATCTTCTCCTTGATGTTCTCGATGGTCCGCTCGTTCTCCTGCTGGTGCATCAGTGACCCGCATTCAGGGCACTTGAACTCGAACTCGATGGCCTGGTCGAAGTCCAGCCGTGAGCACGCCCGGGAGCAGATGAAGAAGTTGTTCTTGTTTGCTTCTTCCTTGCGCAGCTGGTCGTGCAGCTTCTCTAGGTGCTCTTTCTGCAGCTTCAGGATAAGGTCCTTCACGCGCCTCCGGTTGAAGGTCCAATAGCTGATATACCATCCTTTCTGCCGGTCCTTCTTCCGTATGTACGTGGCAATATTGAAATTGTTCAGCCTGTACAGGATATGCCGGGTGGTCTGCATGTCCAGCTTGGTCTTTTCAGCCACCACGAATTCAGAAATATTCTTCTTGTTGTCCAGATACTTCACGATCTTGACCGCATCCGGGCCCGCAATCCGCTCGATGATTTCCTGGATCTTGCTGTTGGTCAGGGTAAATGTTTTCTTTTTCTTTGCCATAGTAGGTTATTCTCTCCTCTCGTTTTTCCAAGCACCCCTTTTCTGCATACAAAGGACTATTTCAGCGTTCGTTAAAACACTTAATCTAGCCACCCCAATCTATACTATCTCTGAAAGTACTACTATTTAAACCTTTCGTTTCTATATTGAAAATTAGTGGGAGCCTAGCGCTGATAGATGCCCATAAGACGGGCTTCGGCCAGAATATGGCCTTTTAACGCCTTCTCCAGCTCTTTTTTGCCGGAGTCAGAAGACAATGCCAGCATCGTGTCTACAGCATACGCTTTGAAGAAATAGCGGTGCTGTCCAGAAGGAGGACATGGCCCACCATACCCTTTCCTTCCAAAGTCATTTCGGCCCGCTACGCCTCCTGCCTGTCCTTTCGGAAGGTCCCTCGTTCCAGAAGACAGGTTCCATACCACCCAATGGACGAACGTCCCGGAAGGGGCATCCGGATCCTCTACGGTTAATGCAAGGCTCTTTGTTCCGGTAGGGGCATTCTCGATGCGCAAGGGCGGCGATACATCCGCACCATCGCAGGTAAACTCTTCCGGAATAGCTCCGCCTTCTTGAAATGCAGCGCTGCTCACTCTCATATCGGCCACCTCCTTATGGCTGTCTCCTACAGAAGAACGGCATGCGTCCAGGAAGAGGATAAAAACACATAGCATGACCCAGCGGATTCTGCACCACCCCTGCACTCAGTGTTTGAGCATCTGGGAAGCTTCTTTCTTTTTGAAATAACACGTCAGGCAGTACGTGTGGACTACCACCCCATCGTTTGTGGTCAGTCTGCAGTCTTCTGCCCGCTCAATCTGCTTCCCGCAGGATTCGCATTTGTTCCACATAGCGACCACCAGGGCTGTTCACGGGCAATGAAATATATAAGCTTTGTTATTGACAAAATCGGGTATAAGAAGAAAAAACGAGGAGAGTAGGAGTGCTTTCCTATATGCCCAACTTGCCGAAGCAATCAACAGAATTTTTATCCATTAGGTTATAATAGACATTATTTCTGTTGTTAATGGGTGTACGGGTCCACACCCCCAAAGAACGGAAATGCCCTTGCTGCATATTAATTTAATCATTATAATTTATAAAAAAATTATAAAAAAAGGATCTGGATTTTACGCTTTTCCTAAGATCCGCCATGCTTCGATACCGGACGGGGCCTTTGTTTTTGCAAATCTTCGGCCTTTCCTGGTAACGATTTCATAGTGGCTTGCTGTAAATTTCTTCTTTCCCTTTACATCATAAAAGCTAAGCTCTTCTGGCATATTTAGTCACCTCATCTCGTTAAAAACAATAATTACTACAGACCCACACCAACGAAGTATATAAATCTTTTGAAATCTGAATAGGAGACCCATAAATTTCCATATAGAAAAAAAGTACACTACTTCACAATCTTCAGGAGCTCCTGGATGTCGTTTATTTCATAATCCGCACCGCTTTTCCGCACGTTTGGATTGCCATAGCGCGCAAAGCACGTCTTCATGCCCAGCTTCTTGGCGCCCTTTATGTCGCGTTCGGGCCAGTCGCCCACCATCAGGCAATGGCGGGGATTCGCTTTCAGCTGCCGGAGCGCCGCCTCAAACGGCATCGCCGAAGGCTTGAGCTTCTTGGTATCTTCAAAGGTCACCACGGCGTCAAAATAATCCCCGATTTTCATCGATGCCAGGCGCATCCATGCTTTCAGTTTTGGCGCGTCAGTCACAATGGCCAGCTTCAGTTTCTTTTTTTTCAATGCCAGCAGCGTGCTGACCACATGCGGATACGGCTCGAGAAAGCCGATGCGCACCTTGCGGTAGGCCACGACGCCATGCGCCAGGATCCGGTAGTCCACCCTGCCTATCTTCTTGATCAGGAACTTCTGGAACACTGTAGAATCCTCGAATCCGTGCTTTTCAAAGATCGCAAAGAGTTCCTTCAGCGCCTTTTCCTTGTCCACCTTCAGGCCCGCGTCGATCATGGAAGAGACCGCTGCATCGCAGGTCATCTTCTTCATCTTCCAGAAATCAATCAGGGTGTTGTCCAGATCGAACAGGATGGAGGTGATCATACCTAAAAGGAAAGGATTCCGGTTTATATACCTTATCCTTCACTAAAAATAATTTTGCATTAGCAAAAATTTAAAAACAAACAGAGAGTAGGGTCTTGGAAATGGACACATTAGCATCCTTGAACTGGCTGAAAGAAACCAAACTGGTGGATTTGGCCAAAGAGACCTCACAGCCGCTGAAGCGCATTTTCCTCCCCTGCCTGGGCATCCAGAATGAGAAGATCCTCATCATCGGAGATACGGGATCAGCGGGAAAGTACGTCTCCCCGGTATTGTCCGGCGCTTATTATTATGCTGCGGAATCATTGAACCTCAACACCAAGCTGATCCTGCAGGAAAGCAAGGCGCGCGGCACCGAAGCGGACGAAGAGGTGCAGAATGCGATCGCCGAGCTGCGGGAAGGCAACGTCATCTTCACCATCCTTTCGGACAAGTTAGGCAGCCTGGGGAAGCTGGGAAAAAGCTTCCGGCATCTCTGCCAGACAAAGAAGCACCGGTTTGTTTCAGCGCCCAGCCTGGGCCGCCTGGACACCGACAAGATTTCTGCCATCCTCCGGGCCATTGACATCAATTACAAGCCCCTTCAGGTCCAGCATGCAGAGATCAAAAAGCAGCTGGATGAGGCCAAGGAATTGCATGTGACGACCGATGCAGGAACGGACCTCTATTTCAATATCGATGGGATGGAGTCCATAGCCTCGGACGGCAATTACGCATTGCCGGGCAAGGGAGGCAACCTGCCTGCAGGAGAAGTTTATACGCCTCCCAACGGAAAGAAAGTGGAGGGCAAAGTAGTCATTGATGTCAGTTCCCGCACCATCGGAGGGACAAGGCTGATCAAGCATCCGGTCACGCTGTTTATCGAGAACGGTTCCATTGTGAACATCGAGGGGAAAGACGAAGCCAAGGAGCTGCAGGAAACTCTGGAGTGGGCTGCCGAGCGCGCCAAACAGCCGGGCAATGTCCGCCGGATCAGCGAGTTCGGCATTGGCCTGAATCCAAACGCGTCGGTGATCGGCGCTACCATTGTGGACGAGAAGACCAAGGGCACTGCGCATATCGCCATTGGGTCCAATTACTGGTTCGGGGGAGACATCTATGCCTTCATCCACCTGGACCAGATATTCAATAAGCCGGCCATTAAGCTGGACGGCAAGCTATTGAAGATTGATTGAATCTTGCTTCATTCTTACTGTTGAAATGAAAAGGCTAGGGGAATGTTGGCTGCTAAAAAGAGAAAAGAATATTAACACGTAGGAAGAATAAACCTCCGCGATGGAATACAAACAGGTCATCCTGGTCCGCCAGGACTTAAAGCTTCCGAAGGGAAAAATGAGCGCCCAGGTGGCGCATGCTTCCGTAGGCGCCTTATTGAAATCCCATAAGGACGACCTCAAAAAATGGCAAAGCCAGGGCATGAAAAAGATCGTCTTGAAAGTGGCGGATGAGAAGGAACTTCTTGAGTACAAGCAGAAAGCCGAGGACGCCGGAATGGCAGTTTCCCTGATTGAGGATGCCGGCCATACGGTTGTGGAACCTGGAACCCTCACCTGTTTGGGCATCGGGCCGCATCCGGAAGAAAAAATCGACAAGGTCACCGGAAAGCTAAAGTGCGTTTAAGAGACAATCAATTTCACAAAATCAATTTTCCGATTCGTCTGGAATTCATCGGACACCTTCTTAACGACAGTTGCGTCTCCTTTTAAGACAAAGATTTCTAAACATTTATTGTTTTCCAGATGGTTATGGACATGTGTCTGAATAATGTCCGAATAATGGTGCCGAATATTGGAGACCTCCTGGGAATACTTGTCCTCGTGGATAATGAGCAGGACCCCATCCACCTTGCCTTTCAGTTTTGCCTTTTCCCGCTGCTCGGTTATCAGGAGTCGTAAACCTGCCCGAATGATCTCACTCCGTCCAGAAAATCCCACTTCCCGCTGCATCGCACCCATTTCTTTGAGAAGCTTCTGGTTCAACGAGGCACTGATAATAGGCATACCGGTGAATATTATTAACTTATTTATAAACATTACTATAAGAATTATTAACAAAACATTTAAATATTAATAACCATTTCATCTAACTTATGACCAACATATGGCTCTATGCATTGGCAAGCGTCCTTCTCGTGAGTCTGATTTCCTTTGTAGGCATTTTTACCATCTCGCTAAAGCTGGAACGCCTCAAGAAAATCGTTTTGTACATGGTCAGCTTCGCCGCAGGCGCCCTGTTCGGCGACGCGTTCATTCATTTATTGCCCGAGATAGTGGAAGAAGCCGGTTTTGGATTGAACATCGCTTCCTACATTCTCTTCGGCATCATCTTCTCCTTTGTGGTGGAGAAGCTGATTCATTGGCGCCATTGTCATATCCCCACCAGCAAAGATCACCCGCATCCCGTCGCGCTCATGAACCTGTTCGGGGACAGTGTGCACAACTTCATTGACGGCCTTATCCTGGGAGCAAGCTATCTGGTCAGCATTCCTGTCGGAGTTGCCACCACGATTGCCATCATCCTGCACGAGATTCCCCAGGAAATCGGAGATTTCGGGGTATTGATCCATGGTGGTTTCACACGGGCAAAGGCATTGGGATTTAATTTCCTGACGGCCTTAACAGCTGTTCTTGGCACGCTGGTCTCCTTGGCGCTCGCCCGTTATACCGAACATCTGACCCTTTTCCTGATCCCTTTCGCGGCCGGCAGCTTCATCTACATTGCGGGCTCGGATCTGATCCCCGAACTGCACAAGGAGTTCAGGGTGAAGAAGTCGCTGCTGGAACTTTTGACGTTCGTACTTGGCATTGGCGTCATGGCGCTGCTGCTACTGCTGGAATGATCAGGAAAAAAGGCTACCAATGGATCCTGTACAACAGCAAAGGAACGAAGGTATTGGGGAAATTCAGAACAAAGAAAGCCGCCTTAAAAAGAGAACGGCAGATTATCTTCTTCAAGTACCATAAGAAGTGAACGGGCTCAGAGGGAGTCAAACAAGTTTTTGCAAAAAACTTGACTAAAAACAGGCAAGTGGGGCATTCTTACAGAAGCCCCACGAACGGGCTCAGAGGGATTCGAACCCTCGACCTAATGGTCGCTTCTGGAACAAAGCCCAAAATGGTTGGAACCCGTTCCAATAAGAGCCATTCGCTCTACCAGGCTGAGCTATGAGCCCATAAGGAAAAAGTCAATGGGAGTTATTTATAAAACTTATTCTATTTTGTCTCCATCTTGAACGTGATGCCGGTTTCCGACAGTGCCTCAGAAACCTTGTCGCCTAACTTCAGGATATCCTCGTTGGAAGGCTTCTTCTTCCATTCGTACACAAAATCATATTTCCCCTGGCAGACCTTGAAGCCGATGCGCTTCAGTTTTGCAGCCGCATCGCTCGGTTTTGAGCCGGAGCTGAAATACAATATCAGGTTGGTTTCCATGTCAATCCTCCTTCTTGCCGATCAAATCCTGCAGGGAGCGATAGGCGTTCATCGAATCCTTTTTGCTCAATATCAATGTCAATTCCGTGGTGGTGGACACCACTTCATAAATATTGATGTTCTCCCAGGCCAGACGCTGCAGCACGCGGAAGATCACGCCGGGCGTGTGCAGAAAGTCATCCGAGAAGGTAAACGTCAATGCCACCAGGTCTTCCTCCTTGTTGAGGACTTTCTCGCCTTTGAGGAACTTCAAGACCCGCTCTTTGTATTTTGAGCTGAGGACAATGCTGAGCTCATAATTGCCCACAATGATATTGAGCACGTCGCCCTTCCCGTAATCCACCATGGAATAGAGGGATTTTAGCTTGTTTAGCAGGGAAGGCGTTTTCCGCACCGTGATGTCCATCAGGTTGGACTTGAGCAGGATCTCGGATTCGTAGCTGAAGGATTTGATTTTGTGGTGTTTTTCCCGGAGCTCTTCGGCATGCCTTCGCAGTGCCATCACGACAGCAGCCTCTTTGACTTCCTTGCCAAGCTCTTCCTCAATTCCGGGCTTCATCTCCTCGGCCAGGTTGCCGAAACTGATGATACCCCTGCCCATAGCCTCCTGCAAAAAAGGCTTGTCTTTCACGAGCTTCTTGACGAGATGGCTGACGGTTACCATAGTTTTTACAAATTGTTAGTATTGCAACAGAACGTTTAAATAATATATAAAGGTTTCGGAGCCCATGAATATCGCTTTGATAGGATTCGGAAAGATGGGACAGATCGTGAAAGAAGTGGCTGAAAAGAGAGGGCACACCATTGTTTCCATCATCGATCCGCAGGTACCGAACGCCACGCATGAAGAGATCAGTCAGGAAGCACTCAAGCAGGCGGATGTCTGCATTGAGTTCTCCATGCCGCAGGCGGCCGTGGAAAACATCCGGAAGGTAGGCGCTTTGAGAAAGAATCATGTCATGGCCACCACCGGATGGTATAACGAACTCGAAAAAGCTAGAGAGATCGTCAAAAAGAACGGGAACGGATTCCTGTACGCCGCCAATTTTTCCATTGGCGTGAACCTGTTTTACCGCATGATTGAGAACGCCGCCCGGTTGGTCAACAACGTGGAAGCCTACGACGTCTTTTCGTACGAATTGCACCACAGCCGGAAGCAGGACAGCCCCTCCGGAACAGCCAAGGAGATAGGGAATATCCTCGTCAATAATCTGGACCGGAAGGAAAAGCTGGTTACGGAAAAGCTGGATCGGAAAATTGCGCCGGATGAGATTCATGTAGCCAGTATCCGCGGCGGCGATATTCCGGGAACCCATGTGGTGGGATTTGATTCCGAGTTTGACACCATCGAACTGAAACACACCGCCCGAAACCGGAACGGGTTTGCGTTGGGAGCGGTATTGGCTGCCGAGTGGCTCCATGGGAAGAGAGGGTTTTTCACCATCAACGATTTCATCAAGGAAACGCTGAGGGAGGGATAGCGATGTTTCAAGGCGCATTTACCGCATTGGTGACTCCATTCAAACAGGATGGGTCTTTGGATGAGAAGGCATTGCGCAATCTCATAAAATTCCAGATCGAGAAAGGCATCAATGGCCTGGTGCCGTGCGGCACCACCGGCGAAAGCCCTACACTCAGTTCTGAAGAGTGGGAAACAGTCATCGCCATTGCCGTAGAAGAAGCCAATGGGAAAGTGCCCGTCATCGCAGGAACAGGCACCAATTCGACGGATAAGACCGTTAAAGCAACCAAGAGGGCTAAAGAGCTCGGCGCAGATGGTGCTTTAATCGTAAATCCATATTACAACAAACCGACCCAGGACGGGCTTTACCAGCATTTCAGGACTGTCGCAGGCAAGGTGGACATTCCAATCGTATTGTATAATATCAAGGGAAGGACTGCGGTGAATGTAGAAACCGAAACCTTGATGAAATTGACCAACGAGTGTTCCAACATCGTAGCTGTCAAGGAAGCTTCCGGCGACATCTCGCAGATGATGGATGTCATCGCCCAGAAACCCGATCATGTCAATGTGCTGAGCGGCGATGACGGATTGACATTGCCCTTGTTGGCCGTCGGAGGCAAGGGAGTCATTTCAGTAGCTTCCAATATCCATCCGGCACGGGTAACTGAGATGGTCACCAAGGCATTGAACAACCAGTTAGGGCCTGCCTTGCGCATCCATTATGAATTATTGCCGCTGTTCAAGGGCATCTTCATCGAGACAAACCCCGTGCCCATCAAGGCTGCTTTGGCCATGAAAGGAATGATTCAGGAAGCGTATCGGCTGCCCCTGACGCCCATGCAACCCGCTAATAAGGAAAAATTGCGGAAAATCCTGGAAGCGATGAAGCTGATTTATAGTAACTGACGTAAATTTTTAAACAATATAATAGTCAGTTACTATATTAGGAAGACATAACATTTGGAGAGATAATTATGTCTTCCGCAATAGGTAACTTTATAAGATTCTTATTTATCTCTTGAGATGACAATGGTAAAGAAAACACTGCCCTTCACAAAAGAACAGATTCAGAAGATCATCAGAAAAAACCCTACGCCATTCCATATCTATGATGAGAAAGGCATCCGGGAGAATGCCCGGCGGTTGTACAAGGCATTTTCTTGGGCAAAAGATTTCAAGAATTATTTTGCCGTAAAAGCGTTACCGAATCCATTTATCCTAAAGATTCTCAAGAAAAAGGGCATGGGAACCGATTGCAGTTCACTTCCGGAACTGTTGCTTTCTGAAAAGGTAGGTATCATAGGAGAAGACATTATGTTCACCTCCAACGATACACCTGCCGATGAATTTGTCAAGGCACATGAATTAGGGGCAATCATCAATCTGGATGATATAAGCCATATTGATTTTCTGGAAAGGGCACTGGGTGGAAAGCTCCCGCAAACAATTTGTTTTAGGTATAATCCCGGGCCAAAGAGAACCGGAGGCGTACAACTGGGCGATCCCAAAGAAGCAAAGTATGGGTTAACGGAAGAGCAATTGTTTAAAGCGTACCAGGTAGCAAAAGAGAAGGGAGCAACAAGGTTTGGTCTGCATACGATGTTTGCTTCCAACGAGCTTGATCCTGCCTATCATCTAGCAACAGCCAAGATGCTTTTTGAACTTGTCGTTGCCATAAAGAAGAAGCTGGGGATACGCATGGAATTTATCAATCTTGGGGGAGGGTTCGGTGTCGCGCACAAACCGGAAGATGTCCCTCTGGATATAGAAACATTATCATCGGAAATCAAAAAGTTATATACCCACCTAATCATGGCTAACGGATTAGATCCCCTAAGGATTGTGATGGAATCAGGAAGGATGATTACAGGTCCCTACGGCTTCTTAGTCACAACCGTGCGGCATCTCAAGCACACCTACAAAGAATATGTCGGCTTGGACGCATCTATGGCAAACCTGATGCGGCCCGGAATGTACGGTGCCTACCACCACATCACGGTGCTGGGGAAAGAGGACAAGCCTGCTAATCACAAATACGATGTCACCGGCTCCTTGTGCGAGAACAACGACAAGTTTGCTATCGACAGGATGCTTCCGGAGGTTGAAAGGGGTGACATCCTGGTCATCCACGACACCGGCGCCCACGGCCATGCTATGGGCTTCAACTACAACGGCAAATTGCGCTCTGCCGAGCTGTTGCTGAGAGCGAACGGGGAAGTGGTGCAGATCCGCAGGGCCGAAACCTTTGATGATTATACGGCAACGTTGGATTTGAAAAATCTTGAAAAGTTTAAGCCATAAAATGAACATCCAGCCCTCAAAAAGAGTGCAAAGCATAGGCAGCTACGCCTTCGCCGACGTAGATGAGCAAGTGGCGAAGCTGAAGAAAGCAGGCATCACCCCGATTGATTTTGGCGTGGGCGATCCGAAAGAACCCACTCCGGGTTCCATTAGAAACTACTGCAAACGCGCGCTGGACAAGCGGAAAGATGCAGGCTATCCAAGCTATATAGGGGATAAAAGCTATCGGGAAACCATTGCAGAATGGACAAAAAAACGTTTTAACGTTAGTGTTAATCCCGATAAAGAAATCTGCTCCACCATCGGCGCCAAGGAAGGCGTCTTCAATTTCCACGAGGGGTTTGTGAATCCGGGCGATTATGTGCTCATGCCCAACCCCGGCTATCCCCCCTATGAGATCGGCACATTGTTTGCAGAGGGAAAGCCTTATTTCTATAATCTAGAAGCCGAAAACAATTTTCTTCCTAATTTGGCAGACATCCCGGGTGAGATCGTAAAGAAAGCCAAAATCTTATGGATCAATTACCCCAATAACCCGACCGGAGCCATGGCCACCAAAGAATTCCTCAAAGAAGCCGTTGATTTCGGGCATGACAACAATATCGTTGTTGCTTCGGACGAATGCTATACAGAACTCTATTACGGGGAGAAGCCTCTTTCCATCCTGGAGGTCAGCAAAGAAGGCACCATAGCCGTGCAGAGCCTGTCAAAAAGAAGCCGCATGACCACCTACCGTGTCGGCTGGATGATGGGCGATGAGAATATCATCAAAATTTTCAAGAAAGTGAAAACGAACATTGATTCCGGAACACCAACGTTTATTCAGGATGCCGCCAGCGCTGCCTTGAGCGATGAAGTCCATGTGGAAGAGGCAAGAAAAGAATACAGGAAGAAAAGGGACATCATGGTGAACGCTCTAAAAAGTGCTGGTTTAGAGGACTGCACGCCGCCGGCTACCATCTACATCTGGCAAAAGGTGCCGGACCGCATGAATGGCGTGGACTTTGCAAAGAGACTGCTCCAGAAAGAGGTGGCCGTCGTAACGACGCCGGGTGCGTGGATCTCACGGCAGGCCCATGGGAAGAATCCTGGTGAGAACTATGTGCGTTTTGCGATTGTGCCCTCCATTGCCGAATGCAAACAGGCCGCGGAGCGAATTCAGAAACTGTCATTTTAGCAGAATAAAGTCACCTTTCCCCACGGTACGCCCCAGTTCAGAATCCCCGTTAGGTATACCATTACAGATTGAATAGAAAAGGAAATATTTAAATAGATGTAATGGTACTTCCCTCTTTATGAGAATTATTACCAGAAAAAAAGGTGAAAAAACCTACCACTATCTCCAGCATTCGTATAGGGAAAACGGAAAAGTGGTGACCAAGGAGAGGTACCTCGGAATAGAGATTCCAAGGGATATTGAAATGGTAAAACTGGAGCTAAGAAAAGCATCGCAAAAGGAAGTATTCAAGAAGTTCAAACGGATAAAGGAACATTTTCAGAAAGAGTGGCATCATTATCCAGAGAGCATAAAAGAAAAAGAAAAGATGGAAGTGGCAGTGGCGTTCACGTACAATAGCAATGCCATTGAAGGATCCACCATCACACTGCATGATGCCTGGGAAATCCTGCAGGATCGGTTGGCGCCCCATAAGCCCATATCGGACATCAAAGAAACCGAGGCGCATTGCAGGGTATTCCTGCGGATGCTGGACAGCAAAGAGCTCCCCTCAGAGAGTCTTCTTTTGAAATGGCATCGGGATCTTTTTGGGGAAACCAAAAAAGACATCGCAGGCAAATTTAGGGAATATCCTGTGCGGGTGGGTGGTTATAGAGCGCCGGATTGGAAAAGCATCAAAAAGGGAGTAGGTGAATTAATGACCTTTATTGGCAATGCCCATCTGCATCCTGTTGAATTGGCAGCCCTTGCGCATTACCGCTTTGAAAAAATTCATCCATTTGGAGATGGCAATGGCCGGATTGGAAGGCTTCTTATGAATAATATCTTATGGCACCATCATTATCCCATGCTTATCATTGAGCATAAAAAAAGAAGGGCTTATTATAAAGCATTGGAAAAAGAGGAGGATGGCTTTCTCCATTATTTTTTCAGGAGATATTTGGCAGTGCATAAGAAAAGGTATGCCGGATTGTAGAAATGTTTATATAACCACTTTTTTTCTGAACGCCTATGGAAGAAGAAAGCCTTCATTGGGCAGACCAGATGGCCCGGGAAGTAAACGAACGGGCTGAAAAAGACCCGATTCTCCAGAACGTAGTGAAGAAGAACGGCTACATCGTGTACGACGAGAAGACCCCTTCC
>Ga0209541_10007084_pt1 | contig 18935 bp, 17 predicted proteins | sample RifCSPlowO2_01_FD_184027 | JGI IMG/M metagenome (GOLD analysis project Ga0209541, IMG submission 184027) | Groundwater microbial communities from Rifle, Colorado - Rifle CSP2_plank lowO2_0.1 (SPAdes) (version 2) | ecosystem: Environmental > Aquatic > Deep subsurface > Groundwater | place... | reverse complement strand
TGGGACTGAGACACGGCCCAGACTCCTACGGGAGGCAGCAGTGAGGGATTTTCCGCAATGGACGAAAGTCTGACGGAGCAATGCCGCGTGAAGGAAGAAGGTCTTCGGATTGTAAACTTCTTTTGCTTGGGAAGATTATGACGGTACCAAGCGAATAAGACGCTGCTAACTACGTGCCAGCAGCAGCGGTAATACGTAGGCGTCGAGCGTTATCCGGATTTACTGGGCGTAAAGCGTCCGCAGGTGGGTTGACAAGTCCGATATTAAATATCCCGGCTCAACCGGGAAAAAGTGTTGGAAACTGTCGATCTTGAGATTGGGAGAGGCTGATGGAACTTATGGAGTAGGGTTGAAATCCGTAGATACCATAAGGAACACCAAAGGCGAAGGCAGTCAGCTGGCCCAATTCTGACACTCATGGACGAAAGCGTGGGTAGCAAACGGGATTAGATACCCCGGTAGTCCACGCCCTAAACGATGGATACTAGGCATTGGTGGCATCGACCCCCTCAGTGCCGAAGCTAACGCGTTAAGTATCCCGCCTGGGGAGTACGGTCGCAAGACTAAAACTCAAAGGAATTGACGGGGACCCGCACAAGCGGTGGAGCATGTGGTTTAATTCGATGGTAAGCGGAGCACCTCACCAAGATTTGACATCCTGTTGAAAGCGACTGGAAACAGACGCCTCCTTTTAGGCAACAGTGACAGGTGCTGCACGGTTGTCGTCAGCTCGTGTCGTGAGATGTACGGTTAAGTCCGATAACGAGCGCAACCCCTATGTTGTGTTGTATTTTTCACAACAGACTGCCGTGGTTAACACGGAGGAAGGTGGGGATGACGTCAAATCAGCGTGGCCTTTATATCTTGGGCGACACACGTGCTACAATGGGTAGGTCACAATGGGTTGCGATGCCGTAAGGCGGAGCTAATCCCACCAAAACTACCCCAAGTTCGGATTGAGGGCTGCAACTCGCCCTCATGAAGCTGGAATCGCTAGTAACCGCAAATCAGCCATGTTGCGGTGAATACGTTCTCGGGTCTTGTACACACCGCCCGTCACACCAAGAAAGTGAGAAACATCCGAAATCCTCTTTTAGAGGCCTAAGGTGGAGCTCATGATCGGGGTGAAGTTTAACGGCTTCCCATGCAAGTAATTGCATGGTAAAATCTAACTATATCGGTGAACTCCAAAGTAATTTGGACAACGCCGAGGGAAGTTGGGCTAGAAGCTGGGAATGTCCCAAACAAAGCAAGGAAATCTTATCCGACAGAGTCCGTTGACATCTCAAGAAGTTGAGGTGATTCAAGGGTGTTTACTCGGAGATGGAACACTTTCCAAGTCAGGAAAGAACTATCGTCTGCGAGTTGAACATAAGTCATCACATTGGGAGTATGTTGAGTGGAAATTTGCCCTTTTAAGGCGGATTTGCATGAACGAACCTAACTATGTGCCGACGCACGCATCATTGCGTTTTGGCTCAATCGGACATCCAGAGATTACTGAGATGAGAAGACAATGGTATCGTCCGTATAAACAGATACCGTCAGGATTAGTGCTGACACCGCTAATGTTAGCGGTTTGGTTTATGGATGATGGCACCAAGCATCGAGATACAGTTGATGTATCGGTGCAAAGTTTTTCTAGAGAAAACTTGCAGAGTTTAAGAGATCAGTTGTTGACAATGGGAGTGCAAACTACCATCAACAGTGATTCTAAGGGCAATCGACTATACTTTATTAAAAGTAGTTACCCAGTATTCAAAAAACTTGTTAAACCATACATTGTGGAATGTATGGCATATAAGTTGCCTTAACCCCGTAGAGACTATACGTTGGCTCCGTCGAAAGACGGATGAAGACATAGTCCGGCACTCTCGGTAACGAGAGGTAACAGTCGCGTAACAAGGTATCCGTATCGGAAGGTGCGGATGGAACACCTCCTTTCTAGGGAGAAAAATTTAATGTTTGGCAATCTTGAATAAAGAAAGTTGAATATTCAAATTCTTCCCGAGAAGAATCGGTCGATTCTGCTATTTCTATAGCGGAATACATAGTTCTCTGGGTACTCATTGGTTAGAAAAATAACGAGCACCGCCGAAAGGCGGTGCTCGTTATTTAAGCGTTCACGCCCCGCTTGACTGGGCGGTTCTTTTACCACCCCATTTGCTTGCCTGCCTGCCGGTAGGTAGGTCCAAATGGGGTGGTGCCCCAAAAGACACCCCACTCACAAATTATTAGCCAAACAGAAAAATTTTCTTTCTGGCTTCCCGCCCGCACCGCATACGCGGAGCGTTTCGGGCAGGTCGGCGAGCTCTCTCCCTTCGGTCGTTCAAACAACGCCTTCGCTGCGAAAATTTCTCTATTGGCTGACATAATTTGTTCGATGGGTCCCAACAGAAATAGATAACTTCGTCCTAGGGCCATTTAAAAGAAGCTCAATTCAGCCTGCCTGCCGGTAGGCATACTCCGATATTCGATTAAGAAAAAATAATTTCTCGGTTAGCACGGGACCTCGCTGCTCATTTTTTCCACATTTATAATAACAAAACAGAGCCGTTAGGCGATTTTTTGATGTCTGGGAGTAACTTGTCAGATAGGGGAAGGTCTGGTACACTCCGGCCATCTGTCCCTGATGGGATGTTCTTTTCTAAGGAGGTTATGGTTATGGAAAATCCTGTGGCCACTCAATGTCGCAGTATACCGAGCCAGGAAGAGGTACGGAACGAGATTCGGCTGATGGCCAACGAACTGGGTGTAGAGGATAAAGATGTTGGCCAGTTGCTGAATTTTTATGCCGGGGACCGCGGGAAACTATTCGGCAACATCACCGTTCAGCGCGGTGAAGAACTGTTGGCGCATGGCGTTCTTGGTTTAATCTGGCTATTGACTCACTTTCCGCTTCAAAATCAGCGTACTGTGGTGTTACGCAACAATATCGCCCAGGCCTTTGTAGCACATCCGGCTACATCTGAGGACGATCTTAAACTTGGTGTGGGCGATTATCGGCGGGCGTTATTGGCTCTGGAGGGCGGATGTTGTCCGCGAGTTTGTCGCTGGCTATTGCGCTATGGTGGCGGTTTTGGGGCCAATGAACAACAGATAGCCAACGAATCTGCTACTAGATTAATTCAGCACGTCCAGTATGCCGATGATCTACTATTAATCATCGGACATAGTTATGTCAGCCAGGAGTTGCAGATACAGGCAATGACGATGTTGAGTCAAAGAGCCGGCCAATTTCACATTGTCAGCGATCAGTACCTGGTTAACATGATGCGCAAAGTGATTGGTAGACCGGCTTTGTATGCAGATGCCTGTCGAGTATTGCTGGAATTGCCGGTACATCTTGAGGAAAAGCGAGAGGCCATCTACCAATCAATCAAGTCCTGGGAAAAAACGCGCTATCTCGGCGATGATGGTGAACCCATATCGGGAGTGACTAGTGATACTCATTATGTCAGTCCAGAGGTGGCGAACTCGGCATATCAGGTCTTATTCTCACTCGGGCTGACTGCCCGCGGAGTGCAATGGCTATATCAAGCAGGTCACGGAACGCGACTCCTGCCGATATTATGGGCTAGACGTAACGAGTGTGAAAGTGTCTTGGCCAGATTAGAAATTTTAAGCTGGGCTTGTCGATGCCATTGGGACTATTGATGTACTTTTTTATTGCGACTAAAGCGCCGTTACTTGGACGGCGCTTTTTATTATTTATGGTGGACCTGTCTGCCGACAGGCAGGCCCGGGCGGACTTCCCTGCTGGCTACGGGGGCCCTGCGCTCGCTACAACAAGGAAGACAACAATTCATATAAGCAGCATCGTGAGCGAACCGCCACTATCTTTATTGGTGGAGATGGGGAGATTCGAACTCCCGACCTCCTGCTTGCAAAGCAGGCGCTCTAACCAACTGAGCTACATCCCCAATTTATAAATGCAGTGTTCTACCAGATGCCTGTCCACCAAAGTGATATCTATGTTCCAAGTGGCTAATGACCTATTTGTGATGAGATTGAACGACGGTGGAAACTACGGGCCCCTAAACCCCAAAAAATCCTAATGTGATGCGGTCAAATCCTATCAGAAAACCCATAGCGATGGCAATTAGTCCGAATAAAATATAGGCCGTATAAGTGCCACCGGCTCCTAGATAGCGTTCTGCCCAGCCAATCTTGTATCCAATCAAGGTAGCTAACTTTTTATGATAGATAACAAGTAGAGTTCCCCCGAACACCCCCAAAATAAAGAAGAAAAATCGCATGCTGTTATTATACCAATTTCATTGATACAGACCGATTTTTTTGGTACTCTGGCAGGTGTTGGTGCCTAAATTCTCCATCCAAATCCGTGAACTAGGCCGTAGGCCGTTTACAGATTTGAGAGGAGCAACACCGAGCGCCAAGAGCCGAGCGAGCATGCCGAGCTCGTGCGTACCTCGAGGTTGTTGTGACGAGGGGCGTGTAGCTCAGTTGGTTAGAGCGCTGTCCTGATAAGACAGAGGTCCCTGGTTCGAATCCAGGCACGCCCACCAGTCTTCGCTACCTTCAGTAGCTACGCCTGGCTCCGCCAGCGAACTCGAAGACTGCCCTGCGTAGCTCGTTAGAGCGAAGCATGGGCTAATATTAAAAAAGCAGGGTGCCATTGGCACCCTATTGATGTACTGCTAGCGATTTGTCCTTGCGGACGTTTTCTGCAACAGCCCTTTTGAGTGCGACGGAAAGGTCGATGGCTGATTGTCTCATCTTGGGAGAACGTTCTTGCTGTTCGCGTTCGAGTGTCGCAAGGCACTTCGTGCAAGTTTGGGTCGCTCGAGAATCAAGCAACGGTTTGTGGCATCGCCAACAGTTCGGTGAAAAAGTTCTAGACAAAGGAACACCTCCTAAAGGACAAATAACACTTTGATTATACTTTAAAACAGCCGATATTATTATTGGTTGACCGCAGTCAAACACAATGCTATCCTATAGACGATTTTTAGTACCTTAACATCACAGGGGGTGATGTGCTTTGAGAAAGTTTGTTTTATTGTGTGTTGTAATGCTGTTGTTGGGATGCCAGGGTAGCGCCCCTTGTGTCAAAAGTAATATCCACCACAATGACGCACTAACCAGTAATCCGTACTATGTGTTGGTGTCTAAGTTTTGGGAGGAAAGAGCGCGACTAACCTCCAAGCCGTCTTTTGGGGGAGATGTAGCAGTAGGCGACTTGCATCATATTCTTGAGCCTCTTGGTCCCAATAGTATAGGGATTTCTGCGCTACCTCCAGAAAGATACAGTTTGGTCTGGTCGTATCGCAATGTCGGTGATTACGATTGGGACGGAGAAGTGTCTGTTGCTGATATTACTCAGGTTGCCGACTTTTTTGGCTATACAGCACCTGATGGTCAAACTCCCTCGTACAAACTAAAGGCTGACGGTGACGGGAACGGCGAAGTGGGAGTATCGGACATTACTCCGATTGCTTACAATTATCTATCTGCAGTTAGCGGGTATATCATCCAGGGTTCGCAACTGGATGGTGAATTTACCGACATTGTTCAAATTGACGACGAAGCTTTAGGGGTGCAGATATTCCACGGTTGGCACAAGACGATTTCATGGGATTGTACTGGTCAAGAGTATGACTTGTTTAGGGTTGTCCCGGTGGACCTCAATGGTCAACGGAGTTCTCCCTCCAACATTGCTGGATCGGTCTGGATTCAACCGAACATTCTCTCTGTTTCTCCAACGTGGGTTTGGTCGGGGGGTGGTGAGCCAAGCTATGTAGGACAAGAAATCACATTTTCTGTCGAACTATCCGAAGAGTCGGTTCCTCCGTTTGCTTATGATTGGGACTTTGGCGGGGCGTCTGCTCCTAACACATCAACGGAACAACAAGTGATGGTAAATATGACGGAAATTGGAGAGTTTTGGATTCACATCTCAGTTTCAAACCAATGGGGAACAGATAGCTGGTCATTTCCAGTTGTTGTTAATCCGGTTTAAAAGTAGTTCTTTTGGGCGCTCACGATAAGTGAGCGCCTTTTATTTCTTATGTGAATTGGACTACTTCTCCCAATACTTTTCTTCGATATTTCCAGCAAAGTATTCGTAGCGTTCAAGGGTAAAAAGTAAATCCGACAACCGATTGGAAAACTTGCGGATGACTGGGTCAACTTCTTCGGTTTCAGCTAACGAGACAATCATTCGTTCGGTTCGGCGACAAGTAGTTCTGGCAACTGACAAAAATGCCCCGGCTTTGTTTTGCCCTGGGACAATAAAAGTGGTGATAGGAAGCAAATCGGTATTGAAATAATCAATGCATTTTTCTAGTCCGGTCACTTCTAGTTCAGTGATGATTGGTAACCGAGCTGGCCCGCCTGCAGCGCTATGCCAGCCCGCAGTAGTTACAGCGTTTCTGGCGGGCGTAGCATTGCGGGCAGGGTCAGTATTGTTTAGTGGGCTAGCCAAAATTGAAGCACTATTCATTAATTTATGCTGAATCCGCTCCAGCAGTTTTTTAATATCAGGCACATTGCTAAAAATTTTGGCCACACCGATGGCGGTATTTAATTCATCAATCGTTCCGTAGGTCTGCACTCTTAAAGAGGCCTTACTAATCCTGGGGCCGTTAAACAGGCCAGTAGTACCGTCATCGCCTTTGCGGGTATAAATCTTGGGGAGTTCCATCCCTCGGTACCTCGGGATTACATCTATAACAAGTTATCTTATCAGACCTCTGATAGAATGGAAATACTAAGTCCAAAGCACGAAATCTTGAACAAGCACCGAATCGCAATTGTTATAAATAATGTTTGGGATTTAGAATTTGGAATTTGTTTAGTATTTAGATATTAGGATTTAGAATTTAATTGTTTATGGCTACCATTAAGACATCGGGGATTATTATCAGGAAGTTGAATCTGGGCGAAGCAGATAAGATTTTAACTGTGTTAACGCGTGACCGAGGGAAAATTCGAGTGCTGGCCAAAGGAGTCAGACGACCCAAAGCCAAGTTGTCTGGATTCTCGGATATTTTTCATTACAACGATTTTATTTTGGCCGAAGGACGCAATTGGGACATTGTAACCTCGGCTGTAACAATAGAACGATTTTTGCGGGATGATACGGCTTTGGAGCAAATCGGTTTGATGTATTATGTTTGCGAATTGACGGATAAATTGATTGAAGAGACCCAGACCGTTCTGGGTAGTTTTGAATTATTGCGAGAGACATTAGCGTATATGAAAAATCATCCTGGCTCTACCATTGCCAGAAGTTATTTCGAAATGAAATTATTAACTTTACTGGGTTTTGCGCCCCAGTTAAATCGATGTGTGGTAGGTGGTCAACTATTTAAAGACGACGAACAATTGCGTTTCAGTTGTATTTTGGGCGGGGTGGTATCCAAAGCTCACAGTACGGCCGATGAATTGGCTCGGCCAATTTCGGTTAATGCCTTGAAATGGTTGCGGTTACTTCAGCGATATCCCTTGGAGGGGATTGATAAAATAAAAGTTGATGATGACACAATCAAGCAAGCGACTAGCGTGTTGTCGGATTTTGTGGAGTATGCAACAGAAGTAAAGACCAAGTCATTGTTGGTAATGGGGCAATTGGAGGATTAGTTGATGAGCGTTAGGCGACGCTCAACCCGTCGGCACTTTGTCTTGGCAAAGTGCCCAAACCGCCCCGCCAGTCGTCGGGCTTGTTCGCCGAATAAAATTAGCTTTCTTCGCTTTCGGCAAACTCGCCTACGGCTCAAACAGTGCCTTCGCCTGTGCTAATTTTATTGGTTCAAGACAGCCCTCCTCCAATGGCGGACGAAGAGGAATAGAGAATCAACTTTGCTGGATGTGGATTTCAGGATCTAGATGCTGAAATAAATTCAGCATGACGGAGTTAGCGACGGCGTTTGTTATGAAAAGCTTGATGCACCCCGGTACCAAATAAACCGGAAATTATTGCCGTAATTTCAGCGGTATGTTGGTACGGGGCAGGCTTCTTGAGCGTGTGGCTATCTCTGTCGTTTGTTATGAAACGCTGAATGAACTTCTCGGAGTTGTTTGTTGGTAATGTGGGTGTAGACCTGGGTGGTGGTAATCGAAGCGTGGCCGAGTAGGGCTTGGACCGAACGAATGTCGGCACCATTAATTAACAAATCAGTCGCATAGGAGTGACGCAGAGTATGTGGCGTCACTTTTTTTACAATTCCGGCTTTGGTGGCGTACTTTTGAATAATTCGTTGAACTGAGCGGGGGGTCAGGTTTTCAGCGTTGGTATTTAACGCGTGTGCAATAAATACAAATTCGTTGTTGTCTTTCCGTTTGTCTAGATAACGATGTAAAGATGCTTTGGCATCACCGGATAAAAAGACCACTCGCGGTTTATCGCCTTTTCCGCGGACCATAAATTCACCGCGTTGAAGATTAATTTTATCGCGGGTGAGGGAGGTTAGTTCCGAGACCCGTAAACCGGTAGAAAATAATGTCTCGAGAATAGCTGTATCGCGCAAATTTTGTAAGTGATTATTTTGTGGTACGGCTTCTAAAATATCTTCGACTTCGTTTGCCTCCAAGAACTCAACCGTGCGTTCGGGAATTTTACTTAATTCAATTTTTTCGGCTGACAGGGTTTTAACATCTTGTTTGGATAAAAATTTCAGAAAAGCTCTAAGGGCAATAATGTGGTAGTTTTGAGTAATTAATTTAAGTGGTCGGTCACTATTATCAGTGGTCCGATTTAAATGTTGGCGATATTTGCGAACTAACGGCAAAGTAATGTGGGCAGGGGATAGGTTCTGTTGTCCAGCAGAATTAGCAAATTCTACAAATCGCTTCAGATAATGATCGTAATTCTGCAGGGTTTTTGGACTCCGGTTTTTTTCGATCTCTAAATAATCGAGAAAGTCCTGAATGTAGTTTTTTAGGTTACTGCTCATGTTAATATTGTACGACATTATTGGTCAAAAAGGTTTGACTAGAATTGAATTTTTATTCGACTGACAATGAAGATGGTTTTGTACTTTAACAAGGAGAGTGATTCAGGTGAAAGGAAAGGTGAAGAGACGGTCGATTGCGGAATTGATTGGGATAACTTCGGCGGGTGATGCCGAGATCCAATTCGATACCGAAAGAGTCACGCCTAAACGAGAAGGTAAGGTGATTACTTTGCCACTTGCAAATCCTCGGTGTGAGGAATTTTATCCGCTGGTTGGGGGGAGACAGTTTTTGTACCACAGCAGTAGCGGACAGTTGTGGTTCGGGGGGACGGAAGAAAAACCGTTTCTGGTCGAATTGAATCCGACGGCGTCTCTGGACTATCTAGGGAGTTATCTCGCGGACGGTGAGGAAGGGTTTTTTGACTTGTTGAGACCTCGGTTTCTTAAGCGGATAGAGTCGGATCTAGGGATAACTGCCAAACGCCAAGGCGATATTTTTGCGCTCCGGTTGACGGGGGGTTGGGCTGATTCTGAACTGAAGTTCTTTATGCGAGCATTTGAAATGAGTGTGGGTTCTCCCAAACCACAGGCGGGAAATCATTTCGTGTTCGAGACGCGACACAAACTTCAGGGCGAATATATTCTTATCAAGCTCGGCCAGGGCACTGATATCGCTCTGGGGGCTGGAGTGTTGATGAATCCTGACCATACGACGATGCGGCTTGAGGATGGGATTTATTTAATGCAACAGACCGCTGGCTTGATGAATCCCAAACAGGCCGATTAGGTTGTACCTTGCGCACCTTAATACCGCTATCCAATTTTGGATAGCGGTATTTTTAAATATCCTTTGGCCCTACCTACCGGCAATCCCAATTGGTTCGATGGGTCTCGAGAATATCGACATCACATCTCGGGTAGGGTGGAGTGGGGAGCAGAGCCACTTGCCCTTTAGGGTCGGCTTTTGCCGATGGCTCGATGAGGGGAGAACACACCTCGTGCTCACCTCATAGTGTTTACTTCGGCAAATAACTTAACGGGTTCAGAGGCGTTCCATTGTAACGAATTTCAAAGTGAAGATGAGGACCAGTTGACCGGCCGGTTGAACCCATGATGGCAATCAGTTGTCCTTGTTGGACATAATCACCTGATTTAACTTTGAATTGACTCAAATGGCCATAACGGGTAATCCAGCCATTGCCATGATTGATATCAATGTAGTTGCCATAACCGCCCCGAACTGAATAGGTCCGGATAATCCCAGCGGCGGAAGCATAGATACCCCAGCCATTGAGGCGGTTGAGGTCAAGTGCTCGGTGATAGGTCCGATATCCTTGCGAGATAAAATGGGTCGGCGAAGTGGTTGGCCAAACAAATTGTCCGGCTGAAGCCGATGGATTGAAGCCGGGCAAACCCTGGATGTTACCAGATGGAACATATTGGCTACCGCTGGATGATTTGGGAGCGACCATACCAGGGACCAATAGTTCTTGACCAGAAAAGATTGGAGCGCTGGTGTCTAGGCCATTGTATTTGACGATATCGTCGACATTGACTTTGTAGCGCTTCGCGATGGTGCTTAAAGTATCATTTTTGTTAACGGTGACATAAATACCGTCAATCGGCGGGATTTTTAACTTTTGTCCAGTCGAAAGTGCATTGCCAGTCAGTTTGTTGGCGTACTGCAAAGTATCAGGGCTAAGACCAAAATCCCTAGCCACAGACGAGACCGATTCGCCCGGTTTGACTTCGTACATAATAGTTTCGCGTCTAGCATTGCGGGAAATGATGGTTTCAGTAGCACCAGTTTTGAAGATATAGTCATTGCTGTCACCGACGGTGGTGATAACTTCGTCGTAGACCACATCTTCGTTGAAATATTCAGTTGAGGCCAATTCGGCAACTGTCCGATAACGGACTTGATTTTGATTGGTCTCACCACCGACCGCAATCATGGCTTGGCGGGGAGTGAGGCCGGACAAGATTACGGTGATAGCCAGTAAAACGATTGCCCAATGACTGCCGAAACTATTCAACGATCGGTAGATTGGTTTAATGGATAAAGCAGGGAGAGAGACCCGTTTGATGGCATCGAAACTCAAGCCACGAAGTGACCGACGGGGTTTATGACGAACTTCAACTGGCTTTTTTGAACCAGTTTCCGGACGCTTAATTGGGTCTCGTCCTATCTTTAACCGTTCCGACAACCGAGTAAAACGAGATGGCTTACCAGTGTTAATGGCTGATGTCTTTAGTGATATAACGGGGGTCAAAAGACCAACCCGAACATAACGAAAAGAGCTACCTTAACAAGTGCTCTAAGACACTTATCACTCTACCATTTTTGGGGCGATTTAGCAAGTCAGAAAATCACAAAATCACCATATCGCTAAATTGCTATTTTCTATCTTGAAATTACCGTTAATCGGACAATCTGATCGAAACGGCTAGTGTTGCCGGCTTGATCAGTTAGAACTAACGAGATGGAATAAGCGCCTGGTTGGTTGGGAGCAAGCAATGTGCCGGTAAAAATACTTGATTGATTGTGATCGAACAATTCATAAGTTTTGCCTTCAAATTCGGCAATGACTTTGGTGGTGTTGAGAGAAGCTGGCACAAACAATCCAAAGCTGCTCCCAGCCACTGCTCGGTTGGGGCTGATTCGGATATTACTAGTATCTAGTTTGACTGGCTCGGTTTTGACTGTTACGGTAACGAGATTGCTAATCGGGCTATTAATCCCTAGGTCACTAACTGCTGTGGCTGACAATGTGTGTTGGCCATTGTAAAGCGGTTCGGTTAAATGAACCCGGAATTGGCCGTTAGTATCAGTGGTGGTCGTGGTGTTAACCGCGCCGTTATCAGTGATGATGATTTTGGTATTCGGCAGACCAGTCCCCGACAGTTCGGGCTTGGGTGTGTCGATGGCACTACCATCGGGCGGGGAAATAATAATTGGTGTAGCGGGAATAGTAGCGACTGCCAAAGTGATTTTGACAGTTTGTTCTAGGGCTCCGGCTTTAACTAAGATTATTACTTCGCCGGGATTGGTGCCGGCGGTATAGGTAAATTGATAGGGATTTTCGGTGGTGGGAGTGCGTTGAATCTGACCGTCACCCTGAATGATACTAGCAGTAACGGTTTGGCGGAGATGGATCAGAGTAGCAGTAATTGTGGTCTGGCTTTGCCCATCAGCCGGCAAGGTGGTCCGATCAACTTTGACCAGCAAGTTAAATCCGAATAACCGAGTGGTAAATTGACTGATTCGGTAAAACATCTGGCGACCATTGACTCCGCTTTGATTTAATCCCCAAATTGATCCGCCGATAATAATGATTACCGCTAGACCAATAGCAGAATAAAGTAGAAAACCAAATTGTGGGCGGGGCGGTTTGGCTGTAGACATAACGCTCATATTGTAGCGGTATTGGTTGGATTGAAGCAATTTATGTTGGCCTAATCTGTTTTGTGCTATATTAGGAATGCATATAACAGGTCTTAATTATTTTTTGAATATGGTCAGGATTAAAGATGAGTCATCAGGTCGTCCGGTTAAAGTAACTAAGCGTGAACCAATCCGGCGTGAGTCGGTTGAGTCGGAAGTACCGGCCGGGGCTAGTCGGTTGAGACGGTCCCACCGCGGTCGGGGTGCCCGTCGGGCAATTTTTACTACTGTGTTGGTAGTTCTGTTGTTGGGAGTAGGTTGGTTTACGGCTCGGGCAGCCATTGTTGGCTTAGGATTAGACACTAGTAACAGTTTCTTAGCGAGTTTGTTTAATATTAAGACCGCTAAGTTAATCGGCGAAGAAGATGGCCAGGTTAACTTTATGCTGTTTGGTAATCCGGGTGGGACTGATAATGATGGCCCAGATTTGACCGACACGATTATGTTGGCCAGTTATAATACGACCACACAGTATCTGCATCTCTTTTCCTTACCGCGTGATTTGTATGTCAATTTAGACGGTTATGGCATGACTAAAGCCAATGCGGTGTTTGAATTAGGTGATTCCAAATTTAGTGATGGTCCAGGTACGGCGATGAAGACCTTCGGTGATTTGTTGGGAGTAACAGTACCGTATTATGTGAAGATTGATTTCGACGGTTTCAAGCAGGTGGTGGATGAGTTGGGCGGAGTGACGGTGGAGGTGAAGAAAGACCTGTTCGATACTCAATATCCAGACGGGAATAAAGGATATGCGACAGTTGATATCAAAGTCGGGACTTACACGATGGATGGCGAAATGGCGCTGAAATATGCGCGGTCGCGTCAAAGCACATCCGACTTTGATCGGGCTCGTCGTCAACAGCAGATCTTGGTGGCGTTGCGAGACAAGGCCAAAGATTTGGATTTGTTATCGTCACCGACCAAACTCTTGGACATTGCCGAAATCGTTAAAGATCATTTCTCGAGCAACTTAACCAGTTCAGAAATGAGTCGGTTGCTTCAACTGTTGTCTGACTTTGATAGTACTAAGATCACTAACAAAGTATTTGACGACAGCGCTACTGGTGGTTTGTATGCCACCAAAGTTGATGGAGCGTTTGTATTGAAACCAGTGGATGATGACTACACCAAATTGCAAAATACGGTGGAGACAATTTTGAACCAAGCTGCGCCGAGCAATGATCAGCCGGTGGAAGATGCCGTCACCACGCCATTAAAAGTGGAAGTATTGAATGGTACTAATGTGACTGGTTTAGCGGGTAAGACGGCCGAAAAAGTTAAGACCGGTGGATTTAATGTGGTTAAGACCGGCAACAATGTCACTAAGGGTTTTGCTGATTCGGTGATTTATGACGGCACCGGGGGAACACGACCTAATGCAATTCGGCAACTAATCGAGCTGACCGGTGCAACTTTGAGCACCGAAACGGTCACGCTGTCTTCGGGGGCTGAAGTGCGATTGGTCGTGGGCGAGTCAGCCAACAAGTAATTGTCCCCATGCAAAAAATCGGTCCCTGGTTTTGGAATAATCGTAAAAGTTTAATTACCACGGCGCTCTTCGGGGCGCTGTTGGAATTGTTGTTTATTTTTCCGACCTATTTGGTTTGGTGGGTGGTGGGACTGGCAATTATTTTGACAATGGGAGTGTGGTGGTTAGCAGGTTTTGGCCGTGACATCCAGAAATGGTGGTGGCTATGGGCGGAAAGTATTTGGGTCACGGCTGGTGGGATTGGTTTGGTGATTTTCAGTTTGTTGAATATTTGGCAGTTTCAAATCGTGACGTTGCTAATCTTGCTGGTGATGTTCGGAATCTTTAAATTTTATAATCAGTATTTTCAGGACAATACCTGGCCAGTTCGGTCATTTTCGTTGTTAAGCTTTCTGAACCTAGTCGCTTTTTTTGCGACTGGCGCTAGTTGGCTGATGGCAGCCGAGTTTTATAACTTGGATTCTGGCTGGTTGATGTTGGGATATTTAGCCCAAGTAGTTTTGGCAATCAATTTGCGGTTCTGGCGAGAAGGGGTAATGAGTGTCAGACGGTGGTTTTATATTCTAGTAACTGCCCTGGTATTAGAAGAAGCCCTGTGGGTAATTAGTTCCTGGCACAGGGGAGTGTATCTGAAGGCCTTTTTACTGGCGATGATTTTTTATGTGTTTATGGATTTCATTCTTCACTACAGTCGAGGGACGCTGACAGTTAAGGTGGTGGTGGAATATGCTAGTTTGATCGCTTTTCTGTTGGTAACCATCTTTGTGTTTGACTGGCTGTTAATTCTGCAGTAATAAATAGGGCAGGATGTACGGAGTAGAAGGTGGTCCCTCGGTTCCTCGGGATAAAATTAATAAATTAATTTATAGAGGGAGGTTATGAAGCAGATTAATTGGAAGCAATTGGGTCTATTAACAATTGCCGGGGCAATTGGCGGGGGATTAACCTTATCAGGATGGCTTTGGTTGGGTCCTAAGACGGTTGGCCAATCAGGAGGGCCGGTTACCTCCGACAGCACAGTTCAGCCGGGAGATAATGGTGGGACGCTGACTCAAACTTCTTCGACGGTAGAAAGTGCAGTTAAGAAAGTTTTGCCTTCGGTGGTGTCGATTACAAGCCAGGATAAAGTTCAGGGCTTCTTTGGTGGAACTTATAATCAGACCGGTGGTGGTTCAGGATTTGTAGTGCGTAAAGACGGTTTGATTGTGACTAATAAACATGTAGTTAGTAGTACAACTGCAACTTATACTGTGACAATTTCGACTGGTAAAACCTATTCGGCTCAAGTTGTATCGCGTGATCCAGCGGCGGACTTGGCGCTAGTGAAAATTAATGTCAGCAATTTAATCGTCGTGACTCTGGGTGATTCTAGTAAATTATCGTTAGGTCAAAATGTAGTAGCAATTGGAAATACTTTGGGTGAGTATCAAAATACGGTTACGACTGGAGTAATTAGCGGTTTAAACCGAACCATTACGGCGGGTGATGGTTATGGTTCTAGTGAAACGCTAAGTAATGTGATTCAGACCGATGCGGCGATTAACCCGGGTAATTCAGGTGGCCCATTGATCAACCTAAACGGCGAAGTAGTCGGAATTAATACTGCAGTTGACTCCCAAGGGCAGTCGGTTGGGTTCGCGATTCCAATTAATAGCGTTAAAAGTCAAATTCAAGTAGTAGCGGCGGGCGGAACTATCTCTCGCCCGCAGTTGGGGGTGCGGTATGTACCAGTAACAGCTGATATGGCTAAAGAAAATAAGTTGAGCGCTAGCGAAGGAGCGTTGGTAACCCACGGGAGTGGGATTAGTGATGTGGCGGTTACGGTGGGTGGGCCGGCGGATTTAGCCGGGGTTAGAGAAGGGGATATTATTATTTCGGTTAATGGTGAAAAAGTAACAGAAACAAATGATTTAGGTGGGATTGTGCAAAAGTTTCAGCCGGGTGATTCGATTACAGTTAGATTGAATCGGCAAGGACAAGTTAAAACCGTGACGGTTAGGTTAGGGAAGATGTAGTTTTTTTGGTGTTGATTTCTTATCACCCCGAGGGACAAGCATCGTCCCGACGAACGGAGGGGAGGGTTTTTTTATATGTCTTAATTTGTTTTCCCGAATCCGCCAGCTGGCGGACTGAGGGAATACACTTTTCTTATCCGTCATTCTGGCTCCCGCCTGCAACGATGTAGCATCTTCGGGTAGGTGACCAGAATCTTTTTCTTTCCAAGGGTCTACGCCACCCTTGATGGGCGGTTACTTTCGTCTTGGCGAAAGTAACCAAAGCCGTGGCCCGCTCACCAATTCAGTTGCCACAAACCAAAATCACCCTTTCTGGATTTAACCGCAAACTTGCTACGCTCAAACATGCTTATCCAGACCGGGCGATTTTGCTACTGGCAATCTGAATTGCTTCGAAGGGCCAATAAAAAGAGGCAGAGAAAAAGACCCCCGGAGGGGGTCTTTAATGTATCGTTCCGCCAGTTATATCCGGGTGAGACTACAGGCGGTGTCCATGATCTCCCCGGTCGATACCAGAGTCCACTTACCTAACCATTGCCAGCCATCTTTGGCGGCGGGGCTGTCGGTTGGGGTAGGAGAATACTCGTAGAGGTACCCACCCTCGTCAAAAGACGTTGCGTCAAGGCACAGACGTCCGACTAGGGGAACTTCTTTGTATCCTTTTTTGAAATGGAGATGATCGTCCATGAGTATTCCCTTGATGGCACCAGACCCATAACGATCCGTTACTGTTCCCTGGAAGTTACCCTCTTCGTCCGTTTCGATTTCCCCTTCAAACCTACTGCCACCTAGACAGTCGGCATAGATACCGGTAACCCGATATTTCATTACAACTACCTCCTTCAAAGTTCAATTGGACGCTTCAATGTACATCTAAAATCTTTGGTTGTCTAGCGACTATCTTTTTCGTCATTCCCGCGGAGGCGGGAATCTAGAAAGGATAATAAAAAATCTTTTTCTGTTCTTGGTGGACAGGATGGATCCCCGATGTCGGAGTGCTAATGCTTCCGACTCGAGGGTGACCATTCAACTGTATTCATGGTCATCTAAAACCCTCCGTCAGCTGACGGAGGGTTTTAGTAATAATCAAATTGAGATTATCGCTTGTGGCCGACTTCTTTGCGAAGATCGTCCAAAGTTTCAGAGGCAGCTTTCTGTCCACCCAGCCCAAAGGCAAGACCGCCAGCCAACGCAATCATAAAGAAGAGCGCGGTAATAAGCCGGTCGATGATGGAAGCAGCAATCCCCAACTGATTTAAGGCGACCAAAATAGTGAAGATGTAAATCGTCCACTTGGTCATTGCGCCCAAGAAATGAGCGGCCTTAACCCGAGCGGCACCAATAGTACCGCGAACCACGCCTGCGAAGAAGTGAGCGGAAAGCGTACCAATCAGCAGGATGGCGATAGCCACGAAGACATTCGGGACATACATCAAGATCTGATTCAAGAAATCAGTTACCTTAGACAGACCCAAAATGTCGGAAGCGGCCAAGAAAGCAATCAACAAAATAGTCCAACGGACTAAGTTGCCGACTACTTCTGACACATCCAAATCAACGCCTGACTTATCAAAGAAGGTCTTAGCGCCGATTTTATTCAGAGCACCGTCAATTTTCAGTTGCTTAAGAATTTGAGTAACCAACCGATCCAATCCAGCTGCTACAATCCATCCTACAATCAAGATGATGGCTGCACCAACTAAAGCAGGCAGAAACAGCAAAAAGCGTCCCCAAATATCCTGCAAAGGATTGAGAACTGCGTTACCCCAAACAGTAAAAAGATTATCCGTCATTACAATTCCCTTTGTTTAGTTTATATATACGCGTATAGATAAATCCTATTTGTTTTTCGACCCTATTATCAAAGGACTGCCGTCGCTTTGATACTCGCATTATAACCAAAAAGTCCCCAAATCGCTAGTCCGCAAAGCTACCCAGCCCGCATGTTGTAGCACTATGGGCGGACGATTAGCGTTGCTGGCGGGCTAGTGAGCCATTTGGAGATGGATAAGAAAAAAGCCCTGATGTTTTAAATCAGGGCTTTTTTGGTGGTTAAACACTGGCGACCAAACATACCGACGACTGTAGGTTTTTGTTTTCATATTTGTCCAGAGTGAGGCACTTAGGTCCTTTTATGAGATCCTCATAGACAATCACGAAACTACGATTTTTTGCTGTGGTGATTTTGACAGTATCTCCCAGGTGAATAATTACAAGGCTGTCTTCTCCGTTGCTTGGGTCGCTCGTCGACACAAGGCACTCGGGAACGCCCTTGCCCGCCACGACCCTCCCTGGTGTACCCATTCCACCTGCGTGGATGCGCACTAAGATGCGCTTGTCTTGTCTAGGCCCGGGATTCTGAAGAATCCAGTATGTTTTCGGACCAGTCGAAAAAGATGTTGGGCAGGCGCCGTAGACGATTGATCCATCCCTGAATGTGTCAGGGGGGTTGTTTCGGCAGAGTTTCACTCTGCTACTACCGTTGCCAAGCCGTATAACTTGTCCTAGATCTTTGTCGGCGGAGATGGCAATCCCTCTGTTCAAGACACCAAGAATAAAAGTGAAACACAACATGATATTCCCCCTTGTTCTGCTAAGGGCTTAAATTTATCAGGTGTCAAACTCCTGATAGGCCCCGGACAGTACATCTGTCAAAGAACGCCCCTATCCTACCTGATTTACGGGTGGTTGTCAAGTAATAATGGGCTCTGGGAGCCACTTATATCTGGTGCCCTAGGAGAGACTTCCACCGTCGTTCAATTCTGCTGTACAGCAGAATATCACTTATGAGCGGACCTTGCTTCTCGTCCTTTCATATCTACAATAACAAAACAGAGCCAAATGGCTCAGTTTCGTTATGGTGGGCCAGCCCGCATTGCTACGCAAAGCGTTGCTGGTGGGCGCGAGAGGACTTCCACCGTCGTTCAATCTCATCACAAGTAGGTCATCTGCCTCTTGTGATATAGATATCACTTATGAGCGGACCTTGCTTCTCGTCCTTTCATATCTACAATAACAAAACAGAGCCAAATGGCTCAGTTTCGTTATGGTGGGCCAGCCCGCAT